>ENA-ORXR01003040-ORXR01003040.1-marine-metagenome-genome-assembly--contig:-NODE-3040-length-15347-cov-13.091421_pt1 | contig 15347 bp, 23 predicted proteins | sample MGYA00237866_ERZ511479 | MGnify/ENA metagenome assembly ERZ511479 | reverse complement strand
TTTCGTCTTGTGGTGCACCTCTTTAGTGAGCATGCATGGCCCAACAAGATTCTGACTCGAAGTTCTGTCTCCTTGTGCGTCGTGGCGCAATATTATTTTCCTCAGTTACCACTTGTGTCTGCAAAAGGGCCATCTTCCTCATACTCTGTCGCTGTCGAAGGCTTTTGATCTGTCGTTTACCGCAACAGGAAGGTTGTCGGTGCGTCAAAAGAAGGGTGTCAGCTGGTGTGCGGAGTCGATGGTGTGCTGCAAAACTATCGACGCACACCTTACCCAAGTAGCAGCGGCCGCTATTCGATCGGCAGCGGCGGCCGCCGACGAGGCGCAGGCTGAGGTCGCTCGCCGTAGAGATGCTCTGCAATCAGACGTTTCGGAGCAACCAGATGTGGCTCGCGGAGCCATTATGGCTCGGGCAGCCGCGGCGCTGTCGGGTCCCAACGCTCGCGCTGCGATAGTGCGCAATCCGCGCGCAGCGGTCTACCAATCGTCGTTGGCGACTGGCCTGTCAGCGGGGATGCCACGTGACGTGGCGTTTTTGTACGCCGGGGCCAGCCAAGCAGGGGTTGACATTCGTGATTCGTTGAGTGGGGACGCCCCCAACTCCACTGAAGTGCGTCGAGAAGTTCGCAATCGCTTGGCGGACGCTGCCGCGGAGAATCGGATCGCACAAGATTCCAGGATTGAGGGTCGACTCGGCAGTGTGGGTGGGGCCAGCACGTCCATCCGAGTGTAAGTTTCCGTATTTTTTCTCTCTGGTGTGCGTTGCGCCGCGTCATATGCTATTCTTGGCGCATTATGCCATCTCTCAGCCGGTGTGTGACTTGCCATTCTAACGTTTCTGTCTACCAGTGGTATTCGTGGTCCTACCCATGACCGATAGCCTTTTATTCGATTGCACAATCCTCAGGCAGGCACTGTACGCTGGGGAAATCACCCCCCCGCCCCCTCCGTCGGAAAATGCCGCCGCCGCTGCCGGGCCTGCCGTCCCAGGTGGCGCAGAATCGGTCGCTGACAGGTCACACGAGGCCGGCTTTCGAAAGCTGGGAGCGGCTGCTTTTGCTGAAGACTTGGCCTCGTTTTCTTTCGGGCCTGAGGAGAACCCAGAGCGTGCTGCTTTTTTGGAGAAGGCCCGTCGCGGTCTGTCGGTCGGTTTCTTGTGTGGTCACACCGTGTGTGGGTCGACCGTGAGTGGGATGGAGGTGGTTGTTTTGATCTTGTCTAAGTGGGGCGACCAAGGAGAGCCGCATCCAGATGTGCCGTCCCTCCCTCTGGGACTGCGTGATTTGGTCTTGTCGTGGGTCACGTCCCACCGTTGCTAGTGTCTTGCTGTCATACCCATCACTCATACTGTGTGTCTAGTGACATCATTTGGGACTTTTTACTCACGTACGTCAGGAAGAGATGCAAAAAGACCTTCCCACCGTCCACCCGGCCCACACAGCTCCGGAACTTTTCGCACAGCCTCTGAAAAGCTGTGGTCAAAATGAGACGCTATATTTAGCACCGTCAGCTTGGTGAGGGCCACCGCGTGCAGGAGCGCCTCAGGTGGTCCGGGATACGAGTGGTGCGCCGACTTCAGCTGGTGTGAATACTCACTGAACACCTCCTCGATAGGTTGGAACTCGGGGCTGTACGGGGGGAGCCGCAGAGGGAAGATGCCATTGGCGCCGATGAAAGCGTCCGCCTCCGCCGAGTGGATAGGCGCATTGTCGTCAAGTAGAACATACCTGTCTGGTTGCAACACCCAAAGAAGACCAGGCAGGAACCGGTTCATTGTCGGCAGCAGTCCGCTGAGGAATAGTATCCAGTCGTCGGCGTTTTGGGACGGGGGAGATGGGGTCGTCACGGAGTGCAGATCCCCGTTTGTGTAGGAAACGGCCATCATAGTGGATGTCCTCAGCATTGCCCGTCGGTCCCTCGACTGGCACTCGCAGCGCACACCACGCAGCCACCGACCGCACCGACGCCTCAAATCCCCACCGTTCTTGTGCGTCTCGTCGGCCAAAACGAGGCACCTAAGAGGAACCGCCAAGAGCAGTTTAGCGAAAGCCTCTCGTCTTGCTTGGTCCCGTTCACGACACATTCGGAAGAGCTGCTTGTACGAGTAGCCCGTCGCCCGCTGCACTAGGTCTAGGGTGGTGATGGAGAACTTGTAGGCGTCGCGGTAACCGGGCAAAGTAGATAAAAACAAAAAGACGTCCTTCATTTCTCCTAACAACTGCTCCGGGTCCGACAAGAAAACGGCGGCCACAGACTGGACGCAATGCTCATCGTAGAGAACGTTGTCTGCGTGACGATTCCGGATGGCCGGGTCAGGCCACCACTCGTCCGTGTCCTTGTACACCTTAATCCATGCTGCCACCGTGCTCCGGACGCAAAGTAGGCGCTTGGCCGCCGTCGTCCTGCTCTCGCCCTCAAACAGGACCCATGAAGTCGCCAACAAACGCGCCGTGTCGTCCAACATGAGGACAACCAGCACATGAAGGGTGCTTGGCGCACACACACGGGCAGCGAGCTCTGGGCGATGTCCCCCACTGCGTCTTGTCCTGCACTTGTGACGCAGGCGCCTTGCAAGTAGCCCCTCTGTCTTATCTGAAGACGACGATCGGTCCGTTACTTCTCGGGGGTCGTTTGGACTGTCCGGACAGAAATGACTTGTACTCATGCACCATCACAATCAGTGTTATGCGGCTATTATGTAATGGCACGATGCCAGGTCAGCGGAGTTAGCATGCAACACATTCCACGGTCCATCGCCAAGGTCGAATTGCGTCATGTACGGGCGCCGCGTGAGCCCCACGGCGGGCTCGTGCAGCACCTGCTAGCACAGTGTTGGCACCCAATCGCCCAACTGCAGCGGTCCTGATAGCTGCACCGCCTCAGCCCCGGAGAGCGTCCGGAAGAATGCCGCCGGAGCTGCCTGCCCGGCGACCTCCAAGACCCAGAAACGCCCCATGCGGAGCCTGAAGGGGCCAGGGACCGCGACGCGGGGCACGTGATGAAACCTGTCGTCGATGATCTCGCGTGGCCGGCTTCCTGCAGGCTCCACGCGCGGCGCAACCCTGAAAGGATAGATGGGGGAAAGGCCTTTGAATGTGGAACCGGCGCGCACTGAGACGGTGCGTCAGCGGTGATCAGTGCGAATAAGACATCCCGCGGTGCTTCCTTCCACGAATCTCCCGCCTTTGAGCTGCTGCTGCTGCTGATCCTTCCGGAACCATGGAGCTGGAAAAGAAAGACGGCCATGCTGTCCGCATGCTCATGTGAAAGCCCACAGACATGACACATGAACCTACCGCCCTCAGCCGTGCCGGCACACTGTATGCATGTAATAATCCGGAAAATCAGCCTGGCAAGCAGCCTGAACACGTCGACAAGCCAGCGTGATAGCAGATGCCAATCCGCTGGCGCTTCCTTGGCGCATGGATGCCCTCAAACTGCCTGCCCTAGATGGTTCAGTGGCAGCAGTCGATGTTTGGGAGATGCAGGCGGCAGCGAGCACACCGAAATTAGTTTTGAGGGCTGGCACTTAGAGAACTGAGCCGGTTGTTCCGTCCTGTATTTGTAAAGTTACATCGTCACGCATTCATGGCTTACCACGATTTGCACACACACATTTACTAAGAGTGGCCCCCATCGTGGTTCTTTAGACTTCATGCGAATGTGGTCCATTAGGGCGATTGAGCTCGGTGTTTAGCTGCTTGGGGTCGTTGACTCAGGAGGTACGACGAAGACACACCGGCGACTAAGTCGACGAGTAACATGGTCTGTCCCACTCAAAGAGGAACCCTACATGAACGCGCTCATCACCGACGCGCCCATGAGGACAACTGAGGATTGACTCACATAAGAGATTGTGAGAAAGAGCTGAGCAGCGCGCCGGAGTATGACGAAAAAAGAGTTTATGTCGGGAGGAAGAGAGTAAATCAAAAAGGGCGGGGATGGAGGCCCGACAAAAGAACTGTCCTCGCATGCAGAGTGTTGAAAGATGCACGCACAAGAAGAAGACCGCGGCGGCATCTGCCAGGACTTGAATTATTGTTCGATGTGGTTACCCCTGCGAGACCAAGCAGTTTGTACAGCGCAACACAAAAAGAACACAGAGAGCGCAGTGCAGGTGGGGCCGAGCCAGGCAGAGGGGAACCAAAACGAGAACGCCACCTGAACAGTCCGTGACACATCAATTTACGTTCGGGCACTACGCGACCAGTGCAAAATAATCACCCGACAGGACGGCCCGCGGGGAATTTGCAGACAGATACAGAGCCAGTAGACAGAGGCTGAGTGATGGCAAGGATGATAGAGCAGAGGGAGAAAAGTCGGCGTTGTGGGGATGCACGCGCCGAAATGGCATGCAGAAACGATGACCAGGAACAACGCAAAGAGGCGCGTGTTAGCACCTCTGTAGCCATGGATCTCCGAAAATACGTAAGGAACATCATCCAATGCATGCCAGTCACTACATTATCATTGCCCACATCCTCGGGTGGACATGTAGCCGACGATACGAATACGAGGCACTCAAAGACAGGTTGCATGTCTAAGCATACCGGTAAACACACAGGTCAGGTCATGGTGTCGCGAGGGGAGGGCGAAGGAAGAGCAGCCGTCGATGCGCATAACAGGGACGACCGTCGTGGAGAAGGAGGCCGGCGCACGCTCCACCGCACCCAGCTGGGTGGCGTGCACCCCCCCCCACCGGGTGGTGGCGCTTCAAACGAGATCGCGGCACTGGATCGTCTCGTGCTGTCGTTTCAACGAATGCGGGCCACACATGTTCGCAGATGCGCGACGATGATTCATAATTCATCCGCGATATATTGGACGTTGGAACTGATCTGTCACAGATGCTGATCATCTTTGCCTGCAGCGATTAGTCCTGGCAACATTGCTGCAGTGTCAGTCGCATCGGATTTGTGTGTGCCGCAATGCTATCGTGTGCTAACCCACTCGAATTAGACATAACTGCTCAAAATGGAGAGGTCTTGCTTACTGGCCCGGCAACCAGTGTCTCCATGGCCCTCGTGATTGATGCGACACGCAGGCCGTGCAAGGTCTGTTCCAAGCGGGCCCGGGCTCAATCGATGAGCTGCGCGCAGACCACGGACAGAGCGTTTGCGCATGCCAGGCAGGTGCGAGCACGCTTCCCTTCAATCGGCGGCATGTTCAGGAAAACTGCAGACGAGACTGCGCCAGCCGGCGAACAAAAGTGGTCTCTTGGTCCGTCTTTCCGAACGAGCGGACGCCCTGGCCCACAGAACCTTCTGAGAGGGCAACATGTGGAGAACTGTTGATGGCAACTGTTCCCAAAGATGTCGGTTCGCGAACGTTCATTGGCCTGTAGCACTGGAGCTTCTGCTGTGCTGCGGGTCAGCCAATGACGGATGACTGACATCGGCACATGTGCGGCAGTGTTTCCAACCCATGGCAACAATGCTCCATGTCGTTGTCCCAAACGCACTCTTGCGGATTCTAACACGTGAACTGCGGCGTTAAGATTCTGATCATATCTCGCGAGTAAATCCTGAGACAGCCTCTGGCAGCTCATGAAGCGTGGTGGTCCACTCCTGTTTTGGAAGTCCTCATGAAAATGAGCAGAATGTCACCAGGTTCCGGTTGAAAATCAGCCACTTTGTTCGAGTGACAAGTGTTGGCTGCACATGTTAGCTTCTGGGACTGCGGGACTTTCTGGAGAAGCACTGTAGCATCAGTTCCGTGGCTGCGCAACTTGGTAGCTCCCGGGCCCTGTCCACCTGGGATCCCCAGGCCAGGCTCTGGGGCACGGGCCGCGGTTTGCTCTTCATTCTTCATGGGTGGTCCTACCTTGCCTTTTCATGCTGACGAACGACATGGGAGTCGGTCTGGCGCACTTTGATGCGCGAAGTACAAATCAGTCGTGCTGTGCCGGACCGCTTGTAGTGCCACTCTACCACTCCTTGTGCACCGTGCAGGTGCGTCGTTGAGCTATGGAGCACAACCTGCGGCAAGGTTCCGTTTCTTTCGTACACACTATCTACAGCCCCATTCCGAGCACGGTGGCAGCAGGAATCAGTCATTCTATTCCGGACAGCTTCTGGTGCGGCTGTACCGTCCATTCGGCACCACGGAGGCGCGTCGCTGATCTACGGGGAGCAGCTTGCGCAAGACGTTTCGCTTTTTTCATCTACAAAATTGACTAGTTTGTCCGTGTGGCTCCAGGCCCATACCGTGCGCCGATGCGCCGGCTGGATCGGCCTGGCAAGAGACAGCGTGGAGAGTGGTTTGCCTTCAAGGACGGATTGTCTCTTCCAGAGCGGCTGAAGTGCTCAAAGGGGGGAAGGCAATCAGAATGACATCCGAAGAAATACATCAGTTTCTGCATCACAAATACTTCAGTGCTTTTTCTGTCTGATACATGTCCTCAATCAATTCTTTGTCATCCAAGTTCTTCAGTTAGTTCTCTTGCTACTTGTGTATATTGACTATTCACTACCTATTGGAAGCAGGTGGCTCACGATCTCGGGCGGAGTGAGGCCCTGTCTGCAGAGCTCTTGCGTGGCGTGCACAAACACGTGCTAGCTAATGGGAGCGCATCGTTCCGATCACACCCCAATCACTCGAATAAATTTAGACCCAAACTGACCCACAGTGGGATCCCGCGCACGAAAGAGTCACGAGCTAAAACGGGCTCTTTTGGCGCATTGGAGCCGTACACGTTCACGTGCAAGAGAATATCTTTTTATCTAGCGCACGTGAAATTGTTTGGTAAAGAATGTCCCCATTTCGTTTGATGGGGTTGATGTCGTTCGATCACCTGGTCACCCGAAGGGGGGAAAAAGAAAAACACTAGCGTAAAAACGATGGCGGGGTGGGGGAGGGAAGGAGAGATGCGGCAGGAAGGGGGGGAGGTAGGGGAGGGGGAGGTGCGGATGGGTGATGACTAGAAGGGTGGCCCCCGGAAAGGAACAGACGAAGACAGTCGTGTTGGACAGCGCTAGGGGGGGGGGGGTGAAAGGGAGGGGGGGGAAGACCGCGTTAGGCGAGCGACAGGGCGGGGAAAGAGTACTTTCGGCGTCGCAAGTGTCGTAAGGCAGCTGCAAGTGGTCTTCTTGGGGCATCAGAAGATGTGCTGGCAGTCAACAGTCAAAAAGGGCGGGCTCAGGCTCAGTCCATCTGGCGCGAGCACGATGTGCTGGGAGGCGTGCTATCCAATGGGAGAGCGTGGTTCCAATCACGTCCCAAACACGTTGATGACTTCAGACAAAGTTCGCCGGATCATGGGATCCCGCACACAGAGGAACTGTGAGCTGAAACGGGCTCATTCTGTTGATTCGGGTCGCACACGTGCACGAGCGCGAGATATTCAAGTTTTTCGCGCACGTGGACGTGTTTGGAAAGGAAGTTCGAGTTCATCGAGAAGGAGATTCTGAGGCTTGATTGGACGAGCGTGCCTTCCAGATGGCATCCTCGGATCAACGGATGCAAGTCTTTTGAAATAGCGCAGCGAGGCGCCCCGATGTTTCGGAAAGACAAGCACGTGATCCGATTTCCTGTTCCACGACCCGTTCCTGGGAGAGCAGCACAAACAAGAGCTGTGATGTGCCGTACAGAAAGCACGGGCCCAATCATGTGGGTTCAAAACCGACGCAGAACGTCACTTCGCTCAGCCAAGTTGTGGACGGCGGCAGAAGGGCTACGTTCCTTCGCTGGTATGACATGACAGGCACAGGGGCCACCTTGAGGCGATCGGTTAGGACCCGTAGATGTGTCGCTGCGCAAAAGGGGTCATGGTCATGAGTTCCCGCGCTCTGGAGCGGCCTCTTTCTTTTCAGGTCTACGGGCGCCCAGCGCCCGGGTGGCCGCATCGCGGATCACGGTGCCTGTCGACCTGTGGAAAGCTAGACTCCGTGCGCTGCAGTGAATACAGAACCGGGCGCTGCAGTAAGTGACGCAGCGGTGCCTGGAGAGCTGCAGCTGTGGGAGGGGGAGGAGAGCATGGCATCAGAGCGTGGTGAATGGTGGGGTGGGTGACAGGTACGGCTTGTGCGTTGTGAGGGAGGTGCGGAGGGAAGTATTTGAGAGCGTCGAGGTGTGCGGTACGAGTTTCCAGTGGACGGCCAGGAGTATAGTGGGAGACAGTACGGAAGGAGGGCAGTGCCTGAGAAAGCGACAAAGTGGCTCGGGCATGCGGGACGTGCGCCAGTTGTCGGACAAGCGGGACACGGGTGCGCTGCGGAAGCTGGCTGGAGGCGAATTCCAGCGCTGCCCGTTGCTTTGACTGATGTTGATGCTCCGCAGGCCCCGTCGCCGCTTGTATGCGGCCTGTGGCACCTCTTCTGCACATCTCAGGAGGCGCGGGTGTCACATGCAGTGCGGTCTACTCAGCCATCCGTGTCGCTAGGGGCTGACTAGCGCGCTGTTTAGAGACAAAGGTGGACATTCGTCCATTTTGCGCGGTGGTGAGGGGTGGCGTGTCCGTCAGTCAAGTTCTGGGCCGGGCGTGAGGATGGGCGCGTGTCCGCACGGGAGGAATGGCGCGCGGACCACCGATGGGATGCTGTCCCGGATGGCACGGATAAAAGACAGCGGGGCTATCCAGGCATAGGTCGCACCGCTGCGCTTTATGAGGCCGTGATTTGCTCTTCTTCACTGGGATTGGCAGCTTCAGAAAGACAATAACTTTTTCTCACATCGGCGCACGCCACGGGAATAGCCAGTGTCGGACTGCGCTTAGTAGGAGGATTGGTAGCGGCCGGCCTGTGTGTGGCTGACAAGCGCACGGATAACTGGGGCGGCGACCGCCATACAGTCGGGGCAGTTGTCGCGCCAGTTCTCGACCATCTGGTAGGCGTGACGCGAGAGGTCTTCGGCGCTTTGAGCTGTGGCAACGATCGGGCTTTGCGTTCATTGCGGGAACATCTCGATTTCCAGGCCTCCCCGACACTTATTCAGTCTCGAACGGCGCTCCACTCGTCTCGGTATCGTGGGCACTATCTTTACGCTTACTTACTGCGACTTATTGAACGTTGCCGATAACGAAATCCCGTCGCGACCAGAGACTGCTGCCTTCTGTGAATGGCTTTAGCGGTCGCGTGCTATTTCTTATGAATGAGACGGATCGGGACTCGAGACAGGCACGCAGCGACGGCGCCCGACACATTGAAGGCCCTGGTCGCCGCGCGTCCTCGCCGGAAACTGGCATCTTGGACACAAAGTGGGGCGAGCGATGTGAACTGCTGCACTTGTCTCGTTTTCGCTGTCATTGTGACCTCAGCGCGAGAGCTGCGCGTGACCTGCGCTCTTGCGCTTTTTCACTCTCGGGCGTCGCTCCTTTCGCTTCGGTATCGCGTCCACATCCTCCGTGCTTTCATATGTAAGCGTAGAGACCGTTGCTTGTTGCGCGGCCGCTTCGCCGCCAGCGGTCGCCTGGTCTGCGTGAATGTTTTTGAGACAGCGACCGGGTCAGCCCATCCCACGAGGTACCTAGAGACTGGTTAACAGGGACGTCGACCGACGCATCGGAGGCGCCGGTCGCGGTGCATGCTCGCTTCCAAGTGATGCCGGCGACGGGAGGGGGGCTAGGCGGTTTAAGTTGTGGCATCTGTGTGGTCTCGCTGCGACGACAGCGCAAAGTAAAGACCCAAAGCGGTCCTTCTCGCCCGTGCACTTCACTCGCATCGCCATGATCTCGTCGGCTCCTGGCGACGGCCACACCGAAGAGACCTTTGCACGCAAATATTCGGTGTGGTTTCCCCTGCCCCTGGTCGCAGGTCTTAGAAAGGGAGGGTGGAAGAGTACAAAGGAGTGAACGGCTCGGTTCGTTGTAGTACAGCCAGCAGATGATCAGTCTCCCTCGGTCTTCATCCCACGCTGTCAAGCGCATTATCCCGTGTACCTACCCACCTCCCTATCGTCATGTCCAAAGCTGTGCTTTCACCCAGTGCGTCGGCCCCGTCAGTGTCGTCAGGGGAAGGTGATATGTGGGTCCGCCGCCCCTCTGCGGCTGCCCGTCGTCGCCTCTCCACGGTAATCCTCGACACCGAGGCGCTCGAGTAAGGGGAGCTTCCCAGACGGCTACCCCCTCTCTGTCGTCTTCTGGGTCGGGAGACGCCACAGGCGTGTCGACGGCGCCCCCCTCTGGCTCTTCGTCGGGGTCTCGCGGCTCGACCGGGCCGCAGTCGGCCGCACCAAGAACTCCCATTCTTCTACCTACTAGCTCCGTTGGTGCCCCGGGTCGGGCGCTGCCTTAAAGCCGTGCGCCTCCCCCGACCACGGGTGCCGCCGCGGAGGGCCGTCGCAACACTGACGGGTCGGAAATTCGCCGGTCTCAGCGCCACTTTTCGGAAGACATGCCGCAATAGGGGGACACCCCGACGCCACTGTCACAAACTGCTCACTGCCCGCAGCGCTCCGACGGCGAGAAGAACGACCTCTTCGCGAAGCGGATGGCGAGAAGGGCCAAGAGAATTCACTAGGTGAAGGTGGCCAAGCTCGAGCGTCTCCTCGTGGCCGTCTACGAAGTGAAGGACGCCATGCAGAATGCCGACAAAAACATGACGATGACAAAAGCGGGGGTCGAGACAGCCCGTAGGGTGCTGAGGGCGATGGATTGACGTGCGGACAAGGTTGGAGAGCAGCAGTGGTGGTCTTCCGTTGGACTATTTTTATGCAGAAACTCAGCTCGTTGGTATTCTTGAATTCAGGTTTTTCGTCGATTCGTTCGTGTTTCTAAATACTCGATTTTGTTACCTTGTGAAGGGAGCGGCAGATTCGGCCAAAGACGGCCCGACGATTCGCCCTGTCGCCCGCAGCAGCACCACGTTTCCGACTCCCGCGACAGCTCGACGTTCTTGGCGTCGTTGTCTTCGCGGCTCGTAGCGCGGCTCACTGCAGCCGGCACCCCGTCGACGCGGCGCCGCACCTCCGCGGCTGCCACGGCGCCGCCGCACCGACCACGGGACCCCCTACGTGAAAAAAAGCACCACAAAACCGCAATGTCGGGTCCTTTCCCCCCAGGAACCGGGATCTGCATGAGTCAACCCTCGGATCACGGATTCCTGACAGTTGCGTGGATTGGATGGCAGTTCTGATTGGCCGTCTAGAAAGGCAGAAGCCTGTTTCCAGAAGCCACCACAAACACCTAGAAGCATGCAATCACAGCCTCGTCGTTCCATATCGAAGGCGGCGCCTGCTTCATTCTTGCTTATGCCCGACTGCGACCCACTCCGCCCTTAAGAAAAGCGTGCCTCGCAGGTTATTGAATTCGAAAGACGAGGGGCTCGGACCGGCTTCGTTCTTGCCACAGACATCGGCGCGCCCTATACCCCCCCCCCACCACGCTCCCACCGGGCTCCTCTCCCGCCCCCCAGCTCCCTACTGCCTGCCCTTCCCCTGTCTGTGCCTCCCGATCCAGAACACCAGACTTGCCGAGCACGAGGGCATGCTTCTGCCCAGCCTGCAGCGGCGGGGAACAGTGCGGGTTCTCCTTCGTGACTGTCCGGACCTGGTCTCGGCACCGCCGGCCGAGAAGCGGCCGCCCTTCTCGACGTGGGAGAGCAGCTGCATTAGATGCTGCTCCCGCAGCGACCGCGGCCACCGCCCCCACCTCGGGCTCTGCTGCCGCCCCCTAGTCCGCTGCGGCGGTGGACGCGCCCGCCGGGCAAGGGCTTGCGGATGGAGAGGGGGGAAGAGAGGAGCACGACGGGGATTCGCCGCTGCCAGCTCCACAGCCACTTACCCTCCTACCAATTGGCGTTTGTATCCCAGCTGAAGTATTTGAGGACAACATAGACGATTTCGTCGCATACAACATTGCGGTACAACACTGCCTGACTCGAGAGGAAGCGGAGTACTACCTCCGACAGCGGCCCTTCTCAGGCATCCGGAGGACCCCTCCCCTTCTTAATGCCATGGTTGACTCAAGCGTCGATTTATACACCAAAGAGGTCTACTGTTGCCGCAATGGCTGTGTAGCGTTCACTGCGGGCCGAGAGGCCCTCACTGAGTGCGACATATGCAAGGCTCAGCTGATACGTCCGAATGGACAGCCCGTCAAGCAGGCGTCCAATTGGTCTCTACTTCCCTGGCTGAGAATCATGCTGGCCGACCGCTCTATTGGGCCTGGCATGGTATCTTCCATGAAGGAGGCGCGCAAAGAGGCCGCTGCAGGCCCACCCAATCACCTTCGCGATTGGTTTGACGGTCATGTATGTCGAACTCTCGTTGCTCAGGGATACTTCTCGTCGGACACGAGTATCGCCCTCAGCATTTCAACCGACGGTTTTCAAACATGGAAGCAACGAGGTTTCGAAGCTTGGAAGATCATTGCGACGATACTCAACGTTGACCGCAGCGCAAGAGTAAAAGCGGTCTTCCAACTAATCCTGGGAATCACTCCTGGACCTGGCCAACCGGCGGACCTGGAACCTCTTCTGCACCCCATCGCCAAGAGCTGAATGCACGGGCTGCAGGGGTGAGCGGTGTCTCAGTGACAGGATTCACAAAGCCTAAAGTGGTACACGCGTTCTTCATACAGTTTACAACCTACATGCCGGCGGGGGACAAGCTGCTTAATCCTATTGGAGGCAATGGCGAGTACCCTGGAAGGTTCCGGTTTATTTCCGGGGTCAGGAACAAGTCTCGCTACTACTACCCGCCACATGCACCAGGCGAATCCCCCATATTCAAAAGGCGACGATTAGACGTCACAGGCGACACAACACCGCGACGGACAGCTGCCAGCGTTGCTGCAAGCGCCACCGCGGTCGAAACAGCTCGAAGGGCAGGGCATAGCAAGGCAGCCGAACGCAGGCTGGCGCAGAAGGATGGGTTCAAGGGTTACTCGATGTTCTTTGCGTATAGCCCGGCAGACAAGGCACGCTACCCCGGGCTCAAGTACCTCTGGCACCTCGTTTCGTACGACACCATGCACTACTTTCTGAGCAGCGTAGTCGCCCGACTCTGGGAACTATTCGCAGGCGAGAACGAGAAGCTTGGGGACGACCAGCCCATAGTGACATCCAAGGCAAGTCGCGAGGCTATCGGACGGGAGATCAAGGCCGGCCGCGCCACTATCCCGCTCAATAAAGCGCGCGCTCTTCGGGATACTTCAAATCATTCGAGTTCGTACAAGGCCGTCGACTGGATGTTCTTCCTACTGAGCGCTGGCGAACTCGTACTTGCGGATCCCGTCAACGATGGAGGCTACTCGAACGGCAGACGCCACGGATGCCGGTTTCAGTGCATACAATGGGTCGAGGCTGCGGGGGTGTACGGATAGGCACCGGCCCTTGAATCTTGGTTGTACCACTCCAAATGTGTTGGCGCCAGCAGTTGTCTGCTGATGGCCGGACCACTCGGGTGGTGCGGGCCAGAGACGCTCTCCACAAGCACGGGGGATCAGAGACGAAAATCTCGATCACAAAAATAGAAATTTCCTAGTAAATCAATGACTACGGATTGAAGAGTGGAAGGCCCGCCCCATTTCTCAGCCATACGCGGATGGTAGTAGGGACCGCGGGAGCACTGGTGGCACTTCGTGACAGAGGGGTGGCGTGCGAGGTGCGAGCGCCCAACAGAAAAGTGACTGAGGAGCCCACTCATGCTCGTCAGCGTAGATCCTTTGCTCGCGTGGTACTGTCCCTGACGCAAAAATGAAGCACTTAGTATCTTTTTCCGCCCTACGACGCCTCTGCGTGCTGGATCGCTACGGTTGAAATCGCAGCTGGACTCTCCGTGAGAAACGCAACAGCACCCCAGCTGGAAGTGCGCCCTGATGCTGTGTCCTTGTTACTCCCTTTGTGTGTCAAAGAAGCGTGACGTTGCTACTTTTGGTTACGCATGTGACGCAACTATGGAGCACCTCTCACACTGTCACAAGGCTCCGTTTTTTTGGCCTTTGTGGGCGTTTTCTCCACCCTTTCAGAAGCATCAGACTGGACCCCCGAAAACGTCGGACAGAACACTGTAAACAGCTATTCTATAATCCAGATTTGCGTCTTTCATCCAAAGTTGCGTCAGGGACTGTACACGCTGACATTTGTTCCCGTTCCAGCCGTTTTCCACCAGTGCGATCGCCGTTCAAGCCTCCGATTCCTGCGAGGCCCACGTCTCAACACTCGACGCTACTCGGACCCGGAGGCACATCTCTTCCAGCACCTTTCAAGCACACGGAGTGCTGCTCCAGGAAAAGAGCGCGGAAAGGGTTGTTTTCAATACGTCTTGGCGTCGTGCAGTGCAGTCGTCTGAGCTGCAATGCTCTTTACATCAACGTCGATTGCTTGCTTTAAAAGTGCACAGAGTCGTGTCGCCATACGACTACCAGTCAAAGGCGACAAGTGTGCGGTGACGGACATGGGCCGCTCGTGGGCGGCGGCGGCCGTGCAGCTGCAGGTCTGGCTGCTCACGGGAGGGTAGCGTTGAACGCAAGGGCGGGTGCTGGTACATGAACAACGGTTAGTGAGCATGCTATAACAGAGCACTGGCGGCCAAAGGGGGGGCGATAGTGCTGGGAGAGTCGGCACAGGGACACAACAATTGCATGGCAGCAATTTCGCGCTGGAGCCACTGCATTTATGCAGACACAGACTCAAAGCAGAAAACGCAGCTGACGATGATAGGTGGGGGGTGGCGGGAATGCGGTGGAAGGTAGGGCAGGGGAGTAGAGGGAAAGATGCGGCTGATAGAAGGAGAGGGGGCGCCTAAGAAAACCATTGTATATGGCAGAGTCACACAGTTGTGAGGGATAAGGTCGGGGAGGAGGGAAGGCGGGGGAGGGGGGGGCGGAGGGGTCTCGGCAGAGGCCGGGGAGACGGCGGCCGTGGCGAGTGAGCGACACTGGCGGGACACTGCATGCCGAATGATGTAGATGTCCCCAAAACGGAGGGTCGGGGCGTCACGGCGCGTTGACTGGGCCGCAGCACAGGGACTTCCGTTAGGGTTGGTCTGCGGGTGCGGTGCCGGTTGGGCCGGCAAGTCCTTCGGAACAGCGCCGCTCAAATTGATTAGTGATTCGTCTATTGCTTTCTTCCCAACTTTGGCTGATCCTGTCAATGTCAAAAATGGTCATAAAAAGTGTGCAGCAGTGTTTCAGCTTGCCGTTCAGCCGGACACAGCGGACCGACCAATGAGCTGTGGACCCAGTCCCTTTCAAGACTTCCACAACATCGACCAAACTTGAAAAGGCAGCAACAGTCTGTTGATCTATCCTTTTAGATGCGGATCCGCGGTACGATCGGGCGACGCGCAGAGATGGCCGCTGAGAGTGTGACGGCGGGACACCCGGCCCCCACGCTCGGGGAACCAGTCCCTCCCAGTCAAAGGGGGACACGTGGATTCGCGTCAGGGGCGATCGGATCCAGTCAGTCCGA
>ENA-ORXR01003039-ORXR01003039.1-marine-metagenome-genome-assembly--contig:-NODE-3039-length-15364-cov-2.365670_pt1 | contig 15364 bp, 16 predicted proteins | sample MGYA00237866_ERZ511479 | MGnify/ENA metagenome assembly ERZ511479 | reverse complement strand
CAAGATGAGGTACGGTGTCGACACATTTGTGCCGTAGCCGACAATGAAGATGGCGGCCGCCAGGGTAAGAGCATTCCTGCTCATGACGCCTGGGCCCATGACACCGGGGCTCATCACCTGAGCCTCTGGCGAGGTCAGCTGACCCAGCCTTTGACCTTCTCGACCAGCTCCAACGGGTTCGGGCCAACCGGGTGGACGGTGAGGCAGGTGACGCCAGCGTCCTTGTAGGCCATGACTCGGTCCCGGACGAAGCCCTCGTCTCCAACCATGGCTGTTGCCCGCAGGAACTCTTCCGGGACTGCGGCTTCGGCTTCTTCCTTGCGGCCAGCAAGGTACAGCTCCTGAATCTGCTCGGCCTGTTCCTCGTAGCCGTACTTGCGGAAAATGTTGTTATAGAAGTTTTTACCCTTGGCGCCCATGCCGCCGACGTAGAGGGCAGTCATGAATCGGCCGCCGTCACGAATCTTGTTGGCGGTGGCTTCGTCACAGATGGCGAGCGATCCGCCGCACACCACGTCCATGTCGCCCAGCGATGCATCACGCTTCGCCCTGCCGGCAGCGAGATCTTCGCCCCACACGGACTCGGCTTTCTCGGGATGGAAGAAGACGGGAATCCAACCGTCGGCGATTTCGGCTGTCATTTCGACATTCTTCGGTCCAAGGCTGGCGATGAAGATGGGGATATCGGCGCGCTTTGGGTAGTTGATGAGCTTCAGCGGCTTGCCCAGGCCGGTGCCCTGATCTGCCGGCAACGGAAGCGTGTAGGAGCGGCCCTCGTGGGTGAGGCGTTCGCGGGCCCAGACCTTGCGGCAGATTTCAATGACCTCGCGGGTACGGCCGAGCGGACGGTCATAGGGAAGTCCATGCCAGCCTTCAATCACCTGCGGGCCCGATGCTCCGAGTCCGAGAATGAAACGGCCATCGGACACGGCGTCGAGACCAGCCGCGGTCATTGCGGTGAGCGTGGGAGTACGGGAGTAGATGGGGAGGATTGCGGAGCCGAGTTCCATGGTCTCGGTGTGGGCCGCAAGGTATCCAAGGATGCTCACCGCGTCGAAGCTGTACAGCTCGGCCACCCAGCCAATATCGATACCGGCCTTTTCAAGGTCGGCGGCCTGCTTTGCGGTTTCTTTGGGGTCGCCCGAATAGTTGAGCGTCATGGAGAGTTTCATGGCTGAGAGACTACGGCACCTCATCGTCGGCCGACGCCACGTCCGGACGATTCCGCGTTGATTAACGCGGGATTGATCAACTCCGGTCAATCCAGAGAGGGCGACGCAAGGCCGTCCGTCTCGACCGGTATCCCATCGATCAGTGCGGGCCACCGGGCCCGGCGCCAGCGGCCGGTGTCGGCTTCCTCGATGATTTCGTAGGTGCCGTTGTGAGCGATCTGCTCGTCAGCCATGTGCTCGCTGAACGTCATGACCGCAGTTGCGGGTACGTCGGCGAGTCGAAACTGTTCTTCCCAGTGCGCGCTGGTCTGCGTGAGCAGATGCGGGCGCACTGCGTCGTTGAAGCCGTTGTAGAGACCTTCGCCTCCCACGTGAGCGATCAGTTCTTCCCAGATGTCGCCCTCGCCAACAACACCCAGGGCTGACCTCATCTGTGAGCCGGACACGGGGGAGAGGGTCAGCCAACCGTCGCTGGTCCTGTAGGGAGCGTTCGCAGACAGGAAGTCGATGACGGATGCATCGGGTTCGGCATCGACCAGCCGATGCCCGGCAGCGATGTCGGGCGAGTTGAAGTACGCAAGAGCGTCGATCATTGCGATGTCGCAGATGGAGCCGGTGCCAGAGCGCTCGCGTTCGATCAGCGCAGCGGTGGCAGTTTGGGCTGCCGTCATTGCGCTGATCTTGTCTGCGAGCAGCGAGACGGACCTGGTGGGTTCGCCGTCAGTGAGACGGTTCGCTCCGGATCGGGCCTGGATAATGGCGTCATAGGCGGGCATGTCGGCTTTCGGACCGTCCTGCCCGTACCCAGACACGCGAATCCAGATCAGCTGCGGAAACTCGGACCGCACCACCTCTTCGGTCAGGCCCAGACGTGGAGCGACCGCCGGACGCCAGTTCGTGATGAGGAGATCAGCTTCCCGAAGAAGATCCTTGAAGCCGGCGAAACCTGCCTCATCTTTCAGATCCAGGAAGGCGGAAGACTTGTTCTGGTTCGTGGCTTTGAAGAACAACGACGAGTCTCCGTAGCGTGCGCCGAACCGTCGATACGGGTCGCCTTTGCCCGCCGGCTCCACCTTCGTGACGGTCGCTCCGAGATCGCCGAGGATCTGGGCCGCAAACGGCGCGGAGATGTAACTTGCAGCTTCAACAACGTTGATTCCGGAGAGTGGCCTCATATCGCAAGTCTGCCACGAGGATCCGCCCGCTCAAGCCAGCTTGGATTTAACGAGGTCTGCGACCACCCGACCGTCGGCGCGGCCGGCGACTTTCGCGTTGACCGCCTTCATCGCCTGACCCATCTGCGCCTTCTCGCTGAGTCCTTCCTCGGCAAGCACGGCCGTGACCAGCGCATCAAGTTCATCGTCGCCAAGAGCTTCCGGGAGATACGACTTGAGCACTTCGTACTCGGCTCGCTCCGCAGCCGCCTGCTCGGCGCGGTCGCCAGCGTCAAATGCTTCAGCGGCTTCGATGCGTCGTTTCGCCTGGGCCGCGATGGTCTTCTCCACCTCGGCATCAGTGAGTGTGCGCGCCTCTTTGCCCGACGTCTCCTCCTGCTGCACCGCAGCAATGATGGAACGCAGCGTGCGCAGCTTCACGTCTTCTTTTGCCTTCATGGCTGCAACCATGTCTTCGCGAATCGTCTCGATCAACATGGTCAGATCATGCCAGCCGGGACCGGCTTTTCGAAACGGATTCCGCGGTTCTTCGCTGAACCCCCGGTCACCTACGCTGGGTTGATGGCTGACGCAACGCAGGAATTCTCAGACTTGGGACCGTTGGAAATCGAGGGCACTGTCTCTGTGGTCACCGGGGGAGCGAACGGCATTGGCAAAGGCATCGTGCATGCCTTGTTGGCTGCTGGCTCAGCGGTGGTCATTGCCGATATCGAACAGGACGTGATCGACGCAACCCTCGCCGAGTTCGCTGACCTCGGGCCGATCTCCGGCTGGCGAACGGACGTCTCTGACGAGGTCTCTCTTGAAGCGCTGGCCGACCATGTTTTCTCCACCCATGGCAAGTGCAACCTGCTGTTCAACAACGCTGGCGTAACCTCCGGCGGAGGTGGCAAGCCGTGGCAGCAGGAACCAAACGACTGGCGCTGGTGCTTTGGTGTCAACGTCTTTGGGGTGACCTTCGGGACGTCTGTCTTCGTGCCCCGCATGATCGAATCCGGCGAACCGGGTCAGGTCATCAACACGTCTTCTGGCGACGGTGGCTTTGCGCCGGTACCCACCGCCTCGGTGTATGCCGCCTCGAAGGCCGCAGTGAGCTGCTTCACGGAAGCGTTGCATCACAACCTGGTAAGCGAGCAGACGCAGCTTCGCGCTTCCGTCTTCTATCCCTCGGGCGGGCTTATGGATACCGGATTGTTCAGCGCCACCCGCAACCGACCGGCCGAACTGCAACGGGTCCGCGGCGGAACAGGTCGGAAGAGCATGACTTTCGAAGAGTACAAAGACCTGGTGAAGGAAATGGGCCGGGACATTCCCGTTGCGGACCTGAACGAGGTTGGAGCCTGGGTGGTTGATGGCGTGCGCAATCGGCAGTTCATCATTGCGAGGGGTCTTGAAGATACCGTCGACCTTCTGCATCGTCGCGCCGAAGCCATTGGGGCATTCAACGTCCCGCCTGCTCACGGCATGTAAGTCAACGTCGAAGAGAGAGCGATTATGGATCATCAGCCGGTCACCAGTTGGGAAACTGACTACGACCACACGCATCCTGAACATGCAGCGAATGCGCTGCAAATCTGGGATGACCTTCGTTCGGGTTGCCCCGTGGCGCACTCTGAGCGCTTCGGCGGGATGTGGGTGCCAACCCGCCACGACGACATCGCGATGATCGCGGCGAATGCCGACGGCAACTACACCAGCCAGGGCGTTGTGGTCTCTGAGGTTCGACCTACGAACCCGGCACCGATGGGCGACGCGCCTCCCATCACCTCTGACCCGCCCTTTCACAAGGTCGCCCGCAGTCTGCTGCTGCCGGCGTTTGCGCCGAAGCCAATCAACGCTCTTGAGCCCTTCACTCGTGCGTTCTGCCACGAACTGATCGATCAGATCGAGGCTCGAGGCGCAACGGAGGTTGATGCAGCCGTGGAGTACGCGCAGCACATCCCGGTGCGCATCATCGCCCACATGCTCGGGCTGCCGGCTGAAGACGGCGATCTGTTTCGCGAGTTCATTCACCGGATTATCGAGGCGCCGATGGAACGTCCCGATCTCGACCCGGAGGACACCCTCGACCACTATCTCGACAGCCGCATCGCCGAGCATCGTGGAAATCCGCGTAGCAACGAAGACGGCGACCTTATCGACTTCCTCATCAATGCTCGTATCGACGGCAACGGTCTGGCCGACGAGCACATCCGCGGCACTATCGCTCTGCTGCTCATTGCGGGGATCGACACCACCTGGTCGGCCATTGGTTCATCACTGTGGCACCTCGCCCAGCACCCGGAGGATCGGGCTCGCTATGTCAGCGAACCGGACATTCGCATGTTTGCCCACGAAGAGTTCCTTCGGGCTTACGCGCCGGTGACCATGGGCCGGATCGCAGCGAAGGACCATGACCTCCGCGGCTGCCCGGTCCTGGAAGGGGACTGGCTACTCCTGCCGTTCCCGGCAGCAAACCGCGACCCGGAGATGTTCGAGAACCCCGACGAGGTCGTGCTCGACCGGCAGGCGAATCGTCACGCCGCCTTCGGTCTGGGCATCCATCGCTGCCTTGGCTCCAACATGGCCCGAATGGAACTCAGCGTTGCCATCGAAGTGTGGATGGAACGGTTACCGAACTTCGAGCTCATCGACCCGGCCACCGTCCGATTCTCCACCGGCCAAATCCGCGGCCCGCGCGAACTCCCCGTTCGTCTCCTGTAAACCCGGGATCCAGCCACTTGAAACGATGTGTCTGACACCGCGCATTGGACAAAACGAGCAGTCGTCTGCGTCGTCTGCGTGACCAGAGTCGAGGAGCGTCTGGGACTTCGACGTTGCTGATTCAGGCCGTTGCTTCTTCGAGGGCTTGGGCCAATGTGTTCCAGCCTAAGGTTGCGCACTTGATGCGGACGGGGAACTTCACCACGCCGCGCAGGGCCTCAAGATCGCCGAGCTTGAGTTCGGCGAGTGACGGGTCAACCTCGGGGGCGCCGTCATCGCCTTCGAGTGAGTTCTCGTGGATGGACATCATGGCTTTGAACGCCTGCGTGAGCTTCTCGATCTCCTCGAGGCTTTTGCCCTTCACGCCAGCGCTCATCATGGACGCTGAGGCCCGGCTGATGGAACAACCCTGCCCACCAATCTTGACATCTTCAACCACACCGTCGTTCAGGATCAGCGTCACCACAACCTCGTCGCCGCAAAGCGGATTGAATCCCTCGGCACGCGTTGCAGGTGGATCGAGTTCGCCCGCGTTACGTGGCGAGCGGTAATGGTCGAGGATGATTTCGCGGTAGAGGTCTTCGAGTCCAGCCATGAGTGAGGCTCCTAGAGAGAGAACATGTCGGCAGCTTCAAGGCTGTCCGCCAGGCGATCAATGTCAGCTTCGTCGTTGTAGATATAGAGAGATGCCCGGGCTGTAGCGCCGACCCCGAGATGCTTCATCAGCGGCTTGGCGCAGTGGTGCCCAGCCCGCACTGCGATGCCAGCCTGGTCCAGGACCTGAGACAGGTCGTGCGGGTGTACGTCCTTGTACTGCAACGAGAACACCGCGCCGCGCATGCCGGGCTCGGACGGACCATGGATTATGAGGTCGTCGCCGTAGCGCTCAGTGAGGGTGCGGAGGAAGTAGGAGGTGAGATGCACCTCGTGCTCGCGGACCTTGTCCATGCCAATGGCGTCGAGGTAGTCGACCGCTGCGCCCAGACCGATGACTTCGGCGATGGGTGGGGTGCCTGCTTCAAACTTGTGAGGCAGTCCGGCGGTGGTGAACCCGTCGGTGGTGACGTTGAGAATCATGCCGCCGCCGCCGAGGAAGGGCGGCATCGCTTCGAGAAGAGCGCGCTTGCCCCACAGCACACCAACACCGGTGGGGCCGCACATCTTGTGGCCCGAAAAGGCCAGAAGATCCACGCCCATCGCCTGTACATCAGTGGGCAGGTGCGGAACGTACTGGCAGGCATCCAGCATCACCACAGCGCCGGCAGCGTGAGCGGCATCAACAATGCGTTCAATTGGAGTGAGCGTCCCCAGTACATTCGACATGGCGGTGACCGAAATCATCTTGGCGCCGTCGACCAGGCGGTCGATGTTAGTGAGATCCATCTGGCTGTCTTCGGTAAGGGGGATCCACCGGATCTCGAAGCCCTTTTCTTCGGCCAGCATCTGCCACGGAACGATGTTGGCGTGGTGTTCCATGTGCGAGAGCACCACGGCGTCGCCCGGTCCGAGGTTGGCTCGGCCCCACGACGATGCGACCAGGTTCACCGACTCTGTTGCGTTCTTGGTGAAGATGACCTCGGCGCTGTCTGTGCAGCCGATAAACGCCGCAACCTTTGACCGGGCCGATTCCATAGCTCGTGACGCAAGATCAGCGAGTGTGTGAGCGCCACGATGCACGTTCGAGTTGAGCTGCTCGTAGTAGTGGTCCATCGCGTTCAGGACCTGCGTTGGTTTCTGTGACGTCGCTGCAGAATCGAGGTAGATCAACGCGGTGTTGTTGACCTCACGCCCGAGAATCGGGAAATCAGCCTTCACTGCCGCCACATCAAAGCTCATTTGAAGTTCTCGTATCCTTCGTCCTCAAGCTTCTGGGCCAGCTCCATGCCGCCACTTTCGACGATGCGTCCGTCCATAATGATGTGCACGTGATCCGGTTGGAGGTGGTCGAGCAGGCGGCGGTAGTGCGTGATGGCGAGGACACCCATGTGCGGACGTTCTTTGGCAACCTCGCGCACGCCGCTGGCAACAACCTTCAAGGCGTCGACGTCGAGCCCGGAGTCTGTCTCGTCCAGGATGGCGATGTCCGGTTCGAGGATGGCCATCTGAAGAATCTCGTTGCGTTTCTTCTCGCCGCCGCTGAAGCCCTCGTTCAGGAAACGTTCCGCGAAAGCCGGGTCCATGTCGAGGCGTTCCATCCACTGGATGATGGAGAGCCGCACTTCAAGAACCGACAGGTCCTCGCCCTTGCGGGCCGACAGAGCCTGGCGCAAAAAGTTGTTCACGGATACGCCCTGAATTTCCTGCGGGTACTGGAACGCCAGAAACATGCCGGCCTTGCCGCGCACATCCGAGCTCCATTCGGTGACGTCATCGCCTTTAAACAGGATGCGGCCACCGGTCACCTCGTACTCTGGCGAGCCCAGCAACGCGGACGCGAGCGTGGATTTGCCGGAGCCATTCGGTCCCATCAGGGCATGGATCTCACCGGCGTTGATGGTGAGATTCACGCCACGCAGAATCTGCGTGTCTTCGGTACCGGCCTCGAGGCCATCGATCTGAAAAAGCGGCTCAGTCATTCCCGACAGTCTACGTCGAGTATGGGCACAGACCGTCTGGTCAATGGCAGCAATTGTGGGTGGCGGGTTACGCCTGATGTGAGGGTTACTCAAGAGTAGGGGTGTGAGCACGCTCAGCGTCCGGGCATGATGCACACAATGGCGATATTGAACACCACCAATCCGGCTTCCCGACACGTCGAAGCTTCACGGTTGGGTACGACCGCTGTTCGTATCCCGGGCATTCCGTCGAAAGCAGAGGTCAAGGCGGTGATACCTGTCGAGTGCTTCGAGCGGAAGCTGTCGACTTCGCTGCTGTACACGCTTATGTCGGTCACGCTGACCGTCGGAAGCATGGCGCTTGCCTATGCACTCATGCCGATGACCTGGGCCTGGCTTCCAGCCTGGCTGATCTACGCCGTTGGCGTAGGCACCTTCGCCTGCGGCGTCTGGGTCATCGCTCATGAGTGTGGTCATCGAGCCTTTTGCAACGGCACCAGGCTGCAGGACGCCATTGGCTTTGTGCTGCATTCGTCGCTGCTGGTCCCGTATTTCTCGTGGCAGCGCAGCCACGCAATCCACCACGCCAAGACGAATCATCTGGACGAGGGCGAAACGCATGTGCCAAAGCGGGCCGGCACTCCTGCTGGGGACCGCGCCGTCGCCACGCAGGCTCGTCTCGGTACTCGCCTGTACGGCATGTTGTTGGGGTTGGGTCGACTGTTCTTTGGATGGCCTCTCTATCTCGTGGCAGGCGTGACCGGTGCTGAAAACCGGGGCGTCACGAACCACTTCTGGCCGGCTCATCCGTTCTCCGATGCGCTTTTCCCGAAACGCCTTCACAACAAGGTCCGACTTTCCGCTCTTGGCGTGATCGTGATGCTCGCCGCTCTTGTCGCCTGGGCGATTGCTGCTGGCAGCGTTGTGCCCGTGCTCGCCGTATATGTCGGCCCGTACATCATCTGCAACGTCTGGCTCGTTGGGTACACGTGGCTGCAACACACCGACGTGGACGTGCCGCACTACGAAGCTGACGAATGGAACTTCGTGCGGGGTGGTTTCTGCTCCATCGACCGGCCGTACAGCAGTGTCATCAATCTCCTGCACCACAACATTGGGTCGACACACGTTGCGCACCACCTTGAGTCGCGCATCCCGCACTACAACGCGGGCGTAGCGACAGCGGCAATCGCTGCAAACTGGCCTGACCTCTACCGCTTCGACCCAACTCCGGTCTCGAAGGCGCTCTGGCGCGTGTCCAAGCACTGCCACGTCGTTGCTGAGGACGACGAGGGTTGGACCTTCGCAGCACAGAAGGCTGACGCCAGGGGCTGAACTCGCATACCGGTTTCTTTCTTGGCGCGGGAGGGTGGGTTGACCCGACCGGACTCGGGGAGTTGATGCGACTACGTTCGGCTCGTGCTCCCATCAGTGCCGAAAGCCGACCGCTCTGTTGTCACGCTCAGCGGTGTCGGCGTGTCGTATGGGTCCAACAGGGTCTTCGATGACATGAACCTGCGCTTAGACGCAGGCGAGTGTCTTGGTGTGCGGGGAAGGAACGGTTCGGGCAAGACGACCTTGTTGCGGCTTCTGGCCAACGCCTTTGCGCTGCAGCACGGAACCCGTGAGGGTCCGCCGCGGGTGGCCTATGTTCCGGCTGCGCTCACGCCGCCACCAATCACCGGGCGAATGTGGTTGCACGGACTGCCCCGTCCCGGTCGCGGCGACCCCAACGCAGCGCTGTCAACACTTGCGTTCAGGGGTTTGCTCGACAAACCGTGTGCCTCGCTGTCCTTCGGCAATCTGCGCAAGCTTCTGCTGGCGGAAGCATTCTCGGCAGGGACTGACCTGGTGATCGTCGATGAGGCGACAGCCGGTCTCGATGCCCCGGGCATCGAAGGTGTGAAGCAGCTGGTTGCGGCTGCTTTGCGGCGCGGCGCAGCGGTCGTGATGGCAGATCAGGACAAGAGCGCGATGCCCTGGGTGACCCGAGCGGTGGAAGTTCTCGATGGAGGTGTTGTCGAGCGAGGTGTGGTCGATGGAGGTGTTGTCCACGGCGGAGTCGCCGAGAATCCAGAAGCCGCAAGTGCAGGCCAGGGTCAGCGCGTCCAGGTGACGCTCGTCGGCCCCGGGGCGAACCAGTCGCTTCTGATGGCAACAGCATCGGAGCTCGGATTCGCTGCGCCGTTGACACCGGGGGCCGAGGAGCATCCGCAATGACGAACCTTCTGCTTCGGCTCACGCTTCGAACCTGGCGCTGGCTTGCGCCCGCATTGTTCCTGTTGGTGGGCACGAGTCTGATGCTCCACGGGCCAGGCGATCGCCCAGCCCTCGATTTTGGAGCCGGGCTGGTCCCTCTGTGCCTGATCTGGGCCGTGTGGATGACCCTGACCGTCGGCAACCTTGGAGACCGTCCCCTGCGCGATGTTCTCGCCAGCGCGGCCGGGTCTGTCGCCCGGTTGCATCACTATCTGATCCTCGTCATGGTCTGCATGGGCGCAGGCGTCAGCGCCATGCTCGCAGTTTCCACCGGCGTCAAGACCGGTTTCGCGGACCCCATCGGGTCGCTGTGGGTATTCACCATCCAGATGGCTGTGGTACTCGCTGGCATCGCCATCGGCACGTTCCTTCACAAACCGTTCGTGTCGAACCGCGGAGTGGCGATGCTGATTGCGGTCGCGGCGATCGTCGGTGTGTTGCGGCTCCCGGTTGTCGGGGAGCTGCTCCGTCGAGCGAACCGGGACGATCCGTCCTGGGTACTCCCCGCGTTCGGCGTTTCTCTGCTGGCGGTGCTGACCGCTGCGGCGATGTCCGAAACGCTGCATGCCAGGGCGGCTCGCTAGAGCTCCGTCAATGGTTTGGCCAGACGCAGGTTCGCTGTCCCGGCCGGGTTCGTGAGAGCTTCCATGGCGAGCGGGAAGTCGGGGATGGAGAACACGTCGCCATCGTCGTTGATCATGATGAAGCGATCAAGCCGCTCGAGGAATGTTCGGTCGTGGCTGACGGCGATGACGGTGCCGAGGAAGCCGTCCAGGGCCTGCTCCAACATCTCTGAGGAGTCGACGTCCAGGTTGTCGGTCGGCTCGTCGAGGAGCAGGACGTTGTGGCCTTCAAGCTCCAGACACAGCACTTCGATACGAGCCTTCTGTCCTCCGGACAGCGTTTCGAATTCCTGGCGGGCCTGATCGGCCAGGCCGTACCGGGCCAGCGACTTCATGGCCTTCTCGTCTTCGCTCACCCGGTCGCGCACAATCTCCATGCAGGTGCGACCAAGGAAGTCCGGCCGGTCGTTGACCTGCGTGAAGGTGCCCACCGACGTGCGAGGTCCGAGTTTGATCGTTCCTTCCGTTGGATCGGTGTCGCCGGAGAGCGCATGGAGCAGATGGGTCTTGCCGGTGCCGTTCGGGCCAATGAGTCCGAGGCGCTCACCGAAGTGGACCTCGTCGGTGAACGGTAGGAACAGGTCGTTGACAGACACGGCGTCAAGTTGCAGCACTCGTCGCGCCGAGTCTGCTCCGCGAAGGTTCACGTGCAGGTTCTGATCCCGCACCGGAGGCGGGGGAGGGCCAGCCTTGACGAAGCGCTCCCACCGGGACTCGGCGGCGTTCGCCTTGGTTGCGTTCTTGAAATTGGAGGCGGCTCGCTGCTTCATAATTTTCATGTGGCGAAAGAGGCGGCGTTCCTCGTCGTTCCAGCGCTTCAGTGCGTCGCCCAGTTGAGCCTGACGCTTATCCCGGGCCTCGGGGAATGTGGCGTAAGAACCGCCGTGGACCCAGGCTCCGGATCCTTCAATGGCGATCACCTTGGTGGCCACGCGCTCCATGAGTGAGCGATCGTGGCTCACCATGAGGATGGTGCTGCGGCACTGTCGGAGCTCTTCTTCGAGCCAGAGTCGGGTGGGGATGTCGAGGTAGTTGTCCGGCTCATCGAGGAGGAGGACGTCCGCTCCGGAGCCGAGCAGAAGGTCGAGGACAAGGCGCTTGCGCTCTCCGCCAGAGAGTTCCGACACCAGACGGGTGCCGAAATCATCCACCTTGTTCTTTACGCTGCGACCTGCGGCTGCCGCCCATTGTGACTCGAGGTCGTACCCGCCGAGGTCGCCCCATTCTGTGAGTGCTTCAGCGAAGGCGATGCCATCGTCTGTGCCGTCAGCCATCGCCTTCTCGGCAGTGATCATGGCGAGGCCTGCCTTCTGGAGCTGGCCGGGTGCCACTTGAAGAAGCATCTCCCGCAGCGTGTCCTGAGGGCGCGACATACCGACGTCCTGCGTCATCGAGAGGAGCGTGCCTTCAACAGCGAGGTCACCAGCGTCGGGTTCCAGTTCGCCGGACAGAATGCGGAGAATCGTGCTCTTGCCAGCGCCATTTGCTCCGACGATCACCGCGTGCTCGCCGGGACCTACGCCGAAGTTCACATCAAAGAACAGTGGCTCTGATGCCGGAGGCGCGTATTCGAGGTCGGAAACAACAATGCTGGCCACACCCCATTCTGCCCGTGTCAGCAGACATTGGCGTCGGCTTTACGTGGATGCCGCGTTTGGCTCGTCCGCGTCGCGGAGGTCTTCCTTCCATGTGCGGAACCGCTCGTGGGTGGCGCCGCTCGGACCCCTTCCAGATCCGGTTCCATCGGGATGGAGACGAAAGAAGTAGATCTCCGTCAGGTCCTCGGAGCGAAGAGCCACATAGCGGGCATGCGCCTTTGTGGCCCGACCGGCGCGCCACAACAACCAGGGCCCGATGCGCCGCTTGTAGTTGATGTCGGGATTGCCGATGTCATCGCCAGCATGCAGCAGCGCATCGGGCGCCTCGCGCCACGCGAACGCAGGAATGTTCCGGTCACGCACCGGCGTCGGCGGCAGATCCGCCGTACTCACCGGCGTCGGATCCACCGGTCGATCGTCAGCAGGAATGGCCATATTTCAGAGTAGATCCCATGCAGCGATGTTGCGAACCTGACGGCTTGCTGATGCTGCGTGCCAACGCTTCGGCGTCGCGGAGCAAGGCGAACAATATCCGCAGCCCTACCAGCCGCGCTTGATCCACTCATCGAGGCTGGGTGATTCGCTACCGATGGTGGTGTCATCGCCGTGGCCGGGCATGACGAGTGTGTCAGGCGCAAACTTGGAGAACATTCGCTTCTCGATGGACTCAATGATGGTCTCGAAGCTGCCGCCTTCGAACTTCGTGGCGCCGGGGCCGCCGGGGAAGAGCGTGTCGCCGGAGAACAGCACGGGTGAGCCCGCGAGCGCGAACGACATGGAACCCGGCGTGTGGCCCGGGTTGTGAATGCTGTGGAGGCGAAGGCGGCCCACTTCGATCACCGCTTCATCGTCGAGGATCTCGTCGTAGCTCGGCAACATGTGCGCGTCTTCCTGGGCAACCCACACGCTGTAGCCGGCGTTGCGCATTTCGGTGACGGCACCGATGTGGTCGTGGTGGCCGTGAGTCTCCACCACGGTGCGAACCCCCAGTTTCTGGGACAGTTCCAGCAACAGGCCATGCTCATTCGCTGCGTCGATCAGGACCGCATCGCCGGTGGCCCGACATCGCACAATGAACACGTTGTTCTCGTAGTCACCCACCACGACTTTGTGGATCTCGGCCTGTGTGTCGCGGTAGTGCAGGGTTGGTCCGGCGCCGCTGGCGGCGACCTTAGCCGGAGCGTGTGCTCCGCAGTAGTGCTCGATTGTTGGCTTCTCTGGCGGCGTGGATGTCGGCGTCTCTGTCATTGCCAAAGCGTACCTCAGGCCAGATTTGAAGAACTGTCCGACCGGCTGTCAGAACTTCGTGAGATTCGTGGTAGAAAGTGTCCCGGAAGTCGTTGTCACACACACACCCAGAGGGGATGCAGGCGTGAATTTTGCGTTCAGTGAAGAGCAGGATCAGCTCCGCGAGTTTGTTCGGTCGTTCATGGAGGACAAGTCTTCGGAGGAGTCGGTGCGTGAACTGATGGAGACTGACGCCGGATACGACGCTGCTGTCTGGAGCCAGATGGCGGAACAGCTCGGACTGCAGTCGCTGATCATCCCCGAGGAGTTCGGAGGACAGGGCTTCGGCTACGTCGAGCTCATCATTGTGCTCGAAGAGATGGGTCGCCGACTCATCTGTTCGCCGTTCTTCTCCACGGTTGTGCTGGCCGCCAACACCCTCATCCATTCGGGTGACGATGCAGCGAAGGCGGCGCTGCTGCCCGGCATCGCCAGCGGTGAAACAATCGCCACTCTTGCATTCACCGAAGAGAGCGGCAAATGGGACGAATCCGGTATCGCCATGGCCGCAACCGCTGATGGCGACAGCTGGCGCCTCAACGGTTCCAAGATGTTCGTGCTGGACGGCAACACCGCCAACCTCATTCTTGTGGCGGCGCGCACCGACAAGGGTGTGAGTCTGTTCCACCTCAATAGTGACGCTGAAGGTCTCACCCGCACCGCACTTGCCACCATGGACCAGACTCGCAAGCAATCCAAGCTCACCTTTGACAACACCCCGGCCACGATGATCGGCGCCGACGGTGACGGTTGGGCCGTCCTTGAACGTGTCCTGGATCTCGCTGCTGTCGGCCTCGCCGCCGAGCAGGTTGGTGGAGCCCAGGTGTGCCTCGACATGTCTGTTGAGTACGCCAAGGTTCGTGTCCAGTTCGGGCGCCCGATCGGAAGCTTCCAGGCCATCAAGCACAAGTGCGCCGACATGCTGCTTGAGGTTGAGTCGGCAAAGTCCGCGGCGTACTACGCCGGTTGGTGCGCAGCCGAATTGAACGACGAATTGCCGTCGGTCGCCAGTCTCGCCAAGTCGTACTGCTCCGAGGCGTATTTCAACGCTTCGGCGGAGAACATTCAGATCCACGGTGGCATCGGCTTCACCTGGGAGCACCCCGCGCATCTGTACTTCAAGCGTGCGAAGAGCTCCGAGCTGCTGTTCGGTGATCCCACCTACCATCGCGAACTGCTCGCTCAGCGCATCGGGCTCTAGCCCGCATCGAGCGGGAACCTCTCCACTGTTTCGGTCACGGAGACCTCCTGAGAGGGAGCGTCTCCTCCTCGGCCGACATGTCTGATCAGTCTTCGTGCACAATTCTCTCGTAGGGTGACGCGATGCTCGCGTTGTGGATTCTGATGGCCGTTGTCGGCACGTTCGTGATCGGATTCGGCACGATTGGCCTGCTCAGCCGAACGTTGGCGACAACAGCATCTGCTGCCGTCTACGACATCGGTGAAGCCACCGACTGGGTTGCAGAACGGATGCCCAACGAAATTGCATCGCGCCTGTCCCATGAGGACGTAATGGCGGTTCTCTACTGGAACCTCTCGTACATGCGCGCCAAAGGCTTCGCCACCATGGGAACGGTTGATGAGCACTCGATGGCCGCTGCAGTTGGTGGTAAGGATGTGGTTGCCAGCGAAGAAGACGTCGTCGACGCGTTGATGGTCGAGGCGGAGGCATCTGAGCGCGACATCGAGCCGGTTGACATTGTCACCATCCTTGAACTGAACGGTGGCTACCTCGAAGCCATCGGTGCCTTCGGCCTCCGCTCCGAACTCTGATTTCGGGCCGGTAGAAAAAACTGGCCCAAATGGTGTCCGGTAACTCCTCTCGATGTGGTTAGATGGTCGTACCGATGAAAGGAGGTGGTCCAAATTAGTAGCAAACTTCTTGGGACTTCGGAGGTGGGTGGCCGCTAGTTCGGCCGCTGGACCAGCTGGCGAATCCTCGCCATTCACCCTTGCACGCAGTGGTCAGTTCTGGTCCCAACTGACGATCAA
>ENA-ORXR01003038-ORXR01003038.1-marine-metagenome-genome-assembly--contig:-NODE-3038-length-15368-cov-23.903342_pt1 | contig 15368 bp, 10 predicted proteins | sample MGYA00237866_ERZ511479 | MGnify/ENA metagenome assembly ERZ511479 | reverse complement strand
ATTTGAGTATTAAAACACCCATTTTCATACAAAAACATTCGCCTTGCGACTATTCCCTATTTTACTCGAACACCTCCGAATTTCCTCTATTGTACCGAAATAAGATTTTTTGTTAATATACGTGGATAGTTGCGTCTCTGCCGAAAGGTGGAGGCGCTTTCTTGATTTTTTCCTCTTCTCTTATCAAGCAATATTATCGTCTTTAAACCTCCACCCAAACCAAACCCAACAAATCCCCAAAAACACAAATCCGGCAAGTACCAGTGAAATCAAATCCATCACAGGGTCAAGCTCCACCGCACGAAACATAGCGGGTGTCTGCAAGGCGGATGCCTCATGTGTGACGAATAGCGCGAGAAAAATATTATTCGCCGCATGTGCGCCCCAGGCGAGTTCCAAACCATTATCCATCACCGTCATAAAACCGAATAATAGTCCAAAGAGAATATATTGCGGCATTGCCAAAGCCAAACCATACTCACCGACTTCGGGATTAGTGATATGCAGCAGACCAAATAGCACACCGGTAATTATCACCGATACCCATTTATTTTTCGTCAGCAATTCAAAACCTTGCAACAAATACCCGCGAAACAATACCTCTTCAAAACCTGTCTGTAAGGGAATAAGAACAAGCGCAGTCACCAATAAAATAGCAAATTGCTTAGGCTGAAAATTCCAGACCAAAGCCTCCGGCATAATCAACGAACCAACTGCAAGTATAAACGCCGACAACATTATCCATAAGCCAAAACCTTTGAAAAAACGTTCCCAACGAAAACTACTCGCTCCTGTAGTCGTGTCCGAAAATGTACGTCCATGCGAAGCCCTCACCATACCAATCAGCGCAAACAACCCCATTGCAAAAGGAAGCATCATCAATATCAGCAAGGTATTCAGAGATAAGCCCGAATTAGCAAACATGTCATTAATGGGTATATTAGTATCAAATCCACTGTTTTTAAATAATACAGCATTAATCGGTACACTTCCCATGAATACTACAAAAAGTACTGCAATCAATGTCACAAAATACCGCAAAAAATGATTTTTTCCCTTACGCGCCTTCAAAAACATAATACCTTGATTTTTAATAAGATACAAAAATACATTTAAATTTTGTCTTTCTCGCGGAAATTTCGAGAAAAGCACCTTTTTTTACCGAGAATTTAATTTAATTCGCCCTTCATAGTGACGATATATTTTTTTTACTGTCTTATAATCGAATTTCTCTTCATAAGCAACGTCACAAAGTCAACCAATTCCCCACATTTTCTCATTTCACTAACCAAGCGATAAAAGATGACAGATGATTACAAAAAGTTGGGATTTTACGAAAGTAAAACCAACAACATCAGTAACAGCTTTGGCAAGTTCTCAGAGGGAGACGAGCATTATTTCTGTTACAATTTGGACAAAGGCTACGCCGTGTTGATTAGCGAGGGCTATTCCTCAGAAGGTGGACGCGACAACGGTATTGCATCCGTCCAAAAAAATATGACCAATCCCGACCGCTATGCTCGCAAGACCAATGATGCAGGCAAACACTATTTTTCTCTCCGTGCAGGCAATAATCAGGAAATTGCCATTAGCCGTTACTTCGATTCAGAGGGAGAAATGAACGGAGTTATCGGTAAACTCACCGGACAAGGAGGCGTTATTGCCGCCGCAGGTGCCGTAGATACCGACAATATCACTGCCGCAGGCGAAGGATACACTGCCAATTTCAGTATTGCAGCACCTCCCGCACCCACACCTGCCGATGATGTTGACAAACCTAAAAAGAAAAGAAAGAAACGTACAGGACCTAAAAAACCAAAACCGGAAAAGGTACAACTCAAAAAAGGTAATTATTTATTCAATAATGTTACCTACAAAACATTCCGTAGTGGCGAAGACAAGCATTACTTCATGTTCAATAATGCTGAAGACAAAATGCTCTTCATGACCACCAACCTAAAAGGTTTTCCAACAGAGAAAGCAGTCGATGAAGCACTCGCAAAAGCCATCGAACTCGCACCAAGCGAAGCCAACTACGAAGGTAAAGTAGCCAAAAACGGTACATACTACTTTTATCTAAAAGATGAAAACGGTAAAAATTTCGGTAAAAGTTTCTTCTACAAAACAGAAGAAGACATGCGTCAAGCCGTAGGCTTACTTATTGGTAGAGTCGCAGGAGCAGGCGCACCTGCTGCCGATGTGGTAGATGCAGATGCTGCCGCGAAAGCCGCCGCCGCTGCCGCAGCAGCTAAAGCAAAGGCAGATGCTGATGCCAAAGCGAAAGCAGATGCAGAGGCTAAAGCGAAGGCAGACGCCGAAGCAAAACGCAAAGCAGACGAAGCCGCTGCTGCCAAAGCGAAGGCAGACGCCGAAGCAAAACGCAAAGCAGACGAAGCCGCTGCTGCCAAAGCAAAAGCAGACGCCGAAGCAAAACGCAAAGCAGACGAAGAAGCGAAGTTAGCTGCCGCAGCAAAAGCCAAAGAGGAAGAATCATTACGCCTCGCTGCTGCTGCCAAAGCGAAAGAAGATGAAGAGAAAAAAGCTCTTCGTACAGATGATTATCTTGCTTGTGGTGATTATGCCGGAGCAGTTGGTTTTCATAAATTCTACAACGAAGAACGCAAGGAATATTACTTTGCCTACAACGGCAAAAACGGTAAAACCCTTCTTCGCAGTGAAGGTTACACCAGCGAATCCGGTAGAGACAATGGCATTCAATCCGTTATCAAAAATGCACCATTAGGAGAGCGTTGGAAAACAGAAGTCGCGCTCGGCAAATACCATTACTATGTGCTTCGTGCGGGTAATAACCAAGAAATTGCACGTAGCTGTTACTATAATTCAGATGGGGAAATGAAAGCTGCTTTTGGTAGCGTAACAGGAGAAAACTCTGCAATAGGCATCGGTGCAGCAATCATGGGAGGCAAATTGGTATCAGCCGCAGAAGCCAAACGCCAAGCCGCAGCCGAAGAAGCGCGCCTAAAAGCCGAAGCAGATGCGAAGGCAAAAGCAGAGGCAGCAGCCAAAGCAAAGGCAGAAGCAGAGGCTAAAGCCAAAGCAGATGAAAAAGCAAAACTTGCAGCCGAAGCCAAAGCTAAGGAAGACAAAGAAAGAAAAATCTTGAGAACTGATGACTACCTTGCCTGTAAAGATTACGGAGGTAAGACAGGATTCAATAAGTTCTACAATGAAGGACGTGGCAAACACTATTTTTCTTATAACGATAAAAATGGTAACACCCTTCTTCGTAGCGAAGGCTACGAATCAGAAAATGCCCGCGATAACGGACTTAGATCGATAATTAAAAATGCACCAGAAGGAGGAAATTGGAAAACGGAAGTTGCACTTGGCAAATATCACTATTACGTGCTTCAAGCAGGTAATAATCAAGAAATTGCCCGTAGCTGTTACTACGATTCCAAGAATGAAATGATGGCAGCATATAATGGCGTTACCGGCGAAAACTCTGCCATTGGTATTGGCTCCGCACTTGTAGGAGGCAAATTGCTCTCTGCTGCCATGTTGCGCCGACGCAAGGACGAAGAAGCCAACGCCGCAGCCGCCAGTCTAAAAGCTGAAGAAGAAGCAAAAGCAGCCGAAGCAGCACGTTTGAAAGCAGAAGCTGATGCTAAAGTAAAAGCAGATGCCGAAGCAGCACGTCTCAAAGCCGAAGCGAAGGCAAAAGCAGATGCAGACGCAGCGAGACTCAAAGCAGAAGCTGATGCTAAAGCGAAGGCAGATGCCGAAGCAGCACGCTTGAAAGCCGAGGCAGAAGCAAAACGCAAAGCCGAAGCCGAAGCAGCTCGTCTGAAAGCAGAAAACGAGAAGAAAGCCGCTGCTGCCGCCGCAACCGCTGCCGCTGCCGCCGCTGCCAGTGCATTGGCATTCAAACAAAAAGAAGAAGCCGCAGCAAAAGCTAAGGCAGACGAAGAAGTTCGCTTACGTGCCGAAGCAGAAGCCAAGCGCAAAGCCGAAGCCGAAACAGTACGTGTAAAAGCAGAAGAAGCTCGCCGTAAAGCAGAAGTAGAAGCAACAGCCAAGCGCAAAGCAGAAGCTACACGCAAACGCGAAGCAGCAGCAGTCACTGCATCCTCCACAGGAGGCGGCAAAACCGAGCGTGTCACGACAACCACTACCACAACCACCGACGACGGTGCAGGACTTGGTGGATGCCTACGCAAATGGTGGTGGCTTGCACTCTTACTATTGCTCCTTCCATTATTATTCTTCCTTTTGAGAGGATGTGGAGCAGGTGCAGCTTGCGAAGTACCCGATGTACGCATTAGCGGTACAAACAACACTACCGTTGAAGTCGCTTCTACAAATGTATCGGCAAACATCTCCAACGTTGACAAAGAAAACATCGACGTTAGATTCAACAACAAGCCGATTGACAACTTCACCTACAACGCAGACAACGACAACTTTGGCATCAACCTCGCACTTGTACCGGGCAAAAATACACTACGTATCAATGCCAAAAACAAATGCGGCGAAGACACCGAAACACGTACCATCAATTACCGGGAAGCCACCTCAAAACCACTTGGTAAAAACTGTACAGACCTCGGTTTCAATAAAAGTAGCCTAAGTTGCAACATGGCGAACTACATGGCACTCGGCGCCAGTACCTTCCCCAAAATGTTCAAGTTCGACAGAACGCGCTTCGGCACCAATTCTGCCAAACTCAACACCTCTGCATACCGCGACCTAGACGAACTCGCCGCATTACTCAAAGCATACCCGAATGCCAAAATCGACATTCACGGTTTCATTGACAACGGCGAAAGCGAAGCCTGTAACGAATCATACTGTGAAGGCGCCAACCTCTCCACAGTACGCGCACGTTGCATCTATCGCAAACTACTCGACAGAGGCATATCTGCACGCCAAATGACCTTCAAAGGCATGGGCACAAAAGCAGGTAAGAAAATCGAAATTATCATTCAGAACAACTAACGTACATTGTTTTACTGTTACATTGTCTCATAGTTGCAGCGAGTTTTTTGCGAAGCAAAAAACCGTAATAACAATCGAACAATCAAGCAATCGAACAATGACAACTTTTGAATTATAATAAATAAAAACGTAGGGACAGCACACCGCTGTCCCTACCTCATTTCACCCCCCTGTCGTCAGACGAATCAAGTTAAATAAATCTTCAATGCCCCGATACCGACAAATCTCATAATCAACCATCGTCAGACGACTCACCTTCCCCGACCAAAACAAACACCATACAAACGCAATTTTTTTATTTTTTTTATGGAAAAAACGATAGCTCCTCAACATCCGCAAAAAACACAACAACACAACGTTCCCCAACAATCATTCAGGCAATATCGCCCCATCACACCACCAAAAGAACATTTGACACAAGCCGTTCATCCGAATATACTTCATCTACCGCCTTGCATTTCCGTTAGGAACGTACGCGAAATAAGTGTGTAATTTAGGGTGAGTTATTTTGGTCTTAGTTTTGGCTTTAATAAAGGATAATTGTTGATACTTTGACTGAATTAAAGTGAAAAATAAGAGCAAAAGAAGCAGCCTAAATTGTACAATTATTTCGCGCACGTTCCTGAATTAAGGCTCAGATATCGAATGTTGATTCCCCATACAGGCGTCTGCCGAATCAAGTCAAAACAAGACTTCAATGCTCCAACCACCAACAAACCCCCAAAATCAACCATCGTCAGACGACTTACGTGATCACTGACTTTAGGTTTATTTCGCTGAAAATCAGTAAACTAACATATGATTGCCCCGTCACAAACAAACAAATGTTGATAACTTACCACCGTTTTTTTTGAATTTCTAAAATTCTCAATTTACCTTTGTCTGCATTTTAGAAGTTTGAGCTAAAAAGGTTTTGAAACTAATATCTCAAAATAACGTTACATCCACACAAAGAAACCTTGTATAACAAATCCAAGCTAAAATGAGGAAAAAAGACAAATTCGTTTACAACACCCAAACCCTATCTTACGAAAGGATAGTGGTGACATGGCAACAACGATTACTTCAATTCATAGAATACGCCGTAGCGGTATGTATCGTTGCCGTAGTGTTGGTACTACTCCACAACAAATTTTTCCCTACCGCCAAAGAAACTGCCCTTGAGCAGCAAATTGACCAAATGGAACTCCAATACGGGCAATTGGTCGGAGAAATGGACAGCTATTCAAAAATCATGGACAACTATCGCCAACGCGAAAACAATGTCTATCGTATGGTTTTTGAAATGGAACCCATCGACGAATACGTATGGGAAGCAGGCGTAGGGGGTAGTGATAAATACGAAAAATTCAAAAACTTTCGTAGCAAAGACATCATGACCGAAGCCACAGCAAAGGTCGATAAACTCGGCAGACAACTCGCCATGCAGTCACAATCGCTTGACGAAATCCGCGACATGGCTGCCGACAAAGAGGAAATGCTCAACTCCATTCCCTCCATCCGTCCCATCGGCAAACTCTCCCGCCGCATCAAGCTCTACTCCGGTTACGGTATGCGTATCCACCCCATCCACAAAATCAAGAAAATGCACTACGGCATTGATTTTACCGCGCCAAAAGGCACACCCATCTATGCAACGGGTAATGGTAGAATCCACAAAGTCACTAAAAGCCGTTCAGGATATGGCAACCGTGTGATGATAGACCACGGCTATGGCTACAAAACCCTCTATGCACACATGCAAGACATCAACGTGAAGCGCGGACAAAAAGTGAAAAAAGGTGATGTCATAGGTACAGTTGGTAATACAGGCTCATCCACTGCACCACACTTACACTACGAAGTGATGAACAAGAAAAAGAAAATCAATCCGATACACTTCTGTTTAGATGGTTTGACACCCGAAGAATACAACGAAATGCTCGAAATGGCATCCGTTGTCAACCAATCATTCGACAGTGGAGGCGAGGAATCTGCCAGCAAGTAACATAGGTATATTGCCTGTTCTATAAAATATCAAAGACCTGCATCCGATGTGTTGCGGGTCTTTTTTTGTCCTTTCCAATGTCGTCAGACGAATCCCTTTATTTAAAGCGAATATTTTATTGGTTAATCGAATAAAATTTAAAAATAACCTTCGTCAGACGACTATTCCACAAAAAGTAATTTGAAAAATCGCTTTACGTTTAATATTTTTGCAAAATAAAAATTTGATAGGAGTCTGCAACCCACAACCTGCAACTCGTAACTCGTAGCTCGAATCATGACTAAAATAAAATTTGGAACAGACGGTTGGCGAGCCATTATCGCCGACACTTATACCGTAGAAAACGTAAAGCGAGTCGCGCAAGCCACCGCATCATGGATGATAGAAAAAGGCTGGGACAAAGCTGTCATTGGTCACGATTGTCGCTTTGGAGGCGAGATGTTTGCCAAAGTCACCGCGCAGGTATTAGGAGCAAACGACATCAAAGTCCACCTTGCCAAAGGCTTCGTTTCTACGCCAATGGTATCGCTTGGTGTCGTCAAAACCAACTCACAAGTTGGTATCGTCATCACAGCCAGCCACAATCCGCCTTCCTACAACGGCTTCAAGCTCAAATCGGCTTACGGCGGACCCACCATACCTTCAGGAATTGCCGAAGTAGAGGCATTAATTCCTGATAATCATGTAGATATAGAACTGTCATCATTGGATTCATTGCACGATGGCGGTATGTTGAACTATATTGATTTAGAGGATATTTACATTCGTCATGTCAAAGAAAATTTCGACATGAACGCCATCCGCAACTCCGGTATCAAACTCGCTTATGATGCCATGTACGGAGCCGGTCAGCGTGCCGTTCAACGACTTCTCCCAAATTGCGTCCAATTGCACTGTGACGACGACCCTTCATTCAAAGGGCAAGCTCCCGAACCCATTCACCGGAATCTCGGCGAACTCTCCGCAACGATAAAAAATGACCCAACCATCGCCTGTGGACTTGCCAACGACGGCGACGCAGACCGTATCGGCATGTACGACGCGGATGGTAATTTTGTCGATTCGCACCACATTTTACTCCTTTTGTTAGTGTATTTGAAAAAATATAAAAACATGGACGGAAAGGTAATTATTACTTTTTCTGTAACAGATAAAATGAAGAAAATGTGTGATTTATTAGGCGTTAAATATGAAGTCACAAAAATTGGATTCAAATATATCGCTGAAATTATGACCAAAGAAAACGTTCTTGTAGGCGGTGAAGAATCGGGCGGTATCGCAGCAGCAGGACACATCCCCGAACGCGACGGTATTTGGATGGGCTTATTGCTCCTCGAATTTATGGCAAAAACCGGAAAATCACTCAAAGAACTCATCGAAGAAGTCTATGATATGGTCGGCTCATTTGCCTTCGACCGCGACGACCTCCATCTCGACGAAGCTAAAAAACTTGCCGTTATTGAGCAATGTAAAAACAACGCATTTGATGCATTCGGCAAAAATAAAATTCAGCGTGTAGAAACCATGGACGGCTTCAAGTTCTATTTTAATGAAGACGAATGGACGATGATACGTCCATCAGGAACAGAACCCGTCTTGCGCGTATATGCACAAGCTCCTACGCATGAGCGTGTCAGAGCCATTTTAGATGCTGTACATGGAGAACTGTCGTAGCGCGGCACTTCCAGTCCGTGTCTCGCGTTTGTTTTGTTTTTTTGATAAACAAAAATACGTTTGTAGTTATTTGATTTTTAAAAATAAAAAAATATCGAAAACTCACTTTTATCACAAAAGCACAGGGTTTAAACCCTGTGCTTTTGTGATGAAAGGTGGTATAATGCTTGTTCTGGGGCTTTTATTATTTTTTTCCGCTTGCCAAAAACAACGCACCACCATTCCACTCGAAGCCCTCACCACGCCCACCACAGCTACTCTATACGATATTACCTTTACACACCCGGATACCGGCTACGTCATTGGTGGCACACACTGGCAACACGGAGAGTGGCTCGTCACGACCAACGGCGGCGATACATGGCGTACCGATACCTTTGCGAATAACGGCTTACTGGCTATTGATTTTCTGGATGCGGAAACGGCGATTACAGTGGGATTTGACGGACAAGCATTTTATAAATCGGATGCAGATACTTGGTGGTTGCCATATTATCCGCCCGAAGGAGAGACGATGAATGCAGTGGATTTTTGGGATGAAAACACCGGCGTAGTCGTTGGCGGGAAAAATTTTGCGTTCGGGCTGATTTATCGCCTCAATAATATCAATGGAACTGCCGATACGGTGCATTATCCCTTGCCACACGAGTTGCGCGATGTACAATTTACCAATAAAAACACCGTTCATACTGTCGGTTATGGCTATGTAGGCAAATCGACGGATGGCGGATTGACTTGGCAAGCAAGCGATATACAGGGCGATTTTTTCTATGCTTTATATTTTGTTAATCAAGAAGTTGGCTACGCCGTAGGCAGAAGCGGAACGATTATCAAAACCACTGATGGGGGAGGGGAGTGGCAAAAAATTCGTAACGGAAACAATGTATTTGTACGCAACGAAAGATTTCGGGATGTGTGGTTTAAAAGTGAGGAGGAAGGCTATATCGTAGGAGATGAAGGCTTATTTTGGTGGACAGACGATGGCGGCGATTCGTGGAAAATTGTAGAAGATACGCCGGATGTGACTTTTCATCGAATTTACTATCAAAACGGTATAGGTTTTATTGCAGGAGAAGAAGGGAAAATTTATCGTTTTAAAACGTAACACAGACATTCCTGTCTGTGCTAACTGATAACAGACAGGAATGTCTGTATTACGATTACAATATGAAATATTCACTCAAATTAATCAACCTCATTATCGTATTTTTTTGTTGTGTAAACATTTATGCACAAACAGGTTATGGCTTTCGATTCGGTGGCAATCTGTCGGATTACACCGTAAATGTACCGGATTCGATACAGGTGAGTCCGGCGAAAAAATTGGGTTGGCAAGCAGGTGTGTTTTATAATATCAGCAGTGGCGGCTTGTTTTCGATACAGCCCGAAGTGAACTTTTCGCAACGCGGTATCCGTTTTGATGGCGCGGAAGATATTACGTTGACGCGCAATTTCAATTATTTGGAATTTAATGTAGTAGGAAAAACCACATTCGGCGGCGAAAATGCAAAGGTATATCTCAATCTCGGTCCGGGCATGGCTTATCTCATGTCGGCGCAAGACAGAAGCGATATTTCAGGAACGACGAAGGTAGATTTTGAAGTGGAAAATATTCGACGGTGGGACACAAGTATTCACTTAGGTTTGGGTACAGCTTTCCGACTGGGCTTCGAAAATGCTTTATTTATAGAGGGACGCTACTCCCTGAGTATAAGCGATTTAAATGATATTGATGCCGACTCGCAACCGGAGGGTTACAAGCCCGTCAATCACCGCGTACTTGGCTTGACCATTGGGTATGTTTACTATATTGATGGTTTTGAAATGCAGTAAGCAAGTTCGTGTGTATAGCAAATTGCACAAATTATCTCACGCAGAGGACGCAAAGTTCGCAGAGATATTTGATTATCAACCCTCTGCGTACTTTGCGCTCTCTGCGTGACTTACCAGAAAAAATTTAAAGATGGAATTCAACTGCAAGAACCGTATTATCTTAGAAAATGAGCGAACAAAATTGGAGCCTTTGGAATGGCGACATATGGACGAGTTGCTGCCTATTGCTATTCAACAGGCTGATTTGCTGCGGTATTCTCCTTCTGAATTTGGTACAGAAGCAGCCCTTCGCAAGTACTTTGAAGCAGCTCTTAAACAAAGGAATAAACACATCAGGTATCCTTTTGCGATATACGATAAGTTGGTAGGCAAATATGCAGGTAGTACCAGCTACGGCAATATTTCCAATGCCAATCAACGCATAGAAATCGGCTGGACATGGCTCGACAAAAACCGCCAAAGGACAGGACTCAACCGCCACAATAAATTCTTAATGCTTCGCTATGCTTTTGAAGACCTCCAGTTTGAGCGGTTAGAGCTTAAAACCGACAGTCGCAACGAGCAATCCCGAAAAGCCATCGAAGCTATCGGCGCAACATACGAAGGTACGCTACGCAGTCATACACTCATGTCCGACGGGTACAGGCGCGATACGGTGTACTATAGTATTTTGACAACGGAATGGCAGGAAATAAAAACAACGATTTTTGAAGGTATATCTTCCTCGAAAACGCCAAAAATAGACCAACGAGAACAACTCACTCACCGCCCATTTACGTATAAAGTCACCAAAAATAACACACTTCTCATTTATCGGGACAATAGACAGGTTAAAATCATCAGTGGGAAAACCGCTACAAATTTTCTACGTTTAGCCGAACAAGCAGACGAACAAACCATTCAGCTAAAACTCGCTAAATTAACCGGACATTATAAGCACGGTAATGAGCGGTAAACTTGAACTGGCATGTTTAGAAATGTAAAATAATAAATGTAAAATGTAAAAGTGCTTGTAGTACGCGAGCAAAATATTTTTATTATTTTTATTTTTAATAATTTAAAAATCAATAAAATACAAAGGAAATGCGTCTGATTCACGTTATACAACTTTTACATTTTAAATTTGATATTTTACATTTTACATTATTTTAAATTTGTAAAGAAATTTAATTTACGATGTACTAAGTTTGCCCAAATGAAAACTCGTCAGACGAATCCTTTTGTTCGGAGCGAATATTTTATGCGACAAATCACTGCATTTTATAACAACCTTCGTCAGACGAGTAAACCCTACAGGAAAACTTAGACGGATAGCCCCCGAACTTGCACTTGATTCTTGATTCTTGCACTTATTTAAGTCCCCTTATCGCTTCCGCAAACATGTCATCTTGATCATTCCAAGCTTTGTAAAAACCTTCATCTTCAAACAAATCTCTTGCGAAGTGTGCTTTAATTCGATTGGCGATGGCAGTTTTGGCTTTTTTGAAAGCACGTTTATCTTTTTTTACACCTTTCTTCAAGGCATAATCGGAAAATTGTTCGAGTAAGTTATCATTGACGTTATATTTTTTTACAAAATCATCGACAGATGAATATCCACCAACTTTGTCACGATTTTTATTCAAATAACTATACGAAAACTCCATGATATACTGCGAAGTTTTGAGAAAATAAGGATTATTCAGCACAGGGTCGAGTGCTACGAAAACATCCGGCGTAATGCCGCCGCCACCATATACTACGCGACCATCTTCTGTATAATAACGCGTTGAATCTGCGACAGTTATACTATCTTGGTTTTCCATTTCGCCTTTATCAAAACGCTCGGCAATATCTTTGTCGTAGTCACCTTTTTTGCCCTTATATGGTTTCTGAATAGAACGTCCCGACGGTGTATAATATCGGGCTACGGTGAGGCGGAGTGCGGAGCCGTCATTGAGATTGTACTGCTCTTGTACAAGCCCCTTTCCGAAAGAGCGTCGTCCGACAATCTTGCCCCTGTCCGAATCTTGTACCGCACCCGCAAGAATTTCGCTTGCCGACGCCGAGCCTTCATCAATCAGCACCACCACATTATCAATATCATAAAAATTGCGCCCTGTTGATTTGTATTCATTGCGGCGTTGGGTGCGCCCTTCGGTATATACGAGCAGGCGTTTATCGTCAAAAAGCTGCCCCACAATTTTCGTCGCTGCTTGAAGGTAGCCGCCCGGATTTTGTCGTACATCAATGATGAGGTCTTTCATACCTGCCTCGTCAAGTTTTTCGACAGCTTTCATAAATTCCTCGTAAGTCGTGCTGCTAAAACGATTGATTTTTACAAAACCAATCCTGTCATCGACCATATAACTCACATCAATGCTATAGTCCGGTATTTCATCGCGTGTGATGTCGAAATGTATGACTTCGGGATTGATGCCGCGTTGGATGCCGACTTTTACATCTGTTCCCTTTTTGCCACGCAGCCGTTTCATGATTTTACTGTTAGTAATACCAATGCCTGCTACGGTAGTGTCATTGATTTCTACAATTTTGTCGCCTGTGCGGATACCAAGTGTTTCCGAAGGACCACCCGCAAGCGGCGAGATGACCTGTATCGTGTCGTCTATGATGGTAAATTCAATCCCAATTCCATCAAAACTCCCTTCTAATGAGGCATTTACATTTTCGAGTTCATCTTCGGGAATATAGCTGGAATGAGGGTCAAGCTCTTCCAAGATACCGTTGATAGCAACCTCTACGAGTTCGTCACGTTCTACATCTTCTACGTATTTTGCCTCTACGAATCGCAAAATTTCCTCGATTTTACCGACTTCTTGCTTACCACTAATTGATGGAAGTACGGAGACTTGCTGTGGAGAAGCCATGCTGTCCTGCAATCGGAAACCTATAAAAATGCCAAATGCAGCCACAAATGCGAGCAATAATGGCAGCCATACATTCAGTTTTTTGTCAGATGTTGGTGGATTAGTCATTAATTAAGTTTAAGTTTAAGATTAAGTCTAAGTTGAACTTAGAGACTTAATATCGTGTTTTTCGGAATATTTATATTGAAATTTCGAAAGAAAAACGAAGATTTATTGGAATTTGGTGCTTGGAATTTGGAATTTTGTCTTTGTTTGTTTTTTTGCAAAAATAAGAATTAAAATGTTACTGATAGCTGATAGTGGCTCCACAAAAACAAGTTGGCGATTATTAGACGGGAAAAATCCGTATAGGGATTTCTCCACGATAGGTCTTAATCCGCATTATGTATCAACGAATGAAATACATAAAAGTTTGAATGACACATTATTGCCGCAATTAGGATTTGCACCACAACTTGTCCAACGAACCTACTTTTACGGAGCAGGCTGCTCATCTGAACGAGAAAATAAAAGAGTGCGCGATGCACTGAATAATCTATTTCCCAATTCAGATAACGAAGTAGACCACGATCTGCTTGCGGCAGCGCGTGCAAGCAGCCTTGACCAGCCGGGCATCGTTTGCATACTCGGAACGGGGTCAAATACTTGTGCATATGATGGTGAAAAAATCGTGGATAATTTACCGTCTTTAGGGTTCATTATTGGTGACGAAGGAAGCGGGGCGCACATTGGCAGGTTGCTGACCAAAGCCTATTTTTACAGGGAAATGCCGGAAGAGCTTGCCGCGAAATTCTACGAGCAATACCAAATTACAAAGGATGAGTTCATTGGAAATGTATATCGAAATGATATACCGAGTCGCTATGTAGCACAATTTTCGCGTTTTTGTATCGACCATCGCGAGGATCCGTATATTATAAATTTACTGCGGCAAAATTTCCGTGAATTTCTTGTACGACATGTGATGAAATACGAAAAATGTCACCAATGGTCTATTCATTACATAGGTTCGGTGGCATATTATTACCAAGATATTTTGAAAGATGAAATGCAGGCACTCAACCTCACGCCGGGACGTTTTATCAAAAATCCATTGGATGGATTAACCGAATTTCATGAGCGATAATTCGACTTAATTTTGAATTTTGAATGAGTGAATTTTGAATGGTCTAACTCGCTGATTATCAGCATTAATTTTATGGGCACAAAATTTTTCAGAATAATCTCTATTGGTTTCAACTTCAAGTATAACTTCAATGCAATTTTTTATTAAATTTAAATTTGAAAAGGTTTTCCAAACAAAAAAGCAGCATACATGTACGTAGTGTTTTTTTGCATTTATTTTAAAAATTATCCATAAAGTAGATTTTTTTTGAAAAAAAAATAATAAATTTGCTTTTTTATTGAAAATAAATCAAAAAAAATGACAAAGGTAAGTCTTGATGAAATAGACAAAAAGATATTATCCATTTTAATGAAAAACGCCAAGACACCATACACCGATATTGCGAAGGAAATACATGTGTCGGGTGGTACGGTTCATGTTCGAATGAATAAAATGGAGGAAATGGGCATTGTAAAAGGTGCAAACCTTTCCGTAAATTATGAAAAACTCGGGTACGATGTATCCGCCTTTCTGGGGATATATCTCAACAAAAGTTCCATGTACGACGATGTGGCGGCGGATTTGGCAAAAATTCCGGAGGTAGTAGGCGCACATTATACGACGGGCACTTACAGTATTTTTGCGAAAATTGTCTGCAAAAACACCAATCATCTCCGCGATGTGCTCCACGATAAAATCCAGCCGATAGAAGGCATTCAACGTACCGAAACATTTATTTCACTTCAAGAGAGTATCAATCGTCCGATGCAAATTGTGGAGGAATAGCTGGTTACGGGTTGCGAGTTACGAGTTATTTTTCAAGGTGAAGTATCCCGCAACTTGAGTCAATTATGAAACATATCCTTTTTAGGGAAGAGGAAGAAAATAATCTATCCCAAATGAAGAAGTTATTTTTTTTATATGTTTGGCTAAATTTGACGCG
>ENA-ORXR01003037-ORXR01003037.1-marine-metagenome-genome-assembly--contig:-NODE-3037-length-15369-cov-17.602080_pt1 | contig 15369 bp, 15 predicted proteins | sample MGYA00237866_ERZ511479 | MGnify/ENA metagenome assembly ERZ511479 | reverse complement strand
CGATTCCGTCTCCGCGCGGCCACCTAATCAGGAGTGGCACCGCGGCGGATGACGCTGGGCGCCCAACCCCCCTCCGCTGACCGCCCCACTACCCCCCCTTCCCATGCACCACTCCCCGGACAGCACATAGGCGGGCAACGACCGAATTCGGTCACCCATCATTGCCTTGCGGGGGACGCCCCCCACGCCCCCCCGATTCCATCCTCATAATCCGCCACCGCGGCTGAGCCGCCGCGAGCCGCCGCGGAGTGCTGCAGGGCGCCCCGCCCCCCATCCCCCCGCGCCCCAACCCCCCCCCATGCCATATTGAGACAAACATGGCTTGCCTTCTGTGGCCATTATGCTTTTTTTCTTCTCGCGGGCAATATTAAACAGAAGGCATCCGGGAGTTGGGGATGCGGCCACGGCGTGATGGTCCGTCTGGCCCGGGGTCAGTTTATTTCTGTGTCCACAACAGACATAATGGAGTCTGCGCTATCTTCATCCCCAAGCCACACCTCAATGACTGACAGCGCACGAGGATGGCTGCCAGGAATGAAGCCCTCATGCGCGCGGTTGGCGCCCTCGCCAACATGCTGACCGCCGACCGGGCCCAGGCTCCTCGCGCTGCGCAGCAATGCAACTATGGCCTGCGCATCGTCTGTCGGGGGGGGCTCCCGGGCCGCCGCCACCGCCTGGTCCAGCCTCAGCTGGATGAGTCGCGAGACGTCAGGGGGGGTGCACTTGGCGCGTAGCCAGCAGCGCATGATGGCAGTGGCGGACAGGCCAGAAAAAGCCTCCTTAACGAGGCGCATGGCGTCCAGCACGTGCGGTGCTCGCCCATCCGCCACCCCAAGGGACCCGGGCCTCGCCCGAGCGTCCCTCCTCCGCCGGGCGTCCCGTTCGGGCGGGGTCTCCTCAAATTGCTGGTCAAACGTCCCCAGCATCTCCCGCATCATGCCGCGCTTGTATGTTGACTTAACCGCGTTGATGGCGCCTTGGTCTGCCGGTTGAAAAAGCGCCGCGGTATTGGGCGGCAGCCACTCGATGTCCAGTCGGTCACTCGTTTTCGACGAGTCGTGGCCAGACGCGTTGTCCATGACCAAAAAGCCGCGCTGCGCCGTGAAGGCCGCCCAATCAGCACTGAGGTCGGCCAGCCACTTGGCGTACACCGTGGAGTCCATCCACGCATTCTTTTGACTGTAGTACCTTAAGGGAAGTTGTTGCACCCCACGGAAGCAAACCGGCTCGGCCGCCTTCCCAATCACGGAGATGGACTTAAAGGTGCCCGTTGCGTTGATGCAAACGATGAGCGTGATGCGTGCCTTGGCCGTCTGCATAGCAGTGCCGCGCGTCTCCCGAGCATCACAATCCATCACGTAGGAGCGGGTTGGCGCCAGTTGGTAGAATAGCGCCGCCTCGTCCATGTTGAGGATGCAGTCTGGGTCAAGCCCAACCATTTTTGCCCGTAGTTCTGCCATTCTTGTTTCCCCTTCCACAATGTCCACGCCGCCACCGGAGCCGTGGAGGTGGATGCTCCGAACTCCGTGGCGCCTCGCCCAGCGGTCGATAAACCCGTTCGACGCTGAGAAGTCCTGGCCAGGGTAGTGGCGCTGCGCCAGCTCGCGGGCCTTGACGGATAAGGCCAGCCGAGAGAGGGGCATCGTCTTGCGCCCCATGGTCCGAATACGCAAAAACCATTCAAAAAGGAGGGAGTTTACCAGTGGGAAGCGGCATGGCTGGACGCAGCGCGCAAACGAGGGGGCTCCAGCAGCTGCGGCAGCCCACACCTCACGCCGCCGCGCAGACACGCTATGGATGGTCCTCTTGGAGATGCCATACCTCTGCGCCAGCACGTCGCGCGGGACCTTGTCGTCGACTTGAGTGATGAGCAGCTGCTTCTGCTGGATGGTCAGGCTTGCCCTCCTCGGTCGCTCGCCGCGTGGGGCGCCGGGAGCAGCAATCCCAGGCGCCCCGCGTGGGGCGCCTGGAGCAGCAACCTCAGGCGCCCCACGTGGGGCGCCTAGAGCAGCAACCCCAGGCGCCCCGGAAGCTGGTGGTGCGGGTAGAGCTGGGGGGGGGGGGCTCCCTTGTACTGCTTGGCGAACGGCGTCCAGGGCAGCTCTTGCCGCCGCGTTGACCGCCTCCGCTGTCCCAGGTCGCGCCGAGAGCACAGCCGACGCCTGCGGGATCAGGGCGGCGGCGGTCAAAAGAGTAGCAATGAGGGACGGTCTGGGGGAAGGGCCTTCTTGCGCCTGGTCGTCCATGTCAATCAAACAGAGGTTGGAGAGCGTCAGGGGTGCGGGGAGGGATGAGGAGCGTCCGTAGGCAGCATGGCGGTCGGTCAGCAGCTGGTGGCGTGTTCCGTCGGGGGTGGACGAGTGACGGCGAGTGACGGCGAGCGGCGACGACAAATCGTCCACAAAATATCGCCAAGTACAATTACTGCCAGAGTAAGTGACATGGCAATTTTTCCCATGTGGTCTCCAAAGAGAGTAAATATATGCCGAATTCTCTCCTCCGTGGAGGGCCACTTGATGCGTACCCCCCCCTCAGTTGTGCCGATCGGCACAACTGCGGGGCGGCCAAGTGAGGGGTCGCACTGTACTTGCAGGAAGGGCGATTCTGCCGTTTTCTGCACAAGACAGGGGGCTACTTTAGAGTAGGCAGCCGACAAAAACGATAGACGGCGCTGATGTGAAACTGCAATCTTCTTCGATGTAAGCCCTGTGCCTCAGCCCCGCCAGCGCTGTCAGATCGTCTGACGTTGCGAGCCCGCCAGTTGTCTACGTTGCCACTGCCCCGCTCTTGTGGTGGGTGCAACCAGTGCTCTGCGAGGCAGCACGGGCAATCCTGGTCGCTTGCGCGTCTGGTCAGCCGGTCCTGTGAGAGCTGTGCTGCTGTGGAGGAGCTATGCGCTGGGATGCCTTGTTCGGTCAATCTCCGAGATAAAAGAGTGGTCTCGGAATAGCAATGGTCGTGGCAGTGCGCTGCGCGACAACCGCTGGTGGAGAGGCATTTATTCTAGTCCTGCAGTACGAGACCTCTCTTCCTTGCCGCTGTAGCTACGCGGGGTGGTCCACATCCCGCTGTCCACCATGGGGCGCGTGCCGGCCTCGTGCCTCCTAGCCCTGCTTCTTGTGCTTGTGCTAGGCAGCCATGCGGGCGCCAACCCTGTGGGTGTCCTCTTCGCCTCCGTTCCACCCTGCCGCCTGGACCGCAAATTCCTCGTCAACATCAGCTCTGCAGGCAGCGGCAACACACTTGCAGAGCTCGGCTACATGGAGGACTCTTCCGCAAGGGGCACCGACAATAACGCGAGGGACCGAGCGGCGGCCGGACTGACCTACCTCGGACAACTGCTGTCCCATGACCTGGCCGATCTTGCTGCAGGAGACGTTGAGGTGCTTGCAAACCGCCCCAAGGACGGCATCTTCCGAGGGCGCGGGAGGCCGCGAAACAAGGCGTCGTTTGCGCTCGACTTGGACACGCTCTACGGGCGGGATGGGCACCCACGCGACGCGGGGGACTCGGGAAAGATGGCAATGGGCACGCCAACCAACCCGATCGACTTTCCCCGCGACGCCACCGGCGCCGCGCGCATCGCGGACGCGCGCAACGACGAGCACGTGATCATCGCGCAGGTGGCCGGGCTCTTCTTGCGCGCGCACAACGCTGTCGTTGACATCATCAACGCGAGCTGCGGGCCGATGACGCGGCGGCGTCGGTTCTTCATTGCACAGAGGCTGGTGCGCGAGCACTTTCAATCCATCATCCTGACGGACTGGCTGCCACTGTTTGTGACGCGCCCGCTGCTCGACGACATCAACGCCAACGGGCGGCGGCTGTTCAAGGGGCCGCTGTACCGGCGTGGGGTCATGCCCATCGAGTTTGCGGTCGGCAGCAACCGTCTGGGCCACTCGATCGCTCGCGGGCGGTACCGGCTCAGCGGTCTGACGCCCGACCCCAAGCGCATCTTCCCGCTCAACGCGCAGGAGGCGCTGCCGGAGAACAACCTGGTGGGCGGGCGGCCCGTCCCGCCCACCTTCAACATTGAGTGGAACCGGTTCTTCAACTTCTCCGACTCTCGCAACGGGGACATTTCCAACGACACGGACCAGTTTGCAGGCCTGCAGGTCTACCGCCAGATTGACCGCCTGTTTGCGCGGCCAATGATGCGGCTGCCCATTGGGGGGCCCGGCTTGCCCCCGCAGCGCATCGCCAACTCCACGGGGGAGGTGAACAACCAGCCCGTGGTGTCGCTGGCCACGCTGGACCTGCTTCGCGGCAAGTCACTGGGCCTGCCCTGCGGCGTGGCCGCCGCCCGCACCGCCGGCGCGCCCCGTGTGCTGAGCATGGAGGACTTCCTGCTGGCGCTCCCCAAAGCGGCGGGTGGCGCCGGCTTGGACCCCGCGGACGAGCCCGCCGACGTACCCTTCCTGCTCTACGTGCTGCGCGAGGCCAAGGTCCAGTCCAGTGGGGAGCGCCTGGGGGACCTCGGCGGCCGCATCCAGGCAGAGGTCATCTTGGGGGCGCTGGAGCGCGACCGCCGCTCGATCACGAACCAGCGGGACTGGAAGTCCCCAATCACAGGAGATGCGGCATTTCGGATGGTGGACTTGATCAACTTTGTGGAGGGCGACATCGAGGTGCCGGACGTTAGCGCTATGTGCCGCGTGTAGACGGACGTCGACGTCTCCTGCACTCATAGGCGACCTCCGAGATAGGCGAGTTGCCATGCCCGCCCGCTCTCACCGGGGCGGGGGGACGGGGTGAAGCAACGAACATGAAAACTACCAAATGAAAAAGAAGCGACCACGACTCGCCGCCCTTTGTGCGACTGCCACCCCACCAGAAGCACCGCATCTCACGATGACTGTCCAGCAAACTGTCCGCTTCCCCTCCCCTCCGGCCCCCTCGGCAACACATGTCTGGTTCACCCACACATCGCCACACCGCCGCCCCTGCCGTCGCCACCTGGTCACCGCACCGGGCCCGGCGCGACGCGGTATTGACGGCGTGGTGCCCACCGTGCAGTTGCGACGGGCTCTGGCTGACAGACGCCACCCACGGCGCATCCGGGATCACTGGGGGAACAAATCGTAGCCCCTGGTTCAGCCGCGCGGCCCGCGCGTCGGCCACCACGTCGCTCCCCTGGGTGGGAGCGATGCGGCCGGCACCCCCTGGCACGACCGCGTCGCCCGCCGGCGGGCGGCACCGCCGCAGCCACTGCCGCTGCCGCCGGTGGCGGCACGCGGCGGTAGCGGCAATGGCCGCGGCGCCGGCGCCGGTGGCAGGGCCATCACGCGAGGGGCCAGGGGGGAGCACCGTCCCCCCCCCGCGCGCCGCCCGCCCGCGCGGGCGTTGGCGCTGCGCGCCGCCACGGGCGTACCGGGCCCCGTCGCCACCCCGCTGCGCGGTGGGGCGGCGGCGCCCGCCGCAGCTGCCGCCGGCGGCTGCCCCCGCTGCCGCCGCCGCCATCCCCCCACGGGTGATGGCCGCGGGCGTGCCCGCCGCGTCGCCGCTGGTGGGGGTCAGCGTGATGGCCGCCGGGGGGGGCGGTCGGAGGCCCACAGGTGGCCGCCCGCCACGACGCTACCCGCGGCCGCGCCCCCGCCGCCGGCCGGCGGTCACGTGGGGAGGCGCGGCGGCGGCGCCGCTCCGTGACAGCCGCGCTTGCCCTGCGTGCAAAGGACCAGGCGCGGCACGGGGCGCGGCGGCGTGGCGTCGGCCCCCCCGCTGCCATGACCCCCGTGGGGGGGAGACCCCCTCCGTCCCCCCCCGCTGGGGGCCAACCCCCGCGCGTCGCGCCCGCCGACGTTGCCTGCCGGGGGACCTCGCGGTCGCGTAAGGCCCGCTGGAGCTCTACCATCAACCGGCGGGCCGCCTGTGCGGGCGGGCGCCCGCCGAGGCGGCGGGGGGGGCGCCGCCGAGCCGCGGAGCCTGGGGCGGTGGCGGATGGCATGCCTCCCCCCGTGCCCCGCGGCCGCGGTGGCAGCGGTGCCGCTGTCCCAACCAGCAGTGCAGCCGCAGGCGTTGGCCGAGGCCGCCCCCCGCCCCGCCCAATACCGGGCTAGTTGGTGAGAGTCTCCCCGCCACCACCCCCGCCCGTTGCCACCTCCTCTCGACCCGACACCCCGCCGCCCGAGCGTCTGTTTATGCACAAAGGCCGGCGAGCGGCCATCGGGGGACATCATGGTGTTTTTGCCTGGTTGCGGGAGGTGACGAGGCGCCGGGGGAGGGCGCGAGCATAGCACGCATCTGGCCGGCGAGAAATGCATGCCGGCGTTCGGCCGACGCGCGTCTTCGGCCGTCGGCCGTGCGGCCGGCGGGATGGGCCGGCCGCGCATCCTGGACACGGAATCTTGGCCGCAAATGCGCGTCTGTCTCGCCAGCACCCAAAGATCCCCCAACAGGTTGCCGCTCCAGGCGGATGCCTGACAGGCCCCTGGCGCAGGCGGGCAGACGTCGGAATCCTGTGGGGCCCCGCCCGACCAACCACGGGTCGTCAAGTTGGCTGGATCACGCAAGCAGCGCAGGGGGAGGGCTACGAATGGGGTGCTGACGCTCACAGCCGCGCTGGACGGTAGCGCGATAGCACCGGGACGTTGACAGAAGATTCCCCGAGAGCTCTCACCTGTTTCGTTGATGGTTCCCTGTCGTCTGGCCAATCATCTGGCTTGAACCAATGGAGACACCGATCTGGAACCACTCTGAGTGGACGAAAGCGTGTTGACTCATTGCCACCGAGACATCCAGACTGGTTCCGTGGGGCGGCGCGTGCGTACTGGAGCTCTTGCGCGATCGGCCACAGTCCAGTGACCAAACGCCCCGTGGCAGCCTCGGCGCCATTGTGTCTTGGCGTGGACTTCAGTCATGGTGCGCGAGCGCTGCGACCGCGGAAGGATGACGGTGACGTCGCGATTTGGGAACCGATCACCCGTGGTCGCTCCGTAGCCGCTTTTGAGGGCCTTCCTCACCCGTGGTATGCGCGTACGGCCCGTGGCAGTGAAGAAGGCAAGGACAGATTGCAAGATTGCGGACCTGTCCTTCCCTCTGCGGTCAGCAACTGTCGTGGGGGCCACAACAGCCTTGCATCCTCGCTTGAGTACGCACCAGCTCAGCATCATGCTGAGCTGGCCATGATGGCAGAAGTGGACCACACCAGCAGCGAGTCAGGCGCTGACAGTTCAACGGCTGTCCGACCTCGGTGCTGGAAGGGCGTACGTCCTATCTGGCGAGAGCAGTGGCACGCGAAGAACCACACCTTTGCCCGGACAGCAAACAGTATGGCCCTCATTGTTGCCAACAGCAGCATTGGCCCAGCAAGAGAGCTGGGCACCAACTGGAGGTAGCCCTTTGTTGAGCCCGGCCGTTTGAAATGAGGAAAAAATACGAGAAACAGCTTGACCCGCTCCTTCAGCTGCATGCTTGCTCCATGGTCATGTCAGCGAGCTGCGCGGAGACTGTTGGGAGCACATCATAAGGAAGGTACAGATGGTGGCCAGCACCACGGCTGCGGTGACGGAGCCTGCTGTGGGGGGACTGGGAGTCCAGGAGAGTGGGGTGCACAAAGCCTGATGTACGCATGTGACAACTACAGGGTCTGCAGACGCGTCAACCACTTTGTGAGTACATCGTGCCAGCCACATTCACCGTCTTTGTCACCATCCTTGAGCCGTTGGGCGACGAGAGTAGCCGCGGCGCTTCCGCGGCAACAGAGACCGTGGTGGTGGTGTCGGCGTCTGCGTGTGCGACACGCGGCGGCACCGCAATGGTTGATGGCGGCGGCGGGGACAACGCCGGCGGTGGCATCGCGGGCGACGACGCCGGCGGTCGGCGATCGGCGCCGGGGCGGTTGGCGGTTGGTGGCGACAGTGCAGCCGCAGGGGTAGCTGGCGTGCCGCTGCCGCGGCGACGGCGTTCCACTGTAGACGCGGCACGGGGTGCCCGTGTGCGACTGTTGGCCTCGCCGTATTGCCGCCGCCGCCGCCGCTGCTGCCGCCGCCACAGCCGCCGCCGCTGCCGCCGCCGCCGCCGTGGCCGTGGCGGGGCCTCCGCACGCAGTCGGTGGGGCCACCTCCCCATGCCTTGGGGTGGTTAACAGCCCGAATGATTGGCCCACATCGCTCGAGACGTTATTTTAACAGAGGCGTCTGCGCCAATTAAGTCGCTACATCATTTTCTCCATTGGTGTTGAGCCATACACGTGGCCAGACAGGACCCAATCGTTCGGCAGTATGACAGCAGCAGCTGACCTATTGTGGGTATCCACAGGGTGTGGTCTCGATCTCATCACGGAGTTTGTAACAAGTCTGGCTGGAACTTGCCAGACCGTCTTTTCGGATCATCGATTCTGCACTAAGTCGATGGTGAGCTGGACTCCGTCGCTTTCTGCAGGAGCTTCGACGGCCCCAGGGGGCCGACAAAGCGGCGTCATACTGCCGCCCCGCCACGTGGCGCCATTCACCGACGGGGCGGCGGCGGCAGCGACGACACCCGCCGCTCGCGACGCCGGCCGTCACGGGGGACGCTGCCGCCGGTCGGCCGCCCAGCGTGGGTGGGAGTGAAAATGGCAGACCAAAGCACCCGCGGCGTGCCTGGCGGCCGGCCAGAGATCTCGTAGTGCAGGGGGGTGGAAATTCCGTCCGTGCCCGCCGCTAGCGAGGAGCTCGCGCAAAAGCGGCTTGTGTATCGCAGCCGTAGTGATAGTGTTGTGCAGCTGCCGTGGCACCGGGTCGTGGCTGGCAGATGCCGCCCCTCCACGCCGCCCCAGCCTCGTCCGCAGCCACTTTTATGGCCTCTACTGCAGTCAAATAGGCCGCTGCGCGCCGTCGGCAGCCCCTCTGTGGGGGCACGACGCGCAGCGGCATGGCCGTGGCGGCGACGGACGGCTTGTGCGGCGCGCCTGAATCCCCGCACTCTCGGCTGCCGTCAGCGCCGCATGCAATTTTACTTCCAGTGTGTATATCTCTCGGAGAGGGGTACGCGTGCAAGAGCACTGCCGACTAGACTTTGGCGCGCGTCGTGAGTATGACCGACTGACGGGTGGCGCCAAGCCACCCGTCATCCACGCAGATGCGCGACCGCTCGGGGCGGGGCGACCCGCGTCGCATGCGGTGCGCTGACGGTGGCAGGCTGGACCTGCCACGCAACACCGGCAGCATCGCGAGCCTGTGCCAGCTTTGGAGAGGAGGGGCAAGACGGGTGCGCGCGGACGCGCGGGGTGGGCGGCGGGCTCGGGGGTGCGCTGCAGGGCGCACGCCCACGCCAGCCGCTCGCCCCCGCCCCCTTTGCTAGGAAGACACTTCGCTGGGGACTAGCCCCTTTGATTGGGGCATCAACAGAACGCCTTTCTTTCATTGGGGGTTGGGAACACGTGCTTTCTTCTCGCACCACCGGTGCGATGCGAGATGGTGTTGCAGGAGTAGCGGGGGGGTGGCGACACCGCCGCGGCTGCGGTCTTCGGCCACCGCTGCCCGTCGGGACGGCGGCGCCCCCTGCAAGCAGTCGGCAGCCCTTTCCCACTAACGAAGGCGATTGGCGCGGGAATCCACAAGTATGGTATCAATGCAGTTAATCAGTCCAATGCTGTCAATTATCAGTCACACGTGGCAACTACATAAATACGTCCAAAACACTCGGAAATCAAACTGAGGCCTGCCTTGGGTATTCAAAAAAAAAATCGCCCCAAGGCATGGGGAGGTGGGCGGCGGTGGCACGACGACGCGCCGTGGCAGTGCCGCGGCGGTGACAGACGACGGGTCGGAGGGGCCTGCCACCTAGAGATGGCACATTTTCATACACGTAGAGAAATTTCATGAAGTTTCACGTTGCGCTCCATGGAACGCAATCAGGTAATGTTTCTGACATTTCATTTCAAACTGGAGATGGCACCAAACGTGTCACGATAACGACCGTCCCTCAGGCGAGAGCACGCCGTGTGGCTGTGAGCGAGGCACACACAGCCACACAGTGGATCTGTGGCTGGGCAGAGGCTGAGGGCACCCGCCGTGCGGCCCAGCGCGCCCTGCATATCAGTCTCCTCAGGTCTTGCATCGCCCGCTTTGGAAGCCGTAGCCTGGTACCCACCCACCTGTCGTCGTCGTGGTCCCTCTACCCCTTTGCGCACCGTGCCCCCACCTCCCCCTTCCGCTTCCCCGCTGCGCCCTCGCGCTGTCGTCAGGATGGCGTCCCCTACTACCCCCCCCCGCCGTACCATCTCCCCGGTGTGGGACTACATGGTGACGAATGCGGGCCGCATGTCGTGCCGAGCGGCAAACTGCACGTGGAGGGACGTCGTGCGCAACGCCACTCGCGCGAAGGATCACCTGTTGCGGTGCGTCTGGGCCCTGGAGCTCTTCCCGGAGATGCCCACCCGCTTGCGGTCCGCACCCAACCGGCAGTCGCCGTCGTCGTCTCCGGGCCACGACCTGGTTCTGCCGTCGCTCTCCCCGGAGATTTTGGCCCGCTGGCGGTCGCAGTTTGCTCGCGTTCAACTCCGGGCGGGCCTCAACTTCTCGCGTTTCGACACGGCCGAGTGGCGGTCGCTCTTCCTCCTCGTGTCCGGGGGTCGTTTTGACGGTCCCGGCGGGCGCCGCACCGTAGGTGGCCCCCGCCTAACCGAGTCAACGGATGAGTCGGACAAGGAGGTATGTGCCTACTTAGGCGGGTGCCACTCCCTGAGCGCGTCGACGGATGGGGCATCAACCGAGTCGGGCGAGGGGGTCTACAACGTCGTTTTGTATACCCCTGTTCCCCTACTTGTGGCGACATTTCGGCTTGGATCGGAGCCTGCCACCGCGGAGAACCTCTTTGGGCACCTACAAGCGTCTCTTAATGGGCCTCTCACAGCCAACGTCGCGACCGACAGCGCCGAGGACCTGGCTCGGGGGGCGACCCCCATGTCGCTCTTTAAGAGCCGGCGGCTACTCGCTCTCGTGACCGACTCTCCGAGCAACATGGTGGCCCTGCGGACCCAAGCCGTAGCCAGAGGCACATTCCTCTTCGCGTTTGGTTGCGCCGCTCACGCGGCGAACTTGGTGGCCCAAGACGCCGCGCGCGTGCCCCAGATTGCATTGGCATTGCGGGCCGCGCTGCTGGTGACCGTTTTTTTTACTCGGTCCACCCGGGCCCGTGCCCTCCTCAAGGCCGTGCGAGCCGGTCTGGAGGTCGGCGGCGGTCGACGGGTTGGGTCACTGCGCGCGTATTCACGGACGCGGTGGGCTGGGGAGGGGGCTACCATCGCGTCCGTCGGCGCAAATCTCCCAGCGCTGCGACACACCCTCCTGGAGAACACGCATTCGGCGGTGCTGTTTGAGGTACCCGGGCCCGTGGCTGACGCTATCAGGAGCCCCACCATCTCGGAGTCCATGGACGCGTGTACTCCCTTCCTCGCACTTTTGGCCCGCCTGGTGGCTGTCCTGGAGGCGGATGCGGCGCCCCTGTCCTCCTACGCAGGCGTTTTCGGGTGCCTACGCGCTGCCCTGGCCAACCATTTCGTGCCCTTGGCGGTGGGGTCGCGCCAGCAGCTCCAGGCGTCGCTGGGGCGACGCTTTACAGCGTTTTCGGACCCATTGGTGGTCCTGGCGTGGTGGGTTGATCCGTTCTGGGCGCCCGTGCGCTCGCGGCTGGCGTGTCTCCTGTGGGGGGACCAATCATTGGAAGCCCTGCGGGACGCGGCTGTGGCTTTCCTGTGTGGCGCGGACGCGGCTGCAAGGTCTTCTTTGCTTGCCGACCTTGCCGGTTTTGCGGCGGTGGAGCAGGCCCTGGCATTGACGGCACCGGCTAACGACCTCCACCCGTCCGCCTGGTGGCGCCTGTGGGGCGGCCGGTTTGAGACGCTGCAACCGGTGGCGCTGCGCCTGCTCGCCATCCCCCCCTCCGCCGCCGGGGGGGAGCGTATTTTCAAGGCGTTGAAGGGCATCATGACAACGCGACGCAACCGCCTGGCGATGCAGCGGACGGACATGCAGACGCGCCTGGTGTTCAACTCGCAGGCGCTGGGGCGGCCGGATCTGTTGCGGGCATACCGCCGCCCCCTCGCCGAGCAGGAACTGCGGCGTCTTCTAGAGGGTGAGACGGGTACTGGCGCACCGCCCGGCCTGGCAGCAGCAGCGGTCGGCGGCGTGTCGGAGGAACCTGAGGAGGAGGGCGGGTCGTCGGGCGACGACGCTGCGTCGGATGACTCCCTGGAGGAGGATCCCAGTGACGGTGCCACCGTGGACCGTTTGTTGGGCACGGCTGGTATCGACGCCGCTGTTGATTTTTTGCTAGCCTAGAGATGTAAAAATGATTATGCTATGGAAAGCCAGCCTACAAAAATAAAAATAAACGCGGCCGTCGCGATCACTTCCACCGAAAGTCGAGCGTCATCGCCATTGCCGGTCACCCGCCTCGGAGGACGGCAATTCCTCTGGGCGAGCTACCACCCTCGGGCAAGGCTCGCCAGTGATCCCCTCATATCCGACGGGCCTTGCCCGAGGGTGGTGGCTCACGCCAGTCCACCCCCCCGCACCCCACAACGCCGGCAACCCCCACACACAAAAACACTCCATCGACCTCTCCTCCCCCCCCCGCTCCCACAGTCCACTACAAACATCAAACGTATCCTTTACAACGACCAGCAGCACCCCAGCACCCTCTACCCCCCCTCCCTCCCTCCGCCCCCTTCCCCCGTCATTGACGAGTAGCTGTTGTTGGCACCTTGCACCGAAATGGCGTCCACCGCCGTCGTGCGCGAACCCCCGCGGCACAGCGACAAAAATGGCGGCAGGAGGAGGACGTTGGCAGAGCAGGCAACCCCCCCCCCGCCGTCGCCCCCCACTTCACCGCCATCGTGTAGGTGTTCCCGCGGCACAGCGACAAAAAAAGGGCGGCAGGAGGAGGATGCCGGCACAGCAGGCAGCCGCCCCCGCGCCGTCGCCCCACATCCTCAGCTGTAGACCTTGGCGGTCGGTACCACCAACGCTTCCACCGCCCACCGAGGCGGCGGGCGAGGGGATGGCCACGGGGGCGGTAGCGTCGATGACGAAGTTCTGGCCGTGGCGGATGGGGCCGACGGGGCGGCGGTGGAGGAGCACGACCGACTGGGTGGGCGGGAGGGTCACCCAGGAGGCAAGAGGGAGAGTGTGCACCTGGGAGACGGGGCGGCACCGCGCTCGGCGGTGTCGCCACGGTGGGAAGGCCCAGGGGGGGTTGGGGGACGAGGAAGAAGAGGGAGCAGGCAAGCGCCGAGCAATAAAAGAGGGCCGGCGCGATGAACCATGTAGCGACCACAAGAACATTAAACGAAACGCGAAGGTTTATGGGGTGGTATGGCACAAGAGAAGAGGATAGGCCGGCATGTGCGCATGCACGAAGAACGGGCGAGGTGGGGCGATGGTTGTGTGTCAAGCGCCAACACCGCGCCGGCGCACTACGGGCCAGGTTGTCTGCAACGGTGCAACTGCCTTGCGGGAATTCATGGAAACTGCAATTTCAGAAAAGTCGCACGTGCAAAGATGACAACTCTACTGCCCATGCTTGAGAGGTGATGCCGTTAGTTTTAAAGGAGGCTTTGCAGAGCCTACGGTAGGGCCACACGTCGCGTAAACGTGGCTGTTGGCTTTGACGGTTGACTGTTTGGTGCAGATGCTCCAAGAGCATGTCCAGCAATCGAGCCAACCGCCCAAAACTCCAAACGTGGCTAAACGTGGCACCGTTTGGCCAACCGGGCATTGCTGGCTAGGTTGAGCTCCAAAACTAGGGTGTGACGGCCCAAAAGTAGGCCTTCCTCACCTATTGTAGTCTTCTAAACTTTCTCGTGTGGGGTCCGCGCGATCGCTTAGTTTTGGATCTTCAACGGCAGCGAAACGGCACCGAGATCCAAAACTGCCCGTTTTGGCGACGCTCCAAAGCGCTGTGCCAAAACATGGTTTCGAACGTGGCCATCCAACGCCGACAGGATGCGTGCCGCGTGGCATGCAGACACCATCGAGTGAGACACCTTCAACCCAGAGCTTTTCTAGCGACCTGATATGATGGATTCTAAATGCACTCAGAAGTCCATTGATGTGCGAATGTCGGAGCTCGTTTTATCGAGCGATCGTGCCTCAATCAGCACCCCGGCAGCGTGGGCCGTGCCGTGAGCTGTCTTCGTCGCGACCAGCAGCTATGGCTGTCGCCGTCGCGCCCATCGTCATCGCGCCGATCTTCATCTTGCCCGTTGTTGGTGCGCCCGTTGATGAGGCTTTCTTTTTTGGCTGGTGGACGCCCGAGCCGCACTCTGCAATCTGCTGCTTGCCCATAGCCATGGTGACGGGAGCAAGTGGACCGCAGTCGAGGATTTATGCATTTCTTATTTTTTTTTCGAGGTCTGAGAGGGCTGCCGTGGGGACCAACATGCGATCTGCTCAATTCTTTGAGGAAATTCGGGTGGACATGTTGGCACGCCGCACGCAGTACCCCGAGACGATGAATGACGCCAGATACTGGCACGCGCGCAGCCTTGCCCCCGTGCGAAGCCGATGGCTGGACTTGATTGCACCTGAGTGTACCAAGCTGAGTGCATGTTACGCGGTTGTCGCTCGGCAGCACAAAACTGGATGCACCGACGAGGACCTTACAGATATGGCTACTGCCAGCTATAGCCACGTGACCTGCATTCCTGACGCTCCCTACTCCTGTGGATTTTTCGCCAACTTGTTCTCCTGGAAAATTCTGCGCCACCATCCCCGCTTTATTTCTGTTTTTCCAACCCCCACCTCCACGCGCCCCACTCGCCCTAGCTCATCTGTCGACGTTGATGGCGTACCGGGAGTTCCCCCGGCTGCACGGGATGATGGTACTTCTCCACCGTTGCCTTCCAGTGCGAGCGGAGATGTCGGAGCACCGTCGCGGTGGGGTTCCTGGGGCCAATGCCGGCGCGGTCTAAGAGGAAGAAGGACAAAGCCGGTCTACTGGTGGCTCTGCTTCTATTGAAACACGCGTGAAGGAGTTGACTGATGAATCTTCAAGCAAGAGTCCGACTCTAAACGTATGGAACGTTCCATTTTTTTCAACACGAGCGCGATGCGTAACACGCAGGCAGCGCGTGACTTTCAGCAGCGCACAGCGGCTAAAATGCTGTCTGAGAGGGCAGAGGAGGACCGGGAGGCCGCCGCCCGCCAGGCGAAGGCCGCCGCTGAACGGCGGCGGGAAGAGGACAAGACGCTGCGCTTGAAGGCAATCGCTGACGCGGAGGGGGAGTCGGCGGCGCGACGCGCCGCCGCTCGCGCCGAGCGCCTGGCGGCGAAGGCCGCGGAGACGGCGGAGGCGGCTGCGAGAGTGCGTGCCGCTGCAGCCTCCGGGACAGATGCGAACGCCGCCGCCGACGCCGCCGGCAACGAGGAGGGCGAGGGCGGGTGGGAG
>ENA-ORXR01003035-ORXR01003035.1-marine-metagenome-genome-assembly--contig:-NODE-3035-length-15373-cov-11.358983_pt1 | contig 15373 bp, 7 predicted proteins | sample MGYA00237866_ERZ511479 | MGnify/ENA metagenome assembly ERZ511479 | reverse complement strand
GGATCCGCCAATGGGCAGTTGACCGAGACCCGGTCTTGACTTCGACCACATCGGCCAAAATTGGGAAGACAGCAATAACTGGGAGGATCGCGATCGCTGAGGACGCACCAGAGAGCAGCAGCGGACGATCGCACGGAAAGAACGCATCTCATTGGTCCGATCCAGCAAAGAACAGGAAGTAGCCGTCGTCAAAGAATAAATTTCTTGAAACACAAGGTGGGCTACAAAGTGCACAAGGGAGCCACATAAGCGGATATTAACTGTACTCGTTCCGCGTCGCGCGTCCGTCCGTTGAGAACGTCGACGGCAGCCCCCTTGCCCTCCTGTCTCCTCGCGATCACTCACTGCGTCCACGCCGCAACCCGGCGACCCCCCCCTCAAAATCCACTCAGCACCCGGATCCATCACTATGGCGACCCCCTTCTCGCCCGGTGTCGCTGACGCACCAAGTGTTGGTGCCTCCCCCTCGGTCGACCCCGATGGCGAAACGTACAGCCGAGAAAATGATATGACATGCCTCCCTGGAGTTAGCAAAAAGCAAGCCAGCGCAGGGCCGGAGGTGCCTGGCTTCCCTTCGGGAGGTGATCGGCAGCGGGACAACGCATGGCATGTACGGCCGCATACGGCAGTGGGCGTGCATTAACATGGCGCGCACGCAGCAGCTGCTGGAAAAGAAAACAATTCGCGGAAGGGCGACGGGGAGGCGCTCGAAGCGACGCGGGTGGGTGACAAGCGGTCCATGACAGATCTGTGTCCGTCGAGGTGGCGAAACAGCTCCTCGCGTGAGCAGTCAATCTGTCATCCAGCGCTCGTCGCCGGCGTCAACAAAGTGCGTGTATTCAGAAAAAGGGAGTTGTACCAGTCGGCCGAAACCGCGCTTTCGACAACCTAGGTTCAGATTACTGTTTTAGACCTGGAAGGGGGCTATGTTTATGGCTACCCCCGGAACAAGTGCGGGGCCAGACTGTATCCCTGTCATATGTTTACGTATAAATCGCATGTAGCTGACACTGAGCCTAAAAGCCAATGGATGGCCGGGAATCCTACTGCCCGCCTGCGTGGGATTCCAGTTTTCTGATTGTCTAATCAGAGTCAAGCACTCGCATGTGTCTGTTGAGTTGACTTATTCCCCAGACCAGCGTCGCAAATATTCGCATGTACCTCCGGGTCCAGCTGATTGAGGGACGCTGTTTGTGTCAACTGCTACATTGAGGGGCTACTTTACTCCGCCACCACTCGAAGGAGGTCCGCCGGACCTTCTGTACGTAAATACAGTACAGAAGGACCTTGTGTGGGGCCGCTTGAAATGTAACCTTCGCTAAAAAACGGGACTACGCAGTACAGACGTAACTTCGGGGGCATGTGTGGCTTCCACTGACTCGATCTTGCGCAATTGTATCGAATTCTACGAGGCCCCTGTCGATGACGCCCAGCATGACCCGAGCCCCTGCCACGACAGCAAAGCAGCTAGCCCCCACGGGGCCCCTCCACGCCATTGCCTGGCTTTGGCAGCGTGTCTCAGCTGCTCACAACTGACTGGCAGTGGGAACTGCGGGCGACTGTCACTGCGCAACTGCGGGCTTCGCCCAGCTCCACGACCTTCTGCACGATCTCCACTGCCCACCGTGCACCCCGTTCGTCTTCTCAGCGCTGCCGTCCGACCTCGGAGAGTGCTGCCGCTGACAGTGCCTTGTTCCTGCCGCGAGCGCCGCTCGGAGTGCCTGAACACCATGGCGGACGGTGAGGACAAGCCGATGGCGTCTGGGAACGGGGGCGGGGAGCCGGCCGGGCCGTCCTCGGCCGGACCGTCGTCGTCCAAGCCGAAGAAGTCGACAGACTTTTCGACGGCCATCATGGACCGCAAGAAGAGCCCCAACCGGCTGATTGTGGATGACGCGGTGAACGATGACAACTCGGTGATCGGGCTGAGCGCGGCCAAGATGGACGAGCTGGAGCTGTTCCGCGGCGACACGGTGCTGCTCAAGGGCAAGCGCCGCCGCGACACTGTGTGCATTGTGCTTGCGGAAGACGATTCAGAGGACGGAAAGCTGCGGTGCAACCGGGTGGTGCGAAACAACCTGAAGGTCCGCTTGGGCGACGTGGTGTCGGTGCACCCGTGCCCGGACGTGAAATATGGGTCGCGCATCCACGTGCTGCCGTTTGAGGACACGATTGAGGGGGTGACGGGCAACCTGTTTGACGTCTACCTCAAGCCGTACTTCCTGGAGGCGTACCGCCCGGTACGGAAGGGGGACACCTTCCTGGTGCGCGCGGCGATGCGGGCGGTGGAGTTCAAGGTGGTGGAGACGGATCCGGACGCGTTTTGCATCGTTGCCCCCGACACGGTCATCCACTGTGAGGGGGACCCGATCAAGCGGGAGGACGAGGAGCGCCTTGACGACGTCGGATACGACGACATTGGCGGGTGCCGCAAGCAGCTGGCGCAGATCCGGGAGCTGGTAGAGCTGCCGCTGCGCCACCCGCAGCTGTTCAAGGCGGTCGGCGTGAAGCCCCCGCGTGGTGTGCTGATGTACGGGCCGCCGGGGTCCGGCAAGACACTGATTGCGCGGGCGGTGGCCAACGAGACGGGTGCCTTCTTCTTCTTGATCAACGGGCCGGAGATTATGTCCAAGCTAGCCGGCGAGTCCGAGTCCAACCTGCGCAAGGCGTTTGAAGAGGCTGAGAAGAACGCCCCGGCAATTGTGTTCATCGACGAGATTGATTCGATTGCGCCGAAGCGCGAGAAGACCAACGGCGAAGTGGAGCGCCGCATCGTGTCGCAGCTGCTGACATTAATGGACGGGCTCAAGGCGCGGTCGCATGTGGTGGTCATTGCGGCGACAAACCGGCCCAACAGCATCGACCCGGCGCTGCGGCGGTTCGGTCGGTTCGACCGAGAGCTGGACATTGGCGTGCCGGACGAGACCGGGCGGCTGGAGGTGGCGCGCATTCACACCAAGAACATGAAGTTGGATCCGGACGTGGACCTGGAGATGGTGGCGCGCGAGACGCACGGCTTTGTAGGCGCCGATCTGGCGCAGCTGTGCACGGAGGCGGCGCTGCAGTGCATCCGCGAGAAGATGGACCTGATCGACCTGGAGGACGACAGCATCGACGCGGAGGTGCTGGACTCGCTGGCGGTGACGCAGGACCACTTCAAGTTTGCGCTCGGCGCGAGCAACCCGTCGGCGCTGCGGGAGATGGCAGTCGAGGTGCCGAACGTGACTTGGGACGACATTGGTGGGCTGGAGAAGGTCAAGCAGGAGCTGCAGGAGACAGTGCAGTACCCGGTGGAGCACCCCGAGATGTTTGAGAAGTTTGGGATGCAGCCGTCCAAGGGCGTGCTCTTCTACGGGCCCCCGGGCTCCGGCAAGACGATGCTCGCGAAGGCGATTGCCAATGAGTGCCAGGCCAACTTCATCTCCATCAAGGGCCCTGAGCTGCTCACCATGTGGTTTGGCGAGTCGGAGGGCAACGTGCGGGAGGTGTTTGACAAGGCACGGCAGTCGGCGCCATGCGTGCTCTTCTTCGACGAGCTCGACTCGATCGCGCGCTCGCGCGGCTCGTCGGCGGGTGACGCCGGTGGTGCCGGGGACCGAGTAATCAACCAGATCCTGACAGAGATTGACGGGGTGGGTGCCAAGAAGAACGTCTTCGTCATTGGGGCGACCAACCGGCCGGACATCCTGGACAGCGCCATCATGCGGCCCGGGCGCTTGGACCAACTCGTATATATCCCACTGCCGGATCTGAAGTCACGGGAGCAGATCTTCAAGGCCGCCCTCCGCAAGTCGCCGATCGCGGAGGACGTCGACACGGGAGCGCTGGCGCGGGCTCTGGAGGGCTACTCGGGTGCGGACATCACGGAGATTTGCCAGCGGGCGTGTAAGCTGGCCATCCGGGAGAGCATCGGGGTGAGCATGCAGCGCAAGAAGGCGTCGTTGGAGAGGGAGTCGGCGGCGGCTGACACGATGGAGACGACCACTGGGGAGGACGGTATCGCGGCGGCCGCGCCGGCGGCGGCGGAGGAGGAGGAGGAGGAGGACCCGGTGCCGTACATCACGCGAGGCCACTTTGAGGAGGCGATGCAGCACGCGCGCCGGTCGGTGAGCGACGCGGATGTGCGCAAGTACGAGCTGTTTGCGTCCAAGCTGCAGACGTCGCGCGGCTTTGGGAGCGACTTCAAGTTTGACTCGACGACGGCCGGCGGCGCTGGCGGTGGGGCCGACGCCGCCAACGGAGCGATGGACAACGTCGGCGGTGACGACGATGACCTGTACAACTAAGCTCTCGTCGTTCGGCCGGTCGGTGTCGAGGTGGTGTCCCCCGCTGTGCGGCTGCGAGCACCGTAATAGCACCTGCGTTGCTGGGCACGTCATTGCCTGCGGTGTGATGGCAGCTTGCTGCTGCTGAAGTAGGGTTTTGACGCCCATTCCTCTCGTGTTCTCTTTTGTTTCTCTTCATCCTGTTTTGTGTGTCTTGCATGCGAGCCTGTGTGACGTTTGTCCAGCTAGTATGCACGTCCTACGAAGGAAGACCTGTTCATAATCTTCATGGACGCACGCCTGCCTAGGCAGACTTGCCCTTCTTTGGCTTGCTTGTCACCACGTCGCCCTCCGTGGCGCCATCCAGCACGCGCTTACCAGGCGCATGTACTGACGTACAGTCCGCGTTGGTACAGCTACCGCGGCCGACCTCGGCCGCCTCCCCGTCACCCCCGTCCGAACCACTCCCACTCTCGTCCCCGTCCGACCCATCGTCGTCGTTGTCGTCGTCCCCATCGCTCCACCCGTCCAGCTCGTCCGTCAGCAGCGCCCACTGGCGACTGCCGACCGCAAATTCATAGTCCTTGAGCAGCGCCGCGTCGAGCACCTCCTCCACGGCCGGTTTCGACATTCCGCGGCCAATCACCACCACCTCCTGCCGGCGGTCGCCGAGAAGGGGGTCAAAGTCTGCGAGCGCCGCCGCCGCGAACTCATCCGCCTCCTCTCCATCTTCCTCCCCTGTTGCGCCCACCGCGGTGCCACGCGCCGAGGCCGCCGCCCGATCGAGCTCCTCGGCCGCTGATAGGGCCGCGTCCGGCCCCGCCGTTGCTGGCACATCGTACGGTGGTGGCATGCCAAACTTGCGCGCTGCCAGCCGCCGGTAGTAGGGGTCAGTAACGAGCCACGTGCCACCCCGGCCGAGCGTCCACGTCGCACCCGCCTTGGACAGGTCCCCAAACAGCTCATGGCGCGTCGCCACCCACACAAAGCCCTTGGCGCGGAGGACCACCTCGCCCAGCTCGCACAGGGCATCGAGGGCGGCCGCCAGGCGGACCGGATGAAACGGGCGTCGGCGACGATAAACGAACGAGGAGAGGTTAAATTCGGTCAGCTCGGAGCGCACCGCGCCCGCCGACGGGTCGTCGGCGGCGGGCCGCGGCCGCGGGACGCCATCCGACCCCCCGTCGGCCGCGCGCATGTCGCTCAACCACCCGGCCCCCGACCGCAGGCGGAGGTCGTCAAACGCGCGCGTCGCAACGACCCGCGCAAACGGCACGCGGCTGTGGCTGGTCTCCACCATTTCGGCCGTACGGTTGAGCGCCCGCACCTGCGCGCGGACGGCAGCGACGGTCGCTGCCGGCACTAGGTCGGTTTTGTTGAGGACGACGACGTTGGCGTACTCGACTTGCTCGACGAGCAGCTGGGAGAGCGGGCGAAACTCTTCCGCCTCGGCCTGCGCGGCGGACTCGGGGTCAGCACCGGGCTTCGCCGCCGCGTCGCTCGCCCCCCCAGCGGCCCCGCCGCCCGCGGCGGCGGCCTTGGTACCCGATGGGCCCCACCGGTCGACGGGCGCGTCGGTCGTGGCGAGCATCTCGCCAAACGTCGACACGTCCACCACTGTCACGAGCGTATCCAGCGGCGCAATGTCGTTGAGCGCCACCGCCTCCCGCTGCCGCCGCCGAGAGGGGGCCTCGCTGGCCGCTCCATCGGCCGTGCCGTTGCCATTCGCTGCACCGTCGCCGCCGCCATCCCCGCCGCTGCCCGCCACTGCTGCCGCGTCACTGACTTTCCCGGCAGCAGCCGCCGCCGCCGCCGCCGGGTCGACCTCAAACTGGAAACTCTCTGCCACCGGCCGCGGCTCCGCTACGCCTGTCGACTCGACGATAATCGCGTCAAACGGCGGGGCGGTGCGCGCGAGAGCCGCCAGATGGTCGATCAGGTCGTCGCGGAGCGTGCAGCAGATGCACCCGTTGTGGAGCTCCACCATGGTTGGCGCTCCAGGTGCTGCCACCGTCGATGCGTCTGGGGTGGCGGCGGCGGAGGCCACCAGCGGCGCGCCGGCGGTGGCAGCGGGCGTGGAGCCGACCCGCCGGATGAGCGACGCATCGATGTTGATTTCCGCCATGTCATTGACCACGACCGCCACGCGTGTCCCGGAAGGGGCCGCGGTGAGGAGATGTTTGAGCAGCGTTGTTTTGCCACTGCCGAGGAAGCCGGACAAGACGGTCACGCGCGGGACAATGGGGTCGGCAGGGGGCGCTGTCACCCCTAACGGAGAAGAGGTCACCGCGGAGTGCGCTATCGAGGTCTCTCGTTCAACAGCAGCTCGCGCCGTGGCGTCAGTCGCCGCCGGTGCCTCGGCTGGCATGGTCACGGACGCCTCTGCCGGTGTCGTCGCTGGCGTCGCCATCGCCGCCCCGTCGGGGGATGCCGTCAATGGGGACTCCGTGACAAAGACCAACAGACAGTCCCACAGAAAAGAGGGAGCAAGAGCAGTAACCCACCGATGTGGGCACAGCAACGAAGCCGCCACCGTTGCGGGTGGAGGAGGGCTGCAGCGTCTGCGCTGCTTCTGCAAACGACTGCTTGAAACGCGCATGTAGTTTTCGACGGTGAATGCCGCGCAACAAAAAGTTGCGATGATCGGCGGCACAATTGACCAATAGGAGGGGGTCAGTGATCGAACCCTGTAATGATTGGCGCACGTGCCGCTTTCGTTTCTCTGTCTGTAGAAACAAAGAAAACGCGGGTGTTGGTTGCGCTTAGACACCACCGTTGTCTTGCCGCAGACTTGGGCACAGGCGCCATAGTACACGTCGCAATACGTAGACGTACTTCCAAGTGTATCCAAGGATCCCTGCGTGGCTTCCATCATAGAAGGCAGTTGTTCGTGGCTTGATAGGCAACCACACATCAGTTCGTTGCGCATTGCACAGCAGAGAGAGAAAGCCCAACTGACGACGGCACGTGTGCAACCAGTCCCTGCCCTTCCCATCAGCTTGGACGCGTGTCACAAAAGCTATTGCGAGAACAAGATAAAGCCCAAAACAGTGACACACGTTTTTCTGTGAACAGGAGACAAACACAGCAGCGCGGGAAGACAAACAAAGGAGCAAGTACAAACAACAGAACCCGGCCAGCGACAGACGAGAACCAACAAATAGGAGGAAAGAGAACAAGCAGTGTGGAGGGGAAGAGATGGTGCTCAGCTCAGCATGCGCATGAACTCGTCAAAGTCAATCTCCCCATCCCCGTTCAAGTCGGCCTCCTTGATCATCTGGTTGACCTCTTCGTCCGACAGGTTCTCGCCGAGGGACATCATGATGTTCCGGAGCTCGGTGGCGTCAATCTTCCCAGACCCGTCCTTGTCCTGTGGGCATCGGCGCGCAGTCAACACACAGAGCCAGAGAAAGAAAAAGAATCGTTGACAAACATAAGGCATTGAGCAAGCGGTGCAAGACGTTAGCACCGCGCTTGTAGGCGACGAGAGCGTACCAGCAGCAAAGCCAATACGACATGCGGGAGCAAAAGCACTGGAGATCCGCGAGGCCGAAACGACATGGAGGGCAACAACCACCGCCCGCCAAACACCGCAGCCTGAGTCTCGGACGCCGCGGCGGACACGGCGTCCCGCGCCGCGGGGTGCGATCCAAAAAGCTGTGGCGTCATCACAGCCCCACCCGACGCTGTTCAACACTCGCCCAAACCAACCCATTCCGAAGACGCAACGTACGAAAACCTTGAACGCCTCAAAGATCTCCGAGTCCTTGTCCGTGTTGTTCATCTTTCGGGCCATGAGGGTGACGAACTCGGCGAAGTCAATCTTCCCATTGCCGTCTGCATCCACCTCGTTGATCATTTGTTGGAGCTCCGTGTCGGTGGGGTTCTGACCCATCCCCTTCATGACAACCCCCAGCTCCGAAGCGGTGATGGAGCCATCCCCATCCTTGTCCTACATCCCCGCAGCGTAGAAAGGAAGTTGAACACGCGCACGACGAGGGGTAGAGCACATGACAGAGTGCATGCACGGAGTGAACAGTCGGACAAGCCGTTGTCAGCAGCAGCAGAGGGCGCCCTCAGTGATGCAACGACGATGCACTGACGGAACGGCAGCCATATGGTCGGCATCATGAGCGTGCCGTCTTCCCCCCCCACCCAATGTCCAGCAACAGTTCACATTCGCCCACCATCCAGCACTTCCTCCCACACTCGGCCGCCGACAGCACCAAGTACGGCCAACCACATATTCACGCCGCCATGTCACACTGATCGCCTCCGAGCACCCCGGTCGCTTCCCCCTCCAAACTTACAAAGAGCGCGAAGGCCTCGCGGAACTCCTTAATCGTCTCCTCGGTCAGGTCCAAGGACCCGCGAGGCATGCCGGCGACGGTGATGGACGGTGGCGACCGGCACCCGACGGGACACGGTCAAAGGCCGACACAAGCTCAGCAGCCGCACAACGCGGCAATGGGCAACAACAGCGACACCCTCGCACGGGGCTTGCCCGCCACGCCAACGCTACGGCCCCGCACAGTCCCACGCGGTCGGCCCGGTGGCGGTACAGACCTCGCGATGGTGCCAAACGCGAAGGTCCAGCTAGGCACACCCGTGGGCACTCCCCGCGGCTTCGTGGCCAGTCACGTGCCCCCACACCCAGGGGTCGGGCAGCCCGGAGCACGCCGCACACAGGCGCGAAAAAGCCACACTCCCGCGTGATGCCCAAAAAGATCCGCTCGTCGCCGTGCGGCCGGGACGGGATGGTTGGGGGGGGGGGGGGGGGGGGGGGTGAGGACGCAGCGCGCCGGTAAAGGGGTCGGCACCGGCACTCCAGCTATTTCGCTGCAGGTGGGCGACCACCGGGGAGCAAGAGGGAACAAAAGCCAAGGCGCGGGAAGAGCGCACACACCAGCGAGGGGAGAGGGGAGGGGCAAGGGGCGGGGACGGCCAGGCAGCCGAGAGGGGAAGCGAAGGGCGCGCAGGGTACCGGGGCGTGGGCCGGCGTTGCGGGAACGTGCCGCCCCAGACGGTTGTGCTGCTGGTCGGTCGGTTGGAGGTGTGGCCGCACGACGCGTGCGTGGGCCCGCGCAGCTGTGCCAAGACACGCGGCGTCGGCTGCCGTTGCACGCGGGCGGAGCGCCCCCTTCTTCAGAGACGCGGGTGGGGGGGGGGTGACCACACGGAGAGCGAGCACGCGCGCGCCGGTTGCGGCCGGGTTGTTGCGCTGTAGAGGACGACGGGGGGGAGAGGGGGGCTTGCGTGGCGGCCTCTCTGTGCCAGTCAAGGTGGTTTGCGAACGAGGGGTGTTTTGCCAAAAAGAGTCGCGGGGTTGCGGGGCCACAGCCAAAATGAGCAAACGCGCGCGTGGGGCCCCTCAGCCAACGTATCCAGGGTTTAGGGTCGCGAGAGAAAATCTTTATGGGTCTTCACTGTAAGTATTTCATCATCCAATATCTTTGTCTCATGTCGTGCGGACCATGGCCCCACAGTCTCCAGGACCACATCGACAGCTGGGTTGATGCACTCATACCCGCGCTGGTTTCATTCGCTGGTCACTTGTGGCTGAACGTGAAAGCTGCAAAGGATCACGCCGATTGGACCACCACGACTCTGCGCCTCGTCTCTGGAACGCGTGGCAGCTGGCCCTTCAAACTCAAGCCATATTGGGTGGGCGAGGCTCTTATCCAAACCAGGTCGTCTGGCTGGCGCAAGGTGTTTTCCGGGCACCACAAGCGAGCCTCCATCGGATGCGGTCCCGCGCCCGGCCCGCCCCGCGGTGATGGCGTTTGGGGCTCGCGGTGTCCCGCCGCCGCCGGCCCGGCCAGCGGTCGACGACGCTGACGAGGCCGGTCGGCCCAGCGGCACTGGGGGGCGGCGGAACGAGCCGGCCGCCGCCCGCCGGTGGCTCGGGGGCGGGGGGGGGGTCCCGCCGGCGGCCGCCGGGTCACGCCCACGCGTGCGGCCCGGCGTCCGCCCTGTTGCCGCGTTGCCGGCCGACCGGCCCAGCGACTAGGCCAGTGGGTCTGCCGAGCGCCTCTGCCCCCCCCCCCCCCCCCCCCCCCCTCTGCCGCGCACCGTGGCGGGGGCGGCGGCACGCTACCGTGCCCGCGGTGCGGGCTCAGTGTCGGCCCGGACTGGTCGGCGGTCGTGGCGGCCGCCGCTCGGCGGGCCGCGCGCGCGCCTCCACCCCACCAATGGCGGTGGGGTCGTGGCGCCGACCCGCCCGCCCGCCCGCCCGCCCGCGCGTGTCGGCCGTGGCCGACGGGCCGAGCGCGCACGGCGGTCGGGGCGGGGGGGGACGGCGCCCCCGCCGTGGACTGCACAAGCGGGCGGGTGGCCACGCGCCGCGCGCCGCGGGTGGCCACGCGGGCGCGCCGCGCGGATCCGCCGCCGCGGCCGCGCGGCGTGTGCGGCGGCGGGGGGGGGGGGAGGGGCGCCCGCCGCTGCCGCCACCGCCGCCACCGCCGCCGTGGTCGCGCCGCGTCACGTGCGCGCGCGCCCGGCGTGTGCGCACGTGCCGCGCGCACCGTCGGGTTTGGGCGTGGCGCCTCGTCGCGCCGCGGCGGCGGCCCCCGCCGCGGAGGGGGCGCGGCGGCACGCACGCGGGGGTGGTTGCCCCCACCCGCCCTACCGGTGGGGGGCGCCCGCGTGTCCCCAACGGCCTGCTCAGGAGGCGAGACCCCTCCCCAGACCCAACGGTCTCCGCCTGTCCCAGGAGCGAGGCGCCCGCGGGCCACGCCGGCGGTGACCGCCGTCGGGCGTTCCGCCTGCCGCCCCGCTGTCGGGTGCTGCGGCCGGCGGCAGTCGTCTTGTGGCGAGGCTGCCGGCGAGCACTGGCGTGGTCGGCTGGGGAGCCCGCCGTCCCCAGGTCCACCGTTTCTTGTATGTTGTTGCTGTTGCTTGACGGTGTGGCCCAGCAGTTTGCGGAACGAGCGGACCCAGACGGCTCGTGACGCAGAGTTCGTGCTTGACTGCGGGCGGGCTCGATGCGGGGATGCAACAGAAACTACAGCTCTCAGTGCGTGCATGCCTATCGGTCGTACGGTCACTCTACAGGTATCGGTCTCGCTCTGTGCATCCGTCTCTGCGGGCTTGCCGCCACCCACGCGGCCGCCTCACCTCGACGGCCGCCCCCCCTGCCCTTGGTCAGGCGGTGACCCGTCTACAGGCGGGGCGCGTCAAATTCGACAAACGTCCCGTCGTGCGTCGTTGCAGGCGCCGCCTCGGCGAGGCCACCCCCGGTCGTGGCCGCCGCCGCCGGGCGCGGGGCCTTGCCGCCCACCCCCCCCACCAGCGTCTTGTCGTCGCCCACGGCGGTCGGCGACGGCGGCTGCATGCCAAACACGTCGGCGGGCGCCGCGACACGGTCGGTTCCCGCGGCCGCCCCGCCCGCCGCCCACGACGCGTCGGCGGCGCGGCGCTCGTCCGCCGACGGCACTGGCGGGATGGCCGCGTGCGCCGCGAGCGCCTCTTCCACCGTCGCCTCGTGGGCGCCAAACGCGCCGACGGGCGGCGGCGGCGGCGCCTGCGCGTCCCCGGCGGGCGACGCGCCGACGGCGCGCGCGCCGGCAGCGTCGTCCTGCCGCCCGTCGGCGGCCGTCACGCGCCCATAGCCCGGCAGCAGGGACCCGTCGTCGGCGTGGCGTTCCGTCCCGGCCACCGCCGCGGTTGCGGTCTTGGCGCCGCCGACGACCGTCTGGCCCGCCGCCTTGGCCGTCACCGCCGCGCCGCCGAGGACGCGGCCCGTGTCGTGCACGAGCTCCGCGCCGACGCCGGTGAGCGCCGAACCGATGGCGCCGGCCACGCCCGCCGCGCCGGCGGCGAGGCCGGTGGCGGCTTTGGTGATGCCTGCGCCCGCCGCGCCGACGGTGGCCGCGGCCGCGGCGGTCGTCTCGGTCGCGTGCTTGCTGGCCGTCATGGTTGAGACGCGGATGCGGAGGTGCTGGAAATGGTGGGTGGCGCCCGCAGTGACGTGGGAGACGGGATGGCGGTGAAGGTGGTGGTGCTGGTCGTCGGTGTAGGAGATGGCAGAGTGTGCGGTTGCTGGGTCGACGATGGTTGGATGAGGAGCGGATGTGTTTGGTGAGGAGAGCCAGCTCGAGCCCATCTTAAGCTTTTCCACCCGTCACCGCTGGGGCACTGGCGCGCTCCCGACACATCAACAGGCCGCCCCTCGGGCGCGTGTCAAGCTGTTACCCGACCTTTCTTGCGCGGTACAGGGGGCCGACGACCTGCAAAGCGCCGCTCGGGTTTGATAGCCGCATGTCGGGGTCGTGCAAGCTCGACCACCCGCTGTCGGCCCAGGAACTGTCGGGCGCCACACGGTGCAAAGAAGGACCGCGGAGGTGGAGGGGTGGAGGGAAGGAGGGCTGACGAACCGACCGGTTGCACGACAAACAACCCCGCCGGGACTTGCACAGCAGCGAGTGTGGCACAGCGTGCGAACCAGACCATACGGGCAGAAACAGCAGCGGAGGGTGCGGACAACTGTGTGCGGGGAGGGCCGTGGCGCGTGCCCTGCAATGATTGTGACGGTTCTTGGCAGGCGAGCTGGCGCGGATCACGTTGTCGGAGAAGCGTCGGTGCCACGGGGAGGACGCAGCGGAAAGCGCTCAGCCTCTGCCGACACGCGGCGTCAGTCGGCGTTGCTCCCCCCGCGGTCCGCCCGCTCCCTGTGATTATCTTGCACGCGGCGTCGCGGGTTTGCACGGCTGGTAGCCGCACGTTTGCAGATGGGCGCGTGCTGACAAGCCGCCGCGGGGGGCGGCGGGGGGGTGGAGTCTGCCCTTTGGGCGCCGCCGCCGTAGCGTGGCCGCGCGCGGGCGCCGTGCGGCGCGCCAACTCGGGTGAGGGAGGGGGGCGGAGGGGCAGCCGGATTCCCTTGCTCTGGGCCGCGCCGCGTGCAACGGCTTGTCAGAGATGCAAACCAGTGGGCTGGCCCGGTCAACGGAAAAATAATGGGCGCGACGCGCCGGCGCGGCGGCGAGTGGATGGGCGGCGGGGCCGAGGAGCCGCCGCGCCCACCGCGCGCAGCGACAACGTGGCGGACGCGTGCCGCGCACGCGCGGGGACCGTGCGTGCACTTGGCCGCCGGTTTGCACGCCGCACGCTGTCACGCCCGGCCACACGCCGGCCGTGCGCGTCGGTGAGGCGGTCGGGCGGTCCTCGTGCCGTCTTGCACGCAACTCTGTCGAGCGCTTCCATGCCCGCGGGGCTCTATAAAGGTGGGGGTACAGTTGTAGTTACGGCCGTCCAGTGCTCTGGTCACGCCGCTCACCAGAAGCAACAGTCAGCCGACTCGACCCTCACGACGACAACGCCCCAACTCTGGCGCTTTCTTCCTTCTCCACTCACTTCCCTTAGCCCACCCCCCGCCCACCGCCTGTATCCACCCCAACCCCCCCCCGCCACCATGACCGCCACCCACCACGCCAACGATACCGGCGAGAAGGCGGCGGCGACCGTCACCGCCGCCGGCGGGGGCGTCTTCCACGCCGCCACCGGCGTCCTCACGGGCACGGTCGGCGTCCTAAGCACCGCCGCCGCCGCCGTCGCTGGCGTCGCTGGCACGGCCGTCGCGGATACCGGAAAGGTGCTCAACGGCGTGGCGGCCACCGCCACGTCCGCGGGGCAGACGGTCGTCGGGGCCGGCAAGACCGCCGCCGCCGCCGTGACGGGCTCGCCGCGCAGCAGCGGCACGCCCGCCACAACGGCGACGACGACGCCCGAGGTGTGGCGCGAGCCCGAGACGGAAGCGGGCGTCGCGTCGCCGCTCGATGTGACACAGGGGCTCCCGCCTCCCGCGGCGGGGACGCACGGCGCGTCGGCGGCGCCGACGTTTGGGGCCGAGTCGGGGGCAAAGACGCCGCTGGCGACTGCTGACGCGTTTGGGGCGGCAGGCGTGCGGGGGGGGAAGGTGGTGGAGGCGCCCGTACCTTCCCGTGTCTATGGTAGCGAGGGTCTCTAAGGAGCAGTTTCAAGGATGGCGGAGGTCCGCTATGCCGGCGAGACGGGGCGACCAAGGTGATGGCTCGGCCTTGCTCTTGCAGTTCAAAGAGCAGACTGTCGGAGGCGACGACGTTTGTAGTGTTCTTTCCACTCGTGCGGAATACTGCATCTAAACTACTGGAGCCAGTCCAATATACAGCATGGGATCACCAGCATGGACTCACCGCAACAGGAACCAAGCGGCAACAGCCGCAGCTCGCTCCCGCTCGGCTTCGCCTGACTGGTCTCTTCTTCTGCCCGGCACTGGCTATTGTCAGAGAATGTTCAAATGCCAAATAACGCATTCTCAAAAAAGTAACTGGGAAGGTAGAAGCGTGCCAAAGGGCATGTGTAGAGCACTCCTCATGTGCGTGAAGCGCCGGCGGGGCACCGGGGGCACCGGGGACGCCGGTGCCGCTGGGCGTGGACCTCTGGGGCGCCAGGCGCAAGATTCTAGTATTTTACTAATTCCAACACACAGATTCATCAATTGGACAATGACAATCGATTCCATAAGCTCAGCTTCCATCGTCTGCTCGAAGATTGCGGTGTGAACGACGATGGAGCCGTTGTGCTCTGGTGCATAGCCCTTTCGCTCGCCGCCGCCGCGCTGCCACGCGTAACATGCCGTTTCTCGTCGCCACCCCCATATCGTTTCGGTCGCTGTGTGTGCCCGTGAAGTCGTCCCACCCCTGCTCTGCGCCCGCTCTTTCCCGCCTGTCCTTGTTCGCCGCCTACGGACCTCGTGCCGGCGCCGTCGCGGCGCCATGGCCGCCACTCCCGCCGTGGCGGCAACGGGCGCCGCCGCCTCTGTGCCCGCCGCTGCCCCTGCCACCACTGCGGCAGACGCTGCGGCTGCGTCCGTGACCCCCGCCGTGTCCTCACCCGCGCCGCCTGACACTGGTGGTGCGGCGCCCGCGTCCGCCGACGCTGCCGCCCGGCCCGCCCCGCCGCCACCCGGGGACGCGTCGACGGCGGCGGCGACCGACGCGGCACCCGCTGCGGCGGCCGCCGCGGCGGCCGCGTCCGCTGCCCCCGCCATCCGCCGCCGTGGGCGGCCGGCCAAGGCGCGCAAGCGCCGCCGGTCGGCATCGCCGCCAGCTGCCGATGGCGAGGCGGTGGTG
>ENA-ORXR01003034-ORXR01003034.1-marine-metagenome-genome-assembly--contig:-NODE-3034-length-15379-cov-3.582996_pt1 | contig 15379 bp, 12 predicted proteins | sample MGYA00237866_ERZ511479 | MGnify/ENA metagenome assembly ERZ511479 | reverse complement strand
ACGTACACTGTGGTAACTGTCACTCAATGCCACCGGCACAGCGATGCCTATGGGGTATCCAGGTGGACGAAGTGCAGTCGGAGTCTGTCCGTCCAGTGAGAAGCTCCCACGGAGCAAGTGCCCGGCAATGGTCATGTAATCCTTTTCGTCAGGGAATCGTGGCAGGTTCCCCAGCGCCAGTGAATACACGAAGCCGGCGCCAATTATTCCGCAGGCCAACACAATAAACAACAACCGTTGTCGTGAGATAGAACTACTCATATTCACTTCTCTGCGCCAATGTTAGCGCTATAGAATGCAGATTTACGCGGCACACTGGTTGTATTTGCGCTGGGACAGTACTGACCACGCCACGACACTCTCCAGTGTGGATTGGCTAAAGAAAAAAGGCTCAATTCTCTACTCAACGGTGTACCGTTAACCTTCTCTCTCAACAACCCGATCTCGGTAGCGAGCGTATCACTGATGTCGTTGATAACCAGCTGATACGTGCAATTTACTCACTGGACTAAGTAGACCCCAGTGTTGCATAACGTTATGCGCTAATGACTTTGACGAAAAAACGACCATCATCGACAGAGATATGCAAGGTAAAATCAGGCCTAGACCGTAATCTCAGCAATCACAATTTTTAGAGGCACTGGCAACACCGCTTATCCTGATCACCCGGAGGCTAACTTGAACACGCTCAAGACGTGGCTAACCCTGTTGATCCTGAAGCACTCGGCTATACAAGCGTGGATCGGATCAACGGTCACTGTGTGAAATTGACTATTAATATGCAAGCTGGCTCAGCACGTTTCAACCGTCGTCGGCAACCCGCACAAAGCGCTTGCCGTCTCCGTCGGTCACAGCGATAAGGCCGAAAGTTCGAGCAAATAACATTTGCTTGATTACATCGTGCGACCCAGAAGGACTCGTGCTGACTGAGAAACTCTCTACTGCGTTTATTTGGATCACATCGTCGTAGGATATGCCTCCGATCTCGGCGACTCCCAGGTAGTCCACCGCGTTTCTGAAGACGATTAACTGCCGATCGGGCTCAATACCCAGCGCAGCGCTGTAGTCGCCGAAACGGGGGGTACCTACGGGTGCTTCAAGGCTGCTGTGAACTGCTAATGACTCGTCGGCCGACTGCTGGACAGTCCGCTCGTACTGCGTGTAGCGAGTGATAATCTGCAACGATTCGTCGGTGCTCGTGTATCGGACCGTCGCGGTCAGGCTGCAAACAACATCTTCCTCTTTTGTCCCTATGGCAGATCCGGTAAAGGGCTTGTTGAGTTCGACAGCACTCCGTGCCAGATTGAGCATAGCCCCGTCCGAACTCATCAACCGCAGTGTGCCCACACCGCTATCGGCCTGCCAGTTCGATAGATCCGGATGGTCGAAAACCCCACATTGTCGCAATGCTTGGGGGTCACAGGCTGCAAGCAGTAACCCGGCTAGAGGAATAATGAGAAGACGATAGGGACATTTTTTCATGGGCAGAGTCTAACTGACTAACTGACTAACTGACTAACTGACTAACTGACTAACTGACTAACTGCTAACCAGTAAAGCTGACCTACGAACGTAGCAACTGAGTCAGTGTGCGAACCCTGTTGCAGCCAATAGAAAGCTTGTGAATCCGGGTGATCGATTACTGCGCTGGACGTGAAAAGTGCAGGTACAATCACCATGGTGAACATTAAGGAACAAAAGGCAGAGGTTACTACTCTGACGCTGAAAGTGTCGGTGGTAGTACCCACCCATGGCCGCCAACATTTGTTGGCGAGACTTCTCGAGTCATTAGCTGCGCAAACTTTGCCAGAATCGGCGTACGAGGTTATCGTCGTGGATGATGGCAGCCCGATACCAGTCAACCCAGCTCAGACTATCAAGGCCGACAACCAAAGAGTCGTGTCTCAGGCTCAACAAGGTCCTGCTGCTGCCCGAAATGCGGGAGCAAACATGGCCAGGGGCAAGTTGCTGGCGTTCATTGATGATGATTGCACAGCATCTGCAGACTGGCTCGAGCAGCTTCTCGCGGCGAATGAGTCACCAGTGCCGTTGTTGCTGGGAGGAACCACTGGCAACGGGCTTCCTGAAAACCTGTTTAGCGCTACTGCGGAAAGTCTCCTGCACTTTTTCGACGACTATCAGCTTGCGCACCATCAGCCGATCGACTTTCTGGCGTCAAACAACATTGCCTGTGACCACCAGGCATTCACTAGCATTGACGGGTTTGACACCCGCTATCCTTTGGCTGCAGGCGAGGACCGCGAATTCTGTCGCCGATGGCAAACCGCCGGTTGGCTGCTGAAACGGGTCCCTGAGGCACGTGCAACGCACTTTCACCAACTTGATCTTCGCCGCTTCTGGCGACAACAGTACAACTATGGGCGCGGGGCTGCCAGGTTTCATGCCTCATCTTCCAGTGCAAGCACACCGCCAAGGCCGCTCGTTTTTTATCTGTCACTCCTAGTGCATCCTGTATTGCGTCAATCATGGCCTTGGTGGCAACGCATCGCGTGTCTACCTCTGGTTGCACTGTCACAAGTTGCGGTGATTTCGGGTAGATTGTATCAATCATCTCTTCGTGAATAGGGCCCTGGGGCATAGTTCAAGGCTAGCGTTTAGTGTTTAGTGACAAGCGCTTGATGTCAATAACGTACGCTTGTGGCCCGTCTTTATCTCAGCAGTTGCCTGCCCTGGCAACAGTCAACCATCCAGGCTGCAACCGGAAAACACTCATCACGATCTTCCCCTGACTCAGAAAGCTGCAGTGTGTACCACACCGTGATTCCTCCCTCAGGCGGTGAATCAAATCGCGGCAAACCAGGATCACTCGGAGTGCCTGATTACCACATGGCGGGGAGTTGTGTGTTAACCGTAATTATTTCCGATTGAATCCAACCTAGCTCACTTTACCAGCCGGTTCTTCAGCACAGTGCCGCAAGGCAATTCTACTGACTGGAAAGGTCTAGTTAGACTCATGACACTGAGTCAAATTGAATTGATTTCCATCAGCTGTACCACGAAGATCAGTGCCTGGTCCGGACCGATGACGTCACCTGCGCCCATTGCACCGTAAGCCAGATCTGACGGCACCACGAACCGGTATCGACTGCCGACACTCATGAGCTGCAGACCCTCGATCCAGCCTTGAATAGTGTCATTCAACTTGAAAACAGAAGGCTCCCCACGATCGAAGGAACTGTCGAAATCGGTACCATTGGTGAACGTTCCTCTATAGTGAACCGTGACGTGACTTTCGTCAGAAGGCTTGGGTCCATCCGCCGCGATCAGTACCTCGTACTGCAATCCTGAGTCAGTCACTATAACGCTTTCTCGTGCAGCATTTTGAGTCAGTAGCGTCGCCTGATCGTCGGAAAATGCAGGGAAAGGGGCCGGTTCGGTCATGGTTATGGCGCTCCCTGGCTCAGCTCCAGAGTCAGCGCCACCACCACCGCTGCCACCACCACAGCCAGATACCATTACCGCCGCGGTCAGGAGAAGATAGTTAAAATTCACGCAGATACCCCTTGCAAACTGGTAGCCAGTGCATTTTTCACGCCCGATTGCGTCAAGCCCGCTAGCGTAGGCTCTGAAAGAACTCACGGAGTAACGCTTTGGAGTCATTAGCCCGCACGCCTTCCGATATCGCGACGTGGTGATTGACACGCGGCAGTCGCAACGCTTCATGGATGCTAACCACGCCACCGGTTCCAGGTTCTCGAGCACCGAACACCAACCGTGCTATACGCGCCTGTAGCAGTGCACCGCAACACATCAGACAAGGCTCGAGAGTGACATACAAGGTGGCTCCGTCAAGGCGGAAACTACCCGCCCGTGCTCCAGCCTCACGCAATGCGAGCACTTCAGCATGCGCTGATGGGTCGTGGTTCATCACACAACGGTTCATACCGGTACCCAGTAACTCACCATCCCGAATCACCACAGAGCCCACAGGCACTTCTCCCAGCTTTCCTGCCTGATGCGCAAGCTGCAATGCCTGCTGCATGTAGAGTACATCCATACGCTGCTGGCTCGGGGATGGCGATGCCAACTGCTCGATGGCTAATAGTTCGTCGGGTTCATCACTTGGTTTTTTCATTCTTGTGGACCTGACACTGGCGGAGCTGAAAAGAAAAAAGGGAGCCGAAGCTCCCGAAGGTATTAGGTGAATGGTGGGGTGTCTTCAATGAAGACTTAAGCTATATGAAGGAGTATGGTTAAGAAGGCGTTAAAGCTTGCCATTATATTAAAATTTTATGTAGTTTGTGGCCAATGGAGATAGAAATCATGCGTGAAATCACCACATATTCCGAGTTTTGGCCTTATTATTTGCGTGAACATAGCCGGCCCGCAACGCGCGGATGGCATTATATAGGCACATTACTCGGCATTTCGATTGCCATTTGGGCACTGGTCAGCGGGAATTATATCTTTTTGCCGTTTATGTTTGTCAGTGGGTATTTCTTTGCGTGGATGTCTCACGGCCTGATTGAGAAGAACAAACCCGCCACATTTACTTATCCGCTCTGGTCGCTGTTTAGTGACTTTAAAATGCTGTTCTGTTTTCTGACGGGGCAGATGGGTAAAGAGCTCCGGAAGGCCGGCGTATCTCATGCTTAGACTTTTTTGCCTGACTGCATTCGTCTCTATATTAATGTTTGGGACTGCCGGATGTGAAAAATCCGATCCTAATGTTCTAACTGTGAGCGCCAGAGTCGAGTTTGAGGTCCAACCTGACGCCGCAGTTGTCAGCATTGAGCTAGGCGAGCGCGCATCAACGCGAGATGATGTTTTAAGGCAAACCGTACAAAAACATAAAGCTCTGCGTGAAGATTTAGAAAATCATGATGGAATTGAATCCATAAAATTTGAAGCAAAAAGTGTCGGCATACGTCCCATAGCGACTGCTGAATGTGCACGGTCTTTGCTAGGTAAGATGGGCGAATATGCGGATATGGATGATATTAATGAGGCGTATGATCTGTGTCCAGAAACAGATTTTTATGCGTCCATGTATATTCAAGTGACAGTTATGCCGCCTGAGGCTTCAGGGATTGTCCTTTCATATGCGACATTGAATCAAGCTGCGTCTGCTGATTTGGATGAATTTATCATAGTTGATGTGCAAAAAGCGCGTCAAAATGCGAAATCTGCAGCCGCAGGAAAAATTCGCTCTATTGCCTCTGATATTGCGGATCAATCCGGAGTAAATCTCGGAGCACTAAAGAAGCTCTCTTTTCGGGGCGATAGTCACTTTTCCGATTTCGGAGATGATAGTGACGAGGTTATCGTTACGGGCAGCCGGGTAAAAGTTGTCAGTGAAGAGGTGCGCCTCGAGATTGACCCCCAACTCATCACTATTTCTGAAACTGTGACAGCCACCTTCGAAATTTCAGAGTAACATTAATTTAGAGCTCCGGAAGGCCGGCGTTAAGCCTTCCGAAGCTTAAGTCTCGAAACGGGTGATCGAGGCTTAATAGGTTCCGCTCAACTCTATGGCGACAGTGCGACCGAATTCGCGCTGTCTGAACTCAGTGAAGTCGAGTTGGCCAATATCGCGGCGATCTGTGAAGATATCGCGCCGCCAATCTTGATTAAATTCGAGCAAATTGAATGCCGTTACGGTGAGTTTCATACCCAGAATGTCTTTGTCTTCGAAGAAGATATTGCTGTCTGGTCCGTCAAATTGGATGTCGAGAATATTATTAAGACGAAACCGGGCCGCATTTGAACCACGGTAAAGTCCAAAGCCGTAAGCGTAATCCGTGTTTTCAATATCGTGACGAAACTCCGCAGTGTAGCTATAGATCTGATCGCCATTGAGGCGCCGCGTTTCGCCGGTCAGCGGGTCATCAACTTTGGAGTTGCGGATATTAGCCCGCAGGGTTAATTCTGTGCCCTTGTAGCCCCATTTGTCGCCTTTAAGGGTGAGGGTATTGTCGATGCCGTAGCGCATAGCTTCGTCAATATTTCCGACTGCGTCACCACTTGCGCCAATTGGTATGCGATCAACCAGATCGGTTATAAGTTCACCGTAAAAGCGAACCTGATAAGAGCTGCCTTCACCGAAATTGCGATCAAACTCCAGTTCTCCGTTCCAGCTTTGCGCGGGGACGAGATCTACATTGCCGGTCGTGTCCAAACCATCACTGACATCAACCGAAGAGATAAAGTCAAAGAAACTGAGCTGCCCGACCTCGCGCTCAATATTCGCCCGTATGGATAGATTATCATTAGGCTTATAAGTCGTTGAGAGAAAACCTTTGGGACGGAAGAAGTCGCGGGTTAACCCGCCATTGCTTTGCGATATTTCGGAATATTCAGCGCCAAGCGACGCTTGGAGATTCCATTGCTCATTAATTTTCCATCCATGTGTAACCGTGGCTTCAGTTCGTACTTCCTCGACCTTGGAACTCGCGCCGTCCAACGGCTCATCGCGATATAGGCCATTATCCAAGACCTGCAAATCGGCTTCAATATCCAGTGTGTTGACCGCGCCCTCCAAGCTGATTTGCCAGTCGCGACCCTCTTTGGGGATCCAAGAATATTCCGTGCGAAGGATAGACTCGCTCTCATCAGCTGAGCGCGTGAAAATTGACCCATTTACAACATTATCCGGCGCGTCAAAGACTTCGAATTGCGACTTTGTAGGTGATTTTTCAACGCGGTTATAGGCGGTGGTCTTTAGTTTTCCGCCCCAGATTGGAAATTCGTAATCTGCCCCGATTTTGGCATTCCATTCATCTTCGGCAAACCGGCTGACAGTGGCGACATTATTGCCGCGCGCCGTTACGGCTATGCGCTGTGATCTCTCTCCGCCCATATAATTTGCGTGATTATATTCCAGATTAAGGTTCCCAATGTGATCTGCTTTGGGTTTCCAAACGAGGTCCAGCGACACGCCTGGAGTTTGTCCGACATCGAACGCTAATTCATCGCGGGTTTCGAATAATGTACCGTTTGCAGCCACAAGACTTTCCTGTCCGTAAGCCGATTGTTTAAAACTCTCGCTTCTCAGTTCTGCTGTATAAGACAGGTTTCCCGTTTCGCCGGAAACCGTAAAATGAATATGGCTGAAATCCGGTTCTTGCCGTTCGCGCGCTTTGCTCTCCCAACTCCATGTACCGGAGATGCCTTTTCCTTTTTCTGTAATAATATTGGCGACTTGACCCGACAGGCCGGGTATATTGAGGGATGCGCCGTCTTTGATTTCTATCCGCACAACATTTGCGGACGGAATACGCCCAAGCTGACTTCCCACATCGGTTTTAGCCGTAAGACGTTCGCCGTTAATCAGAACATTCGCCCCGCCTTGGCCAAGTCCGCGCCGATCATCAGCGCCTTCCAACGAGAAGCCGGGAACCTGAAAGATCATATCGAGCGCGGTGCGCGGCGCATATTGCTCAAAATAGTCTTGGTCAAAAACTGTTTGGTTCGCGTCCTGCGCCAAAGCGGGCAGGGCAGCTGCCATCAGGGTGAGCGATGACGCGACCGCGAAAAGCGGTTTGTAAATTTTAGTCATGGTAGAACTCTAGTTTAGAAAATTATTTATTGTGTTTGCGACAGGACATAGACGGGGTCGTAAGTATGACCTTTGTGACGGATTTCGAAATGGAGATGCGCGCCCCAATCATCATCGATCTCGCCGACGGTTCCGATAATTTGCCCGGCTTTAACGGAATCGCCGGGCTGCACAGCAAATGAGCCGAGGCTGGCATATTTGGTTTGTATGCCGCCGGCATGTTCAATTTTCAGCAGCATGCCCCAGTCTCCGGACTTTTGCGCGTAGGTGACGGTGCCGTCCAAGCTGGCCATAACGGGCGTCTCGGGAGCAGCTTTGTAATCGACGCCGCTGTGGCGCTGATCATTGGCGGCAATGTATTCGCCGTGCCCGGCAACGACTTGCATCCTCGAAAGAGGGGCGAAAAATTGAGGTGTAATTTTTTCGCCATTTGATGTTGTGTAATATGGCATCGGGTCATGTGAGTGTGAACCGTGTGTTTCATAATGATTAGGTGAGGGCGCTGCAGGCGGCTCTGGCGACGTTATTGTCGTTCGTGTTGCCTCGTAATCTGAATGATCGAACGCGCCTATCGTAATGTTGCGCGTCTGATTGTTTCCACCTTTGCGCGATTTAGTCGATATATGCAGCCCGCTTTCTTTAATTTCTGCGAAGGCAAATTTGTCCATTTCAATATCGACTGTCGCCAATATGCTTTGATAAGGTTTAGCAGCGTCCGGGGTAAGAATGTTGCCGTTTACCGACCACATGCCGTGATCCTGCTTAATTATCTGTTTTTTGCGACTGTTGTCCCAATAGCCATCTGATTTGACTTGGCGCGTTAAATTTGCCCGAAGAGTGTCATATTTTGCCCGCGTTTGATTGGCTTGCATTTCGGCATTTGCCCGAATGGTCTCTGCCTGACGGCGTCCCTGTTCAGCCGCGCGCCGCGCCTCTGCGCTTCGTTTACGCGCGGCTTTAGCTTCAGAGCGCGCCTGCGAACTTCTCTCTTGCGCCGCTTTGAAGCGGGCTTCTGCGGCGTCTTCATATCTCTCCCGCGCAGAGTCTCTGCGGTCTTGCTGATCTTCAAGATAATCCTGATAGCCTTCGGTTGTCGACTCTAGGCAATGCTCAAAATCATCGCTTGCCTTGTCTTCAAGATACTCAGCCTGTCTGCGAAGGCTTTCGATCTGTCCATCCCATGTTGGATTTTGAGCTGCGAATTGGCCAAAATCATTGTAGAATCTCGCCATATCCAATCGGAAATTTGCCCAAGTGCTGCTGATTTTGCCTTGGCGCTGTCCGAAAGTAGCATGGTCAATCTCATTATCATTACATTCGGGAAAAACGGGCGCGGCGGGCAGGACCGGCATTGCGCCTGACATATGATCCGGGCGAGCGGGCAAGGGTGGCTGCGGCACATCACCGGCCAAGCGTGTGCCCGAGACATCAACATCTTGCGGTGTGGGCGTAGCGCTGGCTTGCGACGCTGCGCTAAAATAAGCTGCGCCGGACAGCACCATTGCCATTGCCACGACGCCTACTGCGCCGGGAGTATTCTTTTTAAGTTTGGGATCGACCAACCGCGTCATGCGATCAAGTATTGGGGTATGGCGCGGCCCTGTTGCGGCGAGGGCGAGTTTCGGATTTTGAAGCGCGGAAGGGAGGGCGGCCAAAGCTCTAATAAGGGCATTCGGCCCGCTAGATTTGGCCACCGCCAAATCATCACAGGCTTGCTCGCGGTCCGTATCAATACAGCGCGAAATGTAGTGAATGGCGGGGTGGTAAAAGAACACAGCTTTAATAGCGTTCTGAACAAGATTGAACGCAAAATCATAACGGCGAATATGAGCGAGTTCATGCAGTAAGATCGCTTCGATCTGATCCTGGGGCAGGGCGGTCAAAAAGCCGACGGGAACCAATACAATGGGTTTAAAGATTCCTAAAGTTATCGGGCCTTTGACGCGATCTGATATGAAGAGTTTCACATCGCGCGAAATGCTTAGTCCGGTAACAAGTTGCGCAAATGAGTTGCGCCACTGCTGAGGCGGGGGCGTCAAACCCTTGCTTCGAAGCGTGTGAATGACATAAAGTCCGCCCGCATAGCGCAGCGACATAAATATAAACCCAACACACCATAGTAGGCCGATACCAGGCAACAGAAACTCAGTGCTGATCTGAGAATTGGATATCTGTTGTATGTTTTCGACAAATCCGCCGGGAGCTGAATTTATCATTAAATTCTCTACCGGAGCTGAGGTTGTGCCGGATAACGTTTCGGCCGCTTTAACGACGGGTTTTTGGAGATAGATCCAGAATGTCGCGATAAAAGCCAAAAAACTGGTCAAAAGAATCCCGCATTGCATAATGTAGCGCGCGGAAGGATCGTCGCTACGCCAGACGCTACGCAAAATCATCACCAAGGCACAGGCGACGCCGCCTTGCCACAAACTGTGTAATAGGGCCCAGCCGAGGCTGTTTAGAATTTCATTTGTATATAGTGACATAAGGCTCTCCCACTTAGGTCTTTGTGTCATCCAATTTGGCGATGAATGCTTTGATTTTCTCAATCTCGGCGTCGGATGTTTTCTCATTCCCGAGCGCATGCAGAACGAGGTCGGATACAGAATTACTAAAGGCCGATTGAACGAATTGATTAAATAGATCCGATTTGGTCGCGTCTTCTTTGACAGCCGCGCTATAGAGGAATGATTTGCCCTCACCCGGCTTGCGCGTGACCATGCCTTTATTGTGCAGACGCTGAACCTGTTTTAAGGTCGTGGTGTAACCGACATCCTTAGTTGCGCTCAGGACATTGTGTATCTCTTTCACGCTGCAAGGCTGTTTGGACCATAGCACATTTAATATGGCGGATTCGGCGGCGGACGGTTTTTTCATCTTTTTCATATGACGTCGGTAAACGACATTTGTCGTACAGTCAATCACAAAAAGACAAGTGTCGTAATTAATGTTCAGTAATGTCGGTAAAGGTGGAAATTGATGTTCAAAATTGGAGGCACCACCCGGAATCGAACCGGGGTAATCGGATTTGCAATCCCACGCCGCGCGACGATTGAAAAGCATCGGATTGCACAATATAATTTTAGGAAGAAATTTTGGAGGCACCACCCGGAATCGAACCGGGGTAATCGGATTTGCAATCCGGTGCGTGGCCACTCCGCCATGGTGCCTCATTCAGTGAGGCGGTATAAGGCAGGGCGCGCGGGGCGACAATGGTTTTTTTCAAACTTTACAGGTTATATAGTTTTGACAAATGCGCCGGCGCGCTACTGAATAATGTCCATACAACAGGCTAAATCGTTTGAAGAGCGGCGCATGCGCCGCTATAGAACGGCAGAAATGGGGCCGGGTATGGCCCGAAACTGCGCGATGCGCGAATACCGGAGTTCCAAACATGTTCGATTACGCCGCTGCACGCGAACATATGATAGATAGCCAAGTCCGCACCAACGATGTGACTGACTCAGATATCCACAATGCGCTGCGCCGTGTCCCGCGCGAAGCTTTCGTACCAGCCTCTAAACAATCTGTGGCCTATAGTGACACAAATGTTGTTACGGATGAAGGCCGCGTCATGATGCGTCCGCGTGATTTTGCCAAGCTGGTTCAGCTCGCCGATATACAAAAAACGGACGTTGTTCTAAATATTGCTGCCGGGCGTGGATATGCTGCCGCGGTGCTGTCTCATCTGGCTGATACGGTTGTCGGTGTGGAGCAAAGCGAAGAACTGGCAGATCGCGCGACAGAACTCTTGATGAATTATGATGTGCTCAACGCTGCCATTGTGCAAGGTGATCTGAAGTCGGGCGCGCAGGAGCACGGACCGTTCAATGTGATTTTTGTCGGTGGCGCGGTCGATTGCGTTCCGAAAACATGGCTGGATCAATTAGCCGACGGGGGACGCTTGGTTGTCGTTCAGCCCAATGGCCCTGTCGGGCAGGCCCGCATTTATACCAAGGCGGGCAATGCGGTGGGCGACCGTATCGCATTTGATGCGAATATTCCCTTGCTTCCCGGCTTTGAAGCGGCACCGAAATTTGTGTTCTGAGTCATGTCTCCTTTTCTGAAATATGTGGGACTACTATCTGCGGCAATGCTGTTTAGTAGCCCCGCTTTTGCAGAAACGCTCCAAGAAGCTCTCGCATCTGCTTATAATCAGCACCCCCAGCTTAAATCCGAGCGTGCGCGCGTGCGCGAGACGGATGAGAGTTATGTGCAGGCCCAGGCTCAGGGCCGCTTCCAAGCCAGTGCCTCGGCCAGCGTCGGGGCTACGTCATCGGTCATTCAAAGCTTATCTCCCGCGAGTTTCTTCTCTCCTGAGAGCATTATTAAATCAGAAGACGCTTTTGTGCCGCGCAGTTTCTCCATTTCGGGGCAAAAGCCCCTCTATCAAGGCGGGCGCGTGCGTAGCCTTAAGGGGCAAGCGAAATATGGCATTCTATCAGCCCGCGAAGGTTTGCGGAATGTCGAGCAAAGCATATTGTTACAGGCCGCGACGGCCTATGCTGATGTTATTCGGGATGAAAAAATTGCCGCTATTCGGCGCAACAATGTGCGGGTAATTGGACGTCAGGGCGATGCTGCTCGCGACCGTTTCGATGTTGGCGTGGGGACGCGTACGGATATCGCGCAGGCCGACTCGCGCATGGCCAGCGCTGAAATCGGTCTTGCGCGAGCGGATGCTCAGCTCCAAGCTAGCCGCGCGGCCTATATCCGCGCAACAGGTCATCCGCCGGAGCAGCTTGAGCCCATTCCGAAATTCGTACTGCCGGAGTCGCTTGATCAAGCTCAGCGCACGGCACTCATTTACAATCCACAAGTCGAGGCTGCACGCTATAACCAAGACGCTGCGCGGTTTGGAATTGATGTTGCGGAGTCGACACGAAAACCTACCATATCTGCACAGACCTTTTATCAAAAGTCTACGGATCAAAGCTCAAACCTCATTGGCCAAGATGCGATAGGGGTCAGCCTTAATTTGACTGTGCCGATATTTACGGGTGGCAGAGCGGACTCGAGTATTCGCCAGGCGAGAGCGTCAGAAACCCGCGCAAAATTTGAAGTTCGAAACATTGAAGACGCTTTGCGCGAACGCGTGACGACCTTATGGGCGCAAAAAGTTGCCGCCGAGCGCTCACTGGATGCAGCGCGGCGTCAGGTTGCCGCCGCTGGTGTCGCTTTTGAAGGCGTTCAGATCGAGCTTGAGGTCGGCACGCGGGACGCGCTTGACCTCCTAAATGCAGAGCAAGAAGTGCTCAATGCACGCCTGTCTGTTGCCGAAGCAGAGCGAAATTTAGTCGTTGTCGAGTTTCAATTACTTAATTTGATGGGCGGATTTGATGCTTTGTCTTTGTCGCTTCCTGTTGAATTTTACGATCCAAAAGTAAATTTTGAGGAGGTTTCAGCCTACAAACCGCTTCGACCCCTGACAGATGCCATCGACGAGATTCCGGAGATAATAGAGAATATCGATCTTCCAAAGCCGTCTATGCCTGAATTTCTGCGTAAAAAAGACAAAACACCGTAATTCCTGATTCGCCTGTGAATTGATTCGTTCAAGTGCTGGACAATCCTCAAGCGTTCCCTTAATTCTTAATTTAGTATTAATTGTGACTCGAGAGTAATCGCGGGCACAGGGGGAATGAGGCACGATGTCAGAGCAGACACCGGGAAATATGAGCGAACGCGAACCGTCCATGGAAGATATACTTGCGTCCATTCGCAAGATTATCGCCGAAGATGCTCCCGCGCAGGCTGGCGGCTTAGCGGAGGCCTCAGCTTTGGATGTAACGGACGGCGTAAAGGCTATTGCGCCCGCCGCCGCAGCTCTTTCAGGTAAAATACCGGCAATAGACCCGGAGCCTTTTGATCTTACAAATTTTAATGATGAGATCGATGAGGGCTCAACGCAAGATATGCTGGACATGGTCGAATTTGACCTGACCGATGATCTCGCCATGGGTGATGAGGCCATGGACTTGTCAAAGGCTACCGATATCACCGCAATAGATGCCTCCGCATTAGCCCCTGTGTCCGGCGCTTCTGAGGACGTGCTTGAGCTTACGGATATTGCAGGCGGCGATATTGATATCAGTTCAGATGATCTGGATGTCGACTCGCTTCTGGCTGATATGGATATGGACGCGGACCTGACCGCAGATGCCTCTGCTACAGAACTCGGCGTGGATCAGATTGACCTCACTGACACGCCGGATATAGCTGAGCCTGCTCAGGTAGATGATGATTTGGACTCGCTTCTGGATGAGCTTGTATCCGATGCAGAGCCTGTCGCTGAGATCGAGGCAGATGTGCTTGACGCGGTTCCTGACGCAGAAACTGTAATTGATCCCGCTGCTGATTTGCTTGCAGATGACAGCGGCGATGACATTTTGGACGAGTTAGGGTTCGACGATTTATCGGATATGGAAAGCGACAGCCTTGCGGGCTCCGCCGTATCTGAAGACGATGATATTGACTTAGTTAAATCATTGATGGCGGATTTAACCGGCGAAAATGATGAGGATTATGTTCTTGAGTCTGATGATCTGGTTGACGCTCTTATAGAAGACCAAGACGATGATCTTGCTGGTCTGACGGCGACATCGGATGAGCTTACAGACACGGATGATTTGTCCTCTATCATCGCAGATTTAAATGCCGATGCGCAGGACGCAGAAGCGCGGGCGCAAACAATCCGAGATGGCGATTTGTCCGCAGATTCTATGCAGGACGCGATTGAGCCTGTCGCGGTCGAAGATGCAGGCGCTGCCGGACTTGCGGCTCTTGCTACAGCTGCGGGCGCAGGCATTGCAGCCGTCGGCGCGGCGGGTTTAAGCAATCCGGACTCCGATAATATTGACGAGATGTTTGATACGGATGAAGACCTTGAAGCCTTGCTCGATGATAACGAAAATATTGATCTCGAGCTGATTGAACTTGATGAGATAGACACGGCTGACGCGCAAGTTGTCTCGCCAGAGCCTATCGAATCGGATAATGTAGACATTAAAGAAAAACAGGAGAGCGACATGAGCGCCACAACAGGCCGCGAGGCCATTTCATCACGCGATACAGTTGATGATACATCCAGCGCATTTGCGTCACTTGGCAAAGTCGTTGAAGAAAAAGCGGTTTTCCAAGAAAGCGGTCCGCGTATTGGTGATCTCGTTCAGGACGCCCTCAAGCCGATGCTTCAAGAATGGCTCGACGCGAACCTGAAACAAATCGTTGACCGCGCTGTGGCAAAAGAAATCAAACGAATTTCGAGCGGCAAATAAGGCTTTTCATTCCCGCGCGGCGGGATTAAAACCAAAATCAATTCGGCCCCGCTCACCGCAGCGGGGTTTTTCGTATCTAATATCTGGACACTTTCCATGCTTGATAAATCATTCGACCCGAAAACGGCTGAGCCCCGCCTTTATAAAATGTGGGAAGAGAGCGGAGCGTTCAAACCGCGCGCGCCTAGGCCGGATGACGCGCCGGATGATAATTATTGCATCCTGATCCCGCCGCCTAATGTCACGGGTAGCCTGCATATGGGGCATGGCCTGAACAATACGATTATGGATGTCTTGGTCCGTTATAACCGCATGAAGGGCAAAGCTGTATTATGGCAGCCCGGAATGGACCATGCGGGTATCGCCACGCAGATGGTGGTCGAGCGCAAACTGGCTAATGAGGGCAATAAAGCGCGCAAAGATATGGGCCGCGAAGAATTCCTGGAGCATGTCTGGGCGTGGAAAGAAGAGTCCGGCGGCAATATCCTCAACCAGCTTAAACGCCTCGGCAGTTCCTGTGATTGGTCACGCACCAAATTTACGCTGGGTGATCCGGGTGACAAAGACGATTTGATGGCCGAAG
>ENA-ORXR01003033-ORXR01003033.1-marine-metagenome-genome-assembly--contig:-NODE-3033-length-15380-cov-3.360714_pt1 | contig 15380 bp, 4 predicted proteins | sample MGYA00237866_ERZ511479 | MGnify/ENA metagenome assembly ERZ511479 | reverse complement strand
TTCGACCACCGCCACACCCACTGTCGCTCTGCCATCTGACCACGCGCTCCGAACCAATAGTGCACTCACCCTAGGAACCCAAGCATGACCGTCATCGAAACCCGGCCACTCACGCCGCACATCGCCGATGCAGCGATCACCGCCGACATCGAGAAGTTCCGCGACATGTTGGCGGGCTTTCGTGCCGGCACGATCGAGGAAGACGTCTTTCGTGTCTTCCGGCTGACCAATGGCATCTACGGCCAGCGCCAGGGAGGCGAGAACCACATGGTTCGCGTCCGAGTGCCCTACGGCAAAGTGTCTGCTGAACAACTGGACACGTTGGCCATGGTCGTCGACCGCTACAGCCGCGGCTGGGGCCACATCACCACCCGCCAGAATTTGCAGATGCACTACGTGCAACTCGATCAGATTCCCGAGGTGCTCGAACATCTGGGTTCGGTTGGCCTCACCAGCCGCGAGGCCTGCGGCGACACGGTGCGAAACGTCCAAGGTTGCCACCTCGCTGGCGCATGCCCGTTCGAGGTCATTGATATCTCCGCATGGGCCGAGGCAACAAACAACTACCTGCTGCGCAACCCCATCGGTCAACGGTTGGCGCGCAAGTTCAAGATCAACTTTTCGGGCTGCGAGGCCGACTGCGGCCAAGCGATGTTCAACGATGCTGGCGTTATCGCAGTGACCCGCACTCTCGACGACGGGACCAGCGAAGCCGGGTTCCGTGTCTATGTAGCTGGAGGACTGGGCGCCAACCCGCATGCCGCGTTGGCGCTCGAAGAGTTCACACCGCGCGAGCAGCTGCTGCCAACCGTCGAGTCCATCCTGCGGGTGTTCGAACAAACCGGAAACCGCGACAACAAACTCCGCGCCCGTATGAAGTGGGTCGTCGACGAACTCGGCTTCGAGGAAGTTCAGCGCCGGGTGCTCGCTCAGCGACGCCTGCTGCCGGCCTCGGCGACCTGGCCCGGCGGCATCCCCGAAGAAGTACTTGTTCACGGCGACGCACCCGCCGGTCGCGACCTGACCGTCGACGCGACTGCGGTTGGACAAGGAGTCTCGGTCGCCATTGGGGGCAACTCGCCCTACGGCCGGTGGGAGTCAGCCAATGTGGTTCGCGGCATCGCCAAGTCGACTGTGTCGGCATACGCCTGGTGCCGGCTGGGCGACATCACCGCAGATCAGTTCCGGGGTGTAGCGCAGATCATTCGCGACTTCGACGTCGACGTCCGTGTCTCGAACCGACAGAACTTCATCATCCGCGACTTGCAAGAATCCCAACTTGCGACGCTTTTCGAACGGTTGGTCGAGCTCGACATGGCCGCACCAGGAGCCGAGCTGAGCCGCGACGTCGTGTCGTGCCCTGGCGCCGACACCTGCGGCTTGGCGGTCACCCAATCACGAGGCCTCGCCGATGCGATCGGCGAAGCGCTCGAAGACGAAGGCCTCGCCGAGGTCGGTGGCGTGCGCATCAACATCTCAGGCTGCATGAACTCATGCGGTCAACATCACATTGCCGACATTGGTTTTTTTGGCACCGAGCGACGGGCCCACGGCCAAAGCGCGCCCGGCTACCAAATGCTGCTTGGTGGTTACGTTGGCCAAGAGACGATTCACTTCGGCGACAAGGCGCTACGTCTGCCGGCAAAGACAGCACCACAGGCAACTGTTCGGGTGCTGCGACGGTTCACCGACGAACGCACCGCAGGCGAGTCGTTCCGCAACTGGATGGACCGAGTCGGCGGCGCCCGCGAGATCGCCAAGGGTCTCAAGGACCTCGATGTCTTCCCCGAGCCCGATGCGGATCCAAGCTTTTACATCGACTTCGATGAGACTGGCCCCTACATCGCCGAGATCGGCGTAAGCGAATGCGCCACGTGAGAAGAACTCGTCCGGGCCGTAGATCTCCAATTGGAAGCATCAATGGGCTAAGCGATCCGGGACTATGGACTCGGAGGCTAGAAAACAGGATGATGAGCCCCAGCGAGGATTCCGGACTACCATCGCTCGGCTCCGCCTGCTCCTGCCGGCTTTTGGCGAGGCGTCGCTTCTATGGGTGATGTTGCGTTGCTGTTGGCGGCGATTGATGGGGCGAATCGCGAGGATCCCAATCTGTTCGATGGGAAGCCGCTAGCGCTGGTCCAGGGACAGGCGGCCAGCCGGTGGCTTGCTCAGCTCAAGGCTGCTCCATCGGCTGAACTGCAACTGGCCGTTCGAGGACACCACCTACGGCGCTGGGAACTGTTGCGTGCGGATTTTCCCGAAGGACGACAGGGTTACCTACGATGGCGACGCCAGAACAAGGCGCATCAGGCCGACTCGCTTGCGGAGCTGATGGAGGCAGCTGGCTGGTCAGAAAGCTCGGTTGAAAGGATCCGTACGCTCCTGGGCCGCACCAAGCTCCGCACCGATCCCGAGACCCAAACGCTCGAAGACGCAGCCTGTCTCGTCTTCTTAGAAACCCAGTTCGATTCAATGGCGGCTCGAACCGAACACGATCACCTGGTATCGATCGTGGCCAAGACGTTGAAGAAGATGAGCCCCGAAGCCGTTACGCTGGCAAGTTCGATCAGCCTCTCCCCCACGGCTCAAACGGTGCTTGCCGATGCGGTAGCCACGCTCTAGCACTCAGGATGTCTATGACCAGCGGACCTGCATTTCGCGAAGCAACACTGTTAGTAAGGGGTGGCCTCGAACGAAGCGCGTTCGACGAGACGGCCGAAGGGCTGTTCCTCACATCTGGTTATGTCTATGCCAGCGCGGCCGAAGCCGAAGCCGCGTTTGCGGGCGAGCACGATCGCTATATCTACTCTCGCTACGGCAACCCAACGGTCTCGATGTTCGAGGAACGGTTGCGCCTGCTCGAAGGTGCCGAAGCCTGCATGGCAACCGCCAGCGGCATGGCCGCCGTCTTCGCTTCGCTCGCATCTGTTGTCAAAGCTGGCGACAAGGTCGTGGGATCCCGAGCACTGTTTGGTTCTTGCCATGTGATCGTCAGCGAGATCCTGCCGCGGCTTGGCGTCGAGACCGTGCAGGTCGACGGCACCTCACTCGCCGAATGGGATCAGGCACTTGCCGGTGGCGCCCGTGCGGTGTTCCTTGAGACACCATCGAATCCGGGGCTAGAGGTCATCGATCTCGCTGCAGTCAGCGAACTGGCGCACGCGGCCGGCGCCCTTGTGATTGTCGACAATGTGTTCGCGAGCCCGGTGTTGCAAAAGCCGTTCGACTTCGGCGCCGACGTGGTCGTGTACTCCGCAACCAAACACATCGACGGTCAAGGCCGTGTGCTCGGCGGCGCAGTGCTGTGCACCGAAGCGTTCAAGACCGATTACCTGATGCCATTTACTCGCCATACTGGCCCGAGCCTGAGCCCGTTCAATGCGTGGGTGCTTGTCAAGGGGCTTGAAACGCTACGACTGCGCGTCGACGCCATGTCCCGCTCGGCGCATTCGATTGCCGAACAGCTCGAGGCCCATCCCAAGGTGCAGCGAGTTGGTTACCCGATGCTTGCGTCGCACCCTCAGTTTGAGCTGGCTAAGCGGCAAATGTCGGCTGGCGGCACCGTGCTCACGATCGATGTTGGCACCAAAGAGCACGCCTTCACTTGTATGGATGCCCTTGCGCTCTTCGACATTTCGAACAACGTTGGCGACTCCAAGAGCTTGGCTACTCACCCGGCCACCACGACACATCGTCGCATTGGCGCCGAAGGTCGGGCGTTGGTTGGCATCGGCGACGGCATGATCCGGCTCAGCATCGGCCTCGAAGACCCAGCCGACCTCTACGAAGATCTCGCCACCGCACTCACCTCCTGAGCAACAACAGCCCGCTTGGCGATCGAATCGAGTTGCATCGCGCCAGACCACGTGCCGAACTGCCACCCCCAGTCTTGGCCACGACCCGACGACACGAACGCGCTGGTCACGGCAGGGTGGCCGTGTTAGACGAGCAACGTGTTGCTCGTTTGGTGGTTGGCTTCGAAACCCCACTGCGAGACCTCAGCTGACCCCACTCGCTCGCCGAAGGACCGAATCGAATCAACCGCCGACGCGGCCCCTTCTCGCACGATCGCTTGGTGCAGGACTGGGTCGGTGTCAAACAGGTTGCACGGCTCGAGCGGTGGCACTTGGTTGACGATGGTCACGGACTCGAGTCTTTCAAGCTATGCAACGACCGCCAGAGCCGTCCGCCAGCGCAAAACTGGTTGAGCCTGGATCCCGCCGAAGCAGGATCCAGGCTCAACCGAAAGGGTCTACGTTGTGATAAGTGCTACTCCATCACTGTCCAGTCCAATTCAGGGCTTGGATCGTCGTCGCGACGACGGCGTTGAGCCAAGAACACGAGTGCCGAGCCACCAACGATCAGCAGCAGTGCGCTCTGGAACAAACGTCGGCTCTCTGTGCCGGTGAGGGCCAGCGCAGTTGGAACGTTAGTTGGAGTGTTAGCCGTTGGCGATGTTGGCGGCGAGGCATTCGGGAAGCCGGTGAAGCTCGGCAGGTCCAGCCCGCCGGACGTTCGACCAGTGGGCGGCGTTGCTGCACCGGTGATGATTGCGATATCGCTGTCATCCTCGTCGCCCGAACTGTTGTCGATTACGTCGTCCGTCACCGGATCGTCAGTGCTGTCACCCGGCGTCGAATCAATGTCGCTGAGGTCAAGCGGGGCACCCGTTGCGGGGTGCACAGGCGATGCGGCTGCAATGCCCGCCAGGTTCTCGAACGTGCCCGAACCAGTGGTTCGAGTATCGACGTCGATCGTAGCGGTTTCGCCTGGCGCCAGTGGGCCAGCCAATTCGTACGATGCGGTGCCGTCCTCGTTGTCGGTCCAGTCGGGGTCTGTCAGGCGCATACCGGTAGGCATGTAGTCGGTGATCGTCATGTCGACGCCACTGACCGAGCCCTGGTTGATAACAAAGATTCTGAACGTTTGGTTATTGCCGCTTTGCGAAAGCAACACCTTCTGCAATGCAAGGTCGAACTCGAGTGGAACGCCGTCGTAGTGCGACGAATCACTGTCATCGATGGGCACTGCGCCCGGCACTGGTAGCCAGCTACCCGAATTCTCGGGATCAGCGTAGGCAGGAGTACCGGTGACGGTTCCAACGTTCTGATACGACATATCGCCAGCCACTCCGTCGCCGGTGCAGGTAGCTGAGTCGCCAACCTCTAGGACTGCGATTGTCGAGGTGCCGTCGCCGCAATCGACGACAACGCCCTGGTCATCGCTGACTTCGAGGTCGATCAGAGTCAGATCACCGTTGTTGGTGACCACATACTCCCAGCGCACGAGATCGCCCGCAAGGAGCTTCTCTCCTGGGCCCTCGTCGGAGTCCTGGCCGTTGGTCGACTTCTCGAGATCCACGCTTGGGGTAGCGCCGATGTAGTGAGACATGTCGTCGTCCGACACTGGATCTTCGCCAGGAATCGCTACGAATACCGATGGATCATCGGTGCTCGGTTCAGCCGGAGTACCGGTCACCGATCCTTGGTTCTGGTACTGGCCAGCCGTTGCAATGCCTTCTGCTTCGCAGACCTGGGTTGCACCAGGCAACAGCAGCGAAATCGAGTTGCTGCCATCGCCACAGTCGACTGCTTCACCTTGGTCGTCGGTGACAACCAGGTTGATCAGCGCAGTGGTCGAAGTGTTGACAACTTCGTACGTCCAGGTGACAGGATCACCAGGCTCGATTGTCGGGCCGGGTGCTTCGTCGGCATCGATCCCGTTCGTCGACTTCTCGATGACCACCATGCCGTCCGATGACACATAGTGCGAGAGGTCACTGTCGTCGACAGGGTCGATGTCGGTGTCGGTGTAGTCAGCAGCGTCGGTTGGCCACGAGTCTGGATCCGTTGGATCACAGCATCCGGGCTCAGGGTTCGTCGGCATGGCCGGCGTGCCCGAGACGGTCGCAGTGTTCTCGTAGGTTCCAGCCTCGGCCGTACCGGTTGCTTCGCAGACCACGGTCTGTCCTGGCACCAAGAGTGCAATGGCACCGGAACCAGATGGACAAATCACACTGACGTCGGTGTCGTCGTCGCCGACGGTCACGTTGGTCAACGCCATGTTGCCGTCGTTGGTGACTTCATAGCTCCATGTGACGGGTGCTCCTGGTGCAACAGCAGGGCCGAGCGTGTCGTCGGCGTCTTCGCCATTGGTCGACTTCTCGATGTCGATCGATGGATCGGCACCGTAGTAGTTCGACGGATCGTCGGCTGAGGATTCGTCGGCTGCAGGCAGGTAGCTCGCAGGGTCATCTGGGTCAGCGTCTGGGTCGGTTGGATCCAGAATCGCTGGGGTACCCGTTGCTGTTGAGTCGTTGGTGTACGCACCGCCGGTCGCAGTGCCAGTTGCAGCACAGGTCACGACTTCGCCGATCGCCAAGACGGGAATGACGTTGGAGTTCTCGCCACAGTCAACTGCCAGCGAGGTATCGCTGTCGGCAACAAGGACGTTGGTCATCACTGCGTTCGAAGCGTTGCGCACCACGTAGTTCCACTCGACATCGTCGCCAGCAAGAATCGGCTCACCAGGAGCTGTATCGCTGTCGACTTTGTTCGTGGACTTCTCGAGTTCCAGTCCGCCTTCGAAGGCGAAGTAGTTCGACGGGTCCTCGTCGGTGTAATCAGGCTGAGTCAGCGGCGTGTAGAGCGCCGGATCGTCGGGCCACGTTGACGGGTCCGCCTCGGCGACCGCAGGATCGGTCGGTAGTGCACCGGTTCCCACGACGGTCGAGTCATTCTGGTAGCTACCAGAGATCGCTGCGACCGGGTCGATCGAAGTACAGGTAACCGTCTCGCCAGGGGGCAAGACCGCAACCACGTTGGTGCCGTCACCACAGTCGATCGCATCTCCGATGTCGGAGTCGGTCACCTCGACATCGAGCATTGCGGCCGGCGATGTATTGGTCACTGCGTAGGTCCAGACGACGGGGTCGCCGACAGCCAACTGCACACCAGGTGCGTCGTCGGCATCGGTCAGGTTGGTCGCTTTTTCAAGCACCAGCCCGCCGTCGGTACCGAAGTAATGTGAGTCATCAGCGTCTTCTGGGTTGTCCTGGCCGGTCGGAGTGAAGTCCGCCGGATCGGTTGGCCAGTTCGCTGGGTCCGACAGATCAACCGTCGGGTCGGTCGGCAGCACAGGTGTGCCGTTGGTCGTTCCGGTGTTCTCGTAGGGGCCGACAACAGCTTCGCCGGTCGCTTCGCAGGTCACTTGTTGACCAGGTAGCAGCAGCGGGATCGTGTTGTCGTTCTGAGGCGCACAGATCACCACGACGGAGGCGTCAGAGTCGTTGACTTCGACGTCGACCAGTGCGGTGCTGCCTGTGTTCTCGACCTCGTAGGTCCACGTGACGTCCTCACCAGCGGTGATTTGTTCGCCGAGTGCATCGTCAGACTGAAGTCCGTTGGTCGATTTCTCGATGTCGATGCCAGGGCTCGCAAGGAAGATCTCTGCGATGTCATGGTCGTCTTCGTCGCCACCGGCGTTGTCGATTTCGTCGTCAACCACGGTGTCGTCGTTGATCTCGTCAGGAGTCGAGTCACGGTCTTGCAACGAGTCACCGTTGCCGTCGACGAGCTCATTGCCCAGATCGTCGGTGGCGGTGCCGCCGGTGATCTCTGCGGTGTTGGTCACCGTCGTGGTCGATGGAGCCAGGCTGACTCGCAGCGTGACCGGAACCGTAATCGTCTCTCCCGGACCAAAGGTACCAATGACCGACAGCGCACCATCGGTCGTCACGGTCCCTGGTGCCCACGAGTAGTCGAGCGCCTGGTCACCAGTGGTGGTACCGGCCATGTTGGCGCCCATCGTCGGGTCGAATGGACCGAAGAAGGCTTGATCGACATAGTCGATCGCCGTTGGATCCGTGATTGATGTCGTTCCCTGGTTCGTGAGCGTGATCAAGAAGGTCACTTCGTCGCCAGGCTCGATTGGCTGGACTGTCGACGGGTCAAGTGTCTTGGTCAGTGCCATGTCGAAGATTGGGATGATGACGCCGTCGTAATCGTCTTCGTCGCCACCGTTTGTGCCGTCTTCGTCGATCTCGTCGTCGACGGAGTTGAAGGTTTCGCCAGCACCGTTGCCGTCGTCGCCATCAGGTGTCGAGTCAAGTTCCGGAAGCGAGCCGTCGGCGCCGTCTCCGTTGTCGGAATCACCGTCGTTGTCGAAGTTCGAAATCTCTGCGTGGTTGTCGAGCACGGTTCCGGTGAAGGACTCGTTGATCTTCAACACAATCGGAACCACAACAGTTTCGCCAATCAGCAACTTGTCGCCGGCTGACGTAGGGCTCACCATGGCAACAGGGTTGTCAGGATCAGTGACGTCCCAGAAGTACCCGAACGGGGCTGCCGAAGTTCCCGTCGAGGCGCCGGGCGGGTTCAGCGAACCGGAGAACGGCTCCCACATGCCCGGATCGACATAGTCGGTGACTTGAATCTGCTCGACGCCGATCGACTGGTTGGTGACGGTGATGAACATCGTCACCGTGTCGCCGTCAATCGTGCCAAGCGTCTTGGTCAATGCCAAGTCATAAGGAATGGTGAGGGTCTGAGTGCCCTCGTCGTCCTCTGTCGGCGCATCGCCGTCGGGTGTTGGATCGACGAAGCTGTCTGCATCCTCGGCCGGATCGGTTCCGTCTTCGTCGGCAAACATCTCGGTCACTTCGGCCACGTTGTCCAACGTGCCCGAGGTCATGGCAGCCACATCGACTGCATAGGTCACCCGAACCGTTGTTGATTCATCGGGTCCAAGTTCATCGGCGATGTAACTGCCGGGTCCGTCGGTAACACCGGCAGGCAACAAGTCAGTCGAGTCATAGACAAGACCAGCCGGTGGCGTATCGGTGAACGCAATGTTGAACAGGTCGGTTGGACCCTGGTTCGTCACGGTCAGGCAGTACGTCACCGTTGCGGTAGCAGCAGTGATTGCCAATGGACCTTCGACGCAGTCGGTGCCGTCGTAGATGAACTTCTCGAGCGCAACGTCGTACCAGATGGTCAACGCTTCGTCGTGATCATCTTCGTCCAAGGTGCCATCGTCGTTGAACTGGTCGTCGACCAGCAGATCGTCGTTGTCGCCATCGGGCGTTGAGTCGATGTCGAGCAGCGTGCCGTCGGAGCTATCGCCGTTGTCGGGGTTGCCGTCGTCGTCGAAGCGCAAGATTTCTGCAACGTTGCGCAGCACCATCGGAGGACTGTTGGGAATATCGGCGGTCAGCACGACCGGGATTATCACGCTCTGGCCGCCAGGCAATACGCCGTCGACCTTTGCGATTGGATCGGTACCCGAGGTATCCCAGGTGAAAGGAAGCACGGGGCCGCCCAACGATCCAGGTTCGGTGAATTGTGGGCTTACCTGGTCAGCCAAGTTGAATTCCCAGCCGGGCGTCAGGTAGTCGATGATGTCGAAGTCTTCGACAGTCGTTAGTTGGTTGAACACTTCGACGCTGAACAGAATCTTGTCACCGTTCTGCACACCGCCCGCAAGGTCAGGGAACGCTGGGTTGTCGGTGACTGGCTTCTTCACCAGCGCAAGGTCGAATGGAAGACTGACCGACTCAACGTCGTCGTCGTCTTCATTCGACGCTGTGTGATCGTCGTCGTCGCCCGGTGTTGAGTCAGCATCAACTGCTGTTGCACCGTCGGCGTCTTCGAACGAGTTGATCTGCACGCTGTTTACGTAGGGACCAGCGGTCAAGTCGGTCACGTCGTACGAGATTGTGAACGTGACTTCGTCGCCTGGTGCCAGAACATCAACCGTGTAGGTCGGATCGGTGTCCGCTACTGCTACTGCAGCAGCACCAGCAGTCGTGGTCGTTGCAGCAGCGTTAGAGCTTGCGTACGAAAGCCCGGTCGGTGGGGTTTCGAGAACCTCGACCGAAGTAACGGTTGCGTTGCTTTGGTTGGTGACGGTGACATCGAAGGTCGCAACCCAGCCACCATCAACCTGTGCGATGGTCGGGTTCGACTTGTCGATCGCCATGTCATAGACAGGGATGACTGCAATGTCGTGATCGTCTTCGTCGCCGGTTGCGGCGGTAAGACCAGTCTCATCGTCGATGAGCGCGTCTCCGTCGATGCCGTCAGGCTGGGAGTCCACATCGACTACTTCGCCCGTTGCGCTGCTGCCGTTGGCGGCGTTGGCATCGTTATCGAAGTAGCTGATCTCGGCCTTGTTAATGAGATCGCCGGCAACAACATAGGTCGGTGACACGATCAGTGTGACCGGGATCTGCACAGTGTCACCGAAACCGATGAGCGTTGAGGAAGGATCGCTACCTGGCTGATTAGGGTCGTTGACAGTCACAACTGGGTTGGCGCCAGTGGCGTCCCAGCTGTAGAGCAGGCCTCCAGCGGTCGTAGCGCCAGGGTTGTCGTTGATGTCAAAGGTGAACATTGCCGGATCGACGTAGTCAGTGATCTGGAAGTTGTTGACCGGATCGCCTTGGTTGACGAACTCGATGATGAAGTCAACCGTCGAGGTGCCAGGTGTGAGCCAGTCAGCACCTGGTGACCATGTAGGTGCAGGCACCTTGGTCAGGGCCAGGTCGAATACGCAGTCCACCATGATGGAGACGTCGTTGGATCGAATAGGAAGACCAATCTCGGTCACACGAGCGCCGAAGGTGTTGGTCCAGATGTCATCGCACTCGTGATCGACGGTTTCGAGCACCAAGGTCGAGGTGATTTTTCCGCCGACCGGGATGTCGTTCATCTCCGCGTAAATTGCGGTCACTTCGCTGGCGTTGGTTGGGCATGGGCCCGGCATACCTCCAGGGAAGTTTGCACCGTTGATGCCATCGCACCAAACAGTGTCAACAATTGCCCGAGCGGGATCACGGCTGATCGTCAGTGGATCGTCGGCAGACACCCAGACGGCGCCATTGTCACCGGTCAGACTCACGAAGGAGAGTTGACCAGCGGTGTCCGTCTCAGGTGAGCGTCCATCACCAATCGTTGGCACTGGTACGCCGTCGGCGCCAGTGTTGGAGAAGGTCTCAAGCTCGTCGCCATTGTGCGGAAGCACATCGACGAAGCGAACGTTGGTCAGGGGCGTGTTGCCCTGGTTCGCCATTTCGAGCGTGAAGCCCATGGTTGAGGTCCCGCCACCGGGGGTGGTTTCGTACACGATGCGCTCACAGCGCTCAGCCCAGTCGGCTGGCTGTGGTGGCAGCGATGGAGCATCGATTGGTGCTCCTGGATATTCGTCGCAGTCGCCCACGCCGGTATCGATTGCTTTCACAATGACAGATTCGTCAAATGGAGCGCCGGTGAATACCGAAGCGCTGCCTCTAGCAGCCACCTTCGCATCCCCAGTATTGCCGTCATTGCCTGCAAGGGAGGCCGTGTTCGTCAGCTTTGCATCGGCGCTTGCGCCAACAATCATGGCCTCAAACGTGAAGACACCTTCGCCAAGCAAACCCCAGCCACCAGCACGATCATCACCATAAACACAGGTGATCGTGCCACCTACCGTGATGGTCTGCGTGGGATCCAAAGGATCAACCGCCGAAGAACCACCAGCATGGGTGCAGGTACCATCAGGTGGCTGCGAGGTGAAACCCTGGAAGGCCATGGTGGCCGGCAAAGTATCAGTCAAGGTAACCGCATCGATCTCATCGAGCGCCGAACCAACAACCTGTGGCTTAATCTCAAACTCGATCACGTTGCCGTTGGCAACGATCTCGGCGGCACCGCCCAAGTTTCTCTTCGAGACTGCCAGAGCAGCCTCGACGATGTACACCTTGTCAGCATGTGCTCCTCGCACTCTGTTCCTGGGGTCGATAACCTCGGCAGCGCGTAGGTCATAGTCGTTGAACGAGTCATTCACATCAACCGACGATGCGCCATCGTCCAGAAAGGGCAGATTGCACCAACCAGTTGCTGGGTTTGCATCACTGCCAGCAGCTTCTTGATCCCAACGATTGGGGGCGGCGCAGGTCGGCGTTGGAGGTTGCCCAGTTCCGTCCCACACGCCCGAGGCACGAGCACCATAGACAATGAGTTCCTGGTCGGCCTCTTGGGCACCGGGAGTTGGGTCGTCTTTGACCCGCACCTGGAAGTTCAAGTTCATGGCAGCGCCAAATGAGCCATTGCCTCGAATGTTGCCAGCCCACGGAACATCACCCGAGGTGATTACTCGCATGTGAGTGATGCCACCATAGATTGGCGTGCCATCAGCCATGCTGCCGGTGATGAATCCGCTGAGATCGCCGGTCTCAGCATCGACCCAGGTTGCATCGGTTTCGTTGCAGGTGAGGCCGTTAAGGGTCGAGAAGTTGCCAGGATTTGTGCCAGTGCCGACCTCGATGCGGTAGTCAAGCTCACCACGATCGACTACTACACCGCCGAAGAGATAAAGGTACGCAGCGGAAGAAACCGTTGCGCCTTGCTTGCCCGTAATCAGGTTTGCCACCGGAGAGCTTGGCGTGCCAGTGATGCCACCAACGACGTCACGGTCGATTCGGTATGTTTGGGCATTGCTAGATCCGTTGTAGGGGCCCCGAACAGTAATGGGATAGCTACCCGGCAGCCCAACTACCTCTTGGTGAGTGGTGTCAATCTGAACGCACGCGTGAAAAGGCTCGTTGTGCACAACCGGCGGATTGGCCGACGCGATCTGCGCCGACATGCTGTACATGACACTCAACACGTTGCCGCGCGGCGTTTGCCCGTTGGCGTCCCACTGGCGGACACCAAATCCATCTGCGGTCAGTCCGTCGGTGACGTGGCGGCCGGTACCGCCTCGCACGACCGTGTTCGTGTCGTACCACTGGTAGGTCTTGCCGGCGAAGTCCTCGAACTGCATTTCCTGAAAGGGACCGTTGGCGTAACGAATATTGTGCCGAAACGTGCGGCCCGGGAGACTTGGCGGGGTTGTTCCGTAAACGTACGGGGAAACGTTGCTCAGACCAGCGGCAGTACCACTGTTCGAGTCTGCGGTGGACTCATCGACCGGACCGTTGCTGCCCGCGATTTGGATCGGGTCAACTTCCCTCGATCCAACCGGAACTGCGGTATCAGTACCGCTAATGGCGTTGACAAAGATGCGGGGTTCACCTGGCTTGTTGATGAGCTCTGCTCGGGGGGCCCAGAAGGCGATTTGGCCCGAAGCCAGCACGCTTCCGTTGGGGCCAAGATCGGCGTTCTTCGCTGCGATGTTGGCGGTGTCTTGAGCCGTAATGTCGATCTGTATCTGCGGGTAGCCGTTGGGGGCACCCAAGTCGGTGCACGCCCACAGACCAATGTTGGTCTGGTTGGCGGGCGTCGCGTTCGCAGAGCCAAGCGTCTGACCATACGGGTAGGCGCCGTCGCCGTCGTAACCACCACAGGGAACACGTGGCACACCCAAGTTGTTGGCGGGCATTTGCGCCGGAGTCGCTAAGCGGGCTCCAGGGACGGTGTCGAAGAAGTGATCGAAGAACTGGATCGGCACCGCGTCGTTGATGGGCTCGGCGCCCTTGAGGCCACCGAGCGGCATCAAACGCAGGCTCCAGATGAAGAGCTGCCCGTCGACGCCGTTCTCGTCGGGAACATTGAAGTACTGCTCGTTCGGCTCATAGTAGAGGATGTTGCCGTTCTCATCTCTGAATACTTTGCCCTTGATCCAGTCGCCAGCTGGAGCAGCCGACACGGTCGTCTCGATCGTGTTCGAGTCAGCAGGTACTGGCTGTTCATTACTTTCGATGGTGCCTGACAGCGACAGCACAACGCCGTCGAGTTCACCGTTGAGCAGTGCTCGAGGGTGAATGGTTCCGTTGGAGCCCTGGATCTGAGCGCCATCGATGATGCACACCAGGTCACCCACGTTGGGGGTGTTGATGGTCGAGGTGCCGTCGTCGGTGCAGCCACCCGGCGCGCCGAACACGGTGCTCGCATCGGGCAACCACTCCATGTTCGCCGGCAGCGATGTCCGGATAGTGACTCCGGTCGCATCGGCCTCATTGACGTTCCAGCTCATGGCGTACTGGATCTGGTCATTGGTGCGCAACACGCTGTTGTTGTCGTTCAAGTCGAGGCCAGGCGTATGTCCGCCGATCCCGTCGTCTAAGGGGTCGCTCGCCGAGAAGGCAGGAGTGCCGTCGAAGTCGACGCTGAAGAGCAGTTCGTGTTGTGGCGTTGTTTGCGCACGGGCGCTTGGCGGTAAAAGAACCGCCACCATTGCTGCGATGGTCACAACCATGACCAGCACCGATAAACGGCGCCTCACAGTGGAGTGTTGGACTTGCATGAAGTATTGCCTTCCCGATTTGATTGATATCGCTTACGACTACCGCAACTGTTCGGTTAGCCGTTCGAGTACTTGAGAGCCAAGTCTCACTAATGGGCAGAATGGCCTACCCAATATTCAGGGTGCCCATCGACCCAAGAGACATCGGGGCAGTTCACCCACGAGCGTGCAGGGCGGTGCGCCCTGGGGGCTCAGCCAGGCTCCCACCCCGCCGACAGGCCAGTTTCTCTTCCGTTTAACCTAAAGGTCTTGTTGAGGTTTAGGTTCAGGCTTTGCCCGGGCGGACACTCTTTCAAGGTTTCTCTCACCGACGTGCGGTGAGGAGCGGCTCCACCGCATATTGTCGCAGGTATGACCCATATCGCCGACGAGAAGCTCACGAAGCATTGGGCCGACGCCGCAGCTGGAGATCGGCTCGATTCTGAGCGATGCCCCTTCACCTATCCCCGCTCGTACGCACCGTCATGACCTGCGACGAAGCTGCGCCATGATGAAACCACCAGCGGTGACACGCAGACAGCTCGCGTTTGCGGCTGGCGTCGTTGGATTGTTCGTGATCGCAGGCGTGGCCAGCAACTCGGCCCAGTTCGCGCCGGGCGAACAACGACCACCCGTGCGAGCTGTGCTGCCAATCGAACAGAACATGACCAATAGCGACTCCGGTACCCGCACGGTGCCGTCGACCGTTGAGTTGCCGCAATCCGTCGTTGTTGCGTGTGCCGTCGTGATGGCACTGGCTGTCCTTTATCTGCTCTCGCGCCAACGGTTCTCGATTCGTTTCCGTCGGCCGTCAGTTCGACTGACCACCACCCGCAACGCCACCTTTTCCGAGGAAGAACACGCCGATACCGTCGCCGAATTCACTCGTGACCTCATCGACGAGCTGCGCGAAGGAGACTCGCCCCGGATCGCCATTCAGCGAGCCTACGCAGCAGTCGAAACAGGTTTCGGCGCCAGGGACCTCGCTCGGAAAAAGGCCGAAACGCCGACGCGATACATGCAGCGCATCTTCGGCCAGCACGCATCGATTGCCGAGCCCCTCCGGCAACTCACATCGCTGTTCCAGCAGGCACGTTTCTCTCACGACGCCGTAATCGAAGCCAGCCGAGACGAGGCGATTGCTGCGCTCGCTGCGATTCGAATGCACTACACCA
>ENA-ORXR01003031-ORXR01003031.1-marine-metagenome-genome-assembly--contig:-NODE-3031-length-15394-cov-4.092903_pt1 | contig 15394 bp, 27 predicted proteins | sample MGYA00237866_ERZ511479 | MGnify/ENA metagenome assembly ERZ511479 | reverse complement strand
ATGCAAAATCTGATTTGTTTGAGGGGTAAGATATGATAACAACACGCAGTAAGCGGTACTACGTTTAATCTAAAAAGAGTTTGAGTGTTCGCATGTCGGGAAGTTTGTTATCCATACCTTATCCGAATGAAAGTGAATGGCGCAGACTAGTTGAGGAATTCTCACCTGAAGCAATTGCTCACAAACTACTGTTAGCGCATGTGCCTTTTGTGTTCAAAGATGAACCACTTAAATTTGCGCTGTTCAAGAAAACGATCGCGGATGCTTTCGACGTCGAGCCCAGCGATGTATTTATCGTTGGTAGCGCAATGGCTGGAAGAAGTCTCAAAGGTGATCATATTGCAAAAGAATATTCCACTGCCAGTGATTTTGATACTTTAGTTGTTTCTGAAAATCTCTTTACTGAGTACGTTATGAAATCATTGGCGTGGGTTAAGGATGTTACCAAGCATGATTTTACAGAATCGCCGCCTAAGCCTCCAGAGATTAAACCCGAAACAATTAAACACATGTCGTTTCTTTCAGATAGTGCGCACAAAGGCATTTGGCGCCCCGACAGTCTTCCACACGAAGCTCTTGCGAGGCAGGAGTTTTTCGAGAAGTTTGCCGATGTTTCACTAAAGACACTCGGATTGCAGCTCTCCGAAGATACCGTTGCGAAGGTCAATGGGCGCGTGGCGCGTTCTTTCGATGATGCAGCCCGAGATCTAAGTTCGAGTATTGCTAGACTCAGAAGTGAATTCAGAAAAGGACAAAATCAACAGAATAAATAAACTAGCTTTGCTGCTCAAGCTACACCCCCTTGCCACCCATACCCCCCACAGCTATACGCCCTTAACTTCACTCACCCCAGATTCGTCTGGGGTGGTGTCGTTTGTGGGGATGACAGATTTTTGATCGGTCAAATCCACGCCTAAATTGGCCACCTACGGGGGGCTACACACTTCGCGGTTCACCCCGCAAAAGCAAATGGAAGACAGAACATGGCACTAAAGTCGTATAAACCGACGACGCCAGGCCAGCGTGGGCTGGTACTGATCGACCGTTCGGAGCTTTGGAAAGGTCGCCCTGTCAAGGCCCTCACTGAGGGACTTAGCAAGCACGGCGGACGGAACAACACCGGACGGATCACAATGCGTCGCAAGGGTGGGGGCGCCAAGCGTCTTTACCGCATCGTCGATTTCAAGCGTAACAAACTGGACGTCACCGCGACGATCATGCGCATTGAATATGACCCGAACCGGACCGCGTTTATCGCGCTCGTGAAATATGAAGATGGTGAGCAGGCCTACATCCTTGCCCCCCAGCGGATCGCCATCGGTGATCAGGTCGTGGCCTCCCAGAAGGCCGACATCAAGCCCGGCAATGCAATGCCATTCTCCGGCATGCCCATCGGTACAATCATCCACAACATCGAGATGAAGCCCGGCAAAGGCGGCCAGATCGCCCGTGCAGCCGGTACCTACGCCCAGTTCGTGGGCCGTGATGGCGGCTATGCCCAGATCCGTCTGAGCAGTGGTGAGCTGCGTCTGGTCCGTCAGGAATGCATGGCGACTGTCGGTGCCGTGTCCAACCCCGACAACTCCAACCAGAACTACGGTAAAGCGGGCCGCATGCGTCACAAGGGCATCCGCCCGAGTGTGCGTGGTGTGGTCATGAACCCGATCGACCACCCGCACGGTGGTGGTGAAGGTCGGACATCCGGTGGTCGTCACCCGGTTACCCCTTGGGGCAAACCGACCAAAGGTGCCAAGACTCGTAACAAGAAAAAAGCGTCCAGCGCCCTGATCATCAGATCGCGCCACGCCAAGAAGAAGGGGCGTTAAGAATGTCTCGTTCAGTATGGAAAGGTCCTTTTGTTGACTCTTATGTCCTCAAAAAGGCCGAAGCCTCCCGCGAGAGCGGTCGTAATGAGGTCATCAAGATCTGGTCGCGTCGTTCGACCATTCTGCCTCAGTTTGTTGGCCTGACGTTTGGCGTCTACAACGGTCACAAGCATATCCCAGTCAACATCAGCGAAGAGATGATCGGTCAGAAGTTTGGTGAGTATTCGCCGACACGGACCTATTATGGTCACGCAGCTGATAAAAAAGCGAAGCGGAAATAAGCCATGAGCAAGGATAAAAATCCCCGCCGCGTGGCAGACAATGAAGCCCGCGCAAAACTGCGCATGCTGAAAACCAGCCCGCAGAAACTCAACCTCGTTGCCGCGATGATCCGTGGCAAGAAAGTGGACCGCGCGTTGACGGATCTGACTTTCTCTAAAAAGCGTATCGCAGTCGATGTGAAGAAATGCCTTCAGTCCGCGATTGCCAACGGCGAGAACAACCACAACCTTGACGTGGACGAGCTGATCGTGGCCGAGGCCTATGTCGGCAAGAACATGACGCTCAAGCGCGGTCGCCCGCGGGCGCGTGGCCGTTTCGGCAAGCTGCTCAAGCCGTTTGCAGAAATCACAATCGTCGTGCGTCAAGTTGAGGAGCAAGCATAATGGGTAACAAAGTAAACCCGATCGGCATGCGTTTGCAGGTCAACCGTACATGGGACAGCCGCTGGTATGCGGACACCAAGGACTACGGCGATCTGCTGCTTGAAGATCTCGCGATCCGTGCCTTCATCAAGAAAGAGTGCCATCAGGCGGGCATTTCCCGTGTGATCATCGAGCGTCCGCACAAAAAGTGCCGCGTCACGATCCACACAGCGCGCCCCGGTGTCATCATCGGCAAGAAAGGTGCAGACATTGAGGGTCTGCGCAAGAAGCTGGCACAGTTCACCGATTCTGAGCTGCACCTCAACATCGTCGAAGTGCGCAAGCCGGAGCTGGATGCAGCCCTTGTGGGCGAGAGCATCGCACAACAGCTGGAGCGCCGTGTGTCTTTCCGCCGCGCGATGAAACGTGCGGTACAGAACGCCATGCGTATGGGTGCCCTTGGCATCCGCGTGAACCTCGCGGGTCGCCTCGGCGGTGCCGAGATCGCGCGCACCGAATGGTACCGTGAAGGTCGCGTGCCGCTCCACACACTGCGGGCGGATATCGACTATGCCCACGTCGAAGCGATGACGGCCTATGGCATCATCGGCATCAAGACGTGGATCTTCAAAGGCGAGATTATGGAACATGATCCCGCTGCCCGTGACCGCAAGGCACAAGAAATGCAAGACGGCCCAGCACCCCGCGGTGCCGGCGGTCGGCGTTAAGGAGTAGATAGATGCTACAGCCAAAACGTACGAAATTCCGTAAGCAGTTCAAAGGCTCGATCAAGGGTCTGGCAAAGGGCGGGTCCGACCTCAACTTTGGCACCTACGGCCTCAAGGCGCTGGAGCCTGAGCGGGTCACAGCGCGCCAGATCGAAGCCGCACGTCGTGCCATGACGCGCCACATGAAGCGTCAGGGCCGTGTCTGGATCCGTATCTTTCCAGACGTACCTGTCACCTCCAAGCCCGTCGAAGTACGGATGGGTAAAGGTAAAGGTTCCGTGGACTTCTGGGCCTGCAAGGTCAAACCCGGCCGCGTGATGTTCGAAATCGACGGCGTCAACGACGACATCGCCCGCGAAGCCCTGCGCCTCGCAGCGATGAAGTTGCCGATCAAAACGCGCGTTGTTGTAAGAGAAGATTGGTAACGGACGAAAACGCTTAAGCGTTTTCTGTCCAGCCGGAGGCAGGGTATTTCGCAGAAATGCCCGTTCCGGCCCCGTCAGAGTTAGAGAGCCCCCGCTGTGAGAACGGCGGGGGCTTTTTGGCATCCTGGCATCTTGAATAATTTTGAAACGGGTTTGATATAGTATGTATAAAGGCCTGGCATTTATCTGGAGCGTAGAATGGGCACGACAACTAAGAAAACCACTGTAAAAGGCGGCTGGGTGGCGCGCAGTGCTTTAAACGGGCGTTTCATTGCGGTTGGTACAGATAAGGGCGTTTATAAAAAAGGTGGGAAAACTGCATCGACCGTAAAGGACGTTTCGCAGCGGCGAAGTGCTGCGCTGAAACGGCTTGCTGATCGCTAGACGCCATTATAGGTTGACGCTTGCGGATGCTCTGACCGCGCATGATGAAGCGCTCACCTATGGTGGTCGAGCTGGCGTATCGAGCCTTCATCTGATCCAGTCAGCTCTGGCGCGACCATACAGTGGATACCACCGCAGCATGGCGGAGAAATCGGCTGCTCTTCTACATAGCACGGTCGGGAACCACGGCTTTATCGATGGTAACAAACGAACAGCGTGGATTCTTGTAGAAATCCTAATTGTTCGCAGCGGATTTAGGTTGGCAATTTCAGACGAGGAGCCGATTGATGATCTTGTCGTCGGTGTCGCAAGCGGTGACATCGATTTTGAATCCCTCAAATTGTGGTTCGAAGAGCGTTTGGAGCGATTGTAGTCGAGTTCACTTATTGGGTTCTGCTTTTGAAACAATCGCTTGTTGGAATTACCAATGCTGTTACTGGATGTTATGAATAGCAATGGATAAGCTTTCTACAACGCGTAGCCACAAGGACACACACCCCATGAAACACGTCCCCAAACCCACCACCGACGAGGACCTCATCGCCGAGTTCCTCAATAAAGGCGGCTCCATCAAGCGCGGCAAGACCAAGCCCATGCCTGCCGATCTGGGACTGTCGAACAATCAGTGGGGCAACAAGATGACCAAGGAGGAGAAGGCCTTGGTCAAGGAGCAGGAAGAGGCGCGTAAGAAGGCGCCTAAGTAATTCCCAGCGGAGATACCCCATGCCCAAGATTAGCCCCGACCGGATGTCCGCGCATATCGAGGGGGATTTTGTTGTCTTCCTGATCGGCATGCGGATCAACAAATTCTGGAAATTCAACAAATGGTGGCCCGCATTCATGGCGATGCCCCGCATGCTGCGCGAACTCAGCACGCGCCCCTCCGAAGAGACGGGGTTCCTTGGCTACCACTCCCCCGGCTTTGGCAATATCGTCCAGTACTGGCGCAGCTTTGATCACCTTGAGGCTTACGCGAATTCCCGCGAGGGTGCGCATTTTCCCGCTTGGGCCGCCTACAACAAACGCATGAAGGAGTGCCGCGATGCCGTGGGTGTCTGGCACGAAAGCTATGCGGTCAGGGCAGGGGAGTACGAGACGCTCTATATGGCGATGCCGCCGCACGGGTTGGGCAAGGCGTCAACGCTGGTCCCCGCCACTGGAGAGCGCAGCAGCGCGCGCAAACGGTTCGAGAGCCGCTAGGACCAGCTGTAGTTGAACGAGACAGAAATGCGGTCTTCCTCGCTCATGTTCATCGGCACCTCGTGGCGGATGAAGCTTTCCCACAGCAGCACGTCGCCTACGGCGGGGGCGACATAATGAAACGCCCGCAGATCCTCACGCGCGTCTTTGAGACGGGCAGGGGCCGCCATCATCATCGGCAGGCGGGGGTCTTCGAATTTGATCGCCGAGGCATCTTCGGGCATCGCCACATAGGTCGTCCCGCTGATCACCGAATGCGGGTGGATGTGCCCTGAATGCGTGCCGCCTTCGGGAAGGATGTTGATCCAGATATCCTCCAACTTCAACTCTCGCCCATCAAGGTCAAACTCTAGGTCAGCGGCAAACGCCGCCACATGGGCATCCAGCGCGCGGATCACATCGGCAAAGATCGGAAACCGCCAGCCAAGGTCGGTCAGCGAGGCGTAGGAGGTATAGCCCGGAAAGTCGTTCTCGTCACACCACGTCTGGCCTGCGTCATCATCCTGCGCGATGGAATAGCACGACGCCTCTAATTCGGCGGCGTCGATGGGGCCAAGCGGCGCTTGGTACAGGCGGGTCACGAAGAGCGATTTGATATAGGTCATAGGCTGCGGATTACATCGAATTTCGCCACCATGGAAGTAGTCACCGCAACACTTTGCTAGGCGTTCAGAAACACAATATCATCCAGCGTTATATCCGGCGCACTGCCAAGACCTATGTGAGTGACAATGGGGGGCTCATTCCCGACAGGCATATAAGTCAGTTCAAGCAATGTGGTACTATCTCCGACGCTTAGTAGACTTGCAGTGTCGAGAGCAGGTACGTTCGGGGCAGTCGGGGCTGAAAAGCCAAATAGATCGCTCCCCACCAGAACCAGACTGTCCTCATCGGGTGTAAAATCCTCAAGAATAACGCGCGGCCTTGTGGCACTGTCGTCGTTGAGCGTTTCGGTCAAATCATCGTCGCGGGTCAAAAATACCTCGACCTCAAAGGTGTCGTTCCCTGCGCCGCCGTTCAGGATTTTGGTGATGCCGTTCCGCTCTGTGTCACCTGCTTCTGTGCGGGTTTGTAGTACATCATTGCCCGCCTCTCCGAATAACCGTGCTGTCCCCTCTTCGATAAAACCACGGTCAGAAAACAGGATGTCGTCCCCGTCACCGCCAAAGGCGGCGCTGTCAAAGTTTGTCTGATCTGGCTTGGAGCCGTTGAAGGAGGATATGCCCAGTTGGTCCTCGCCGGTATCCCCAAAAATCGTGCTGCCAGTGCCACCGCTCAGGGTGTCATCCCCGTCACCGCCCCGCAGGATCGAGCCGTCCTCCACGAACGCAGAACCGCGGTCATCGCCTTCCAGAAGGTCCAAATCCGCCACCGGGTTATCGTCGTCGATCCTGATGACATCGTCGCCATTGGTGGGTACATCATCGGCAACATCGCCACTATCATCGCTGCCATCCATCGCCGCAGCAAAACCAAGAAGCGCCATCAAAGCCACAAGCAACATCGCCACATCCAATTCAAATAGGTTTGACCACAGATGAAGTTAAGCGGCGGTTCGAGAAGGAGTCAAGTTTTCAAATATTTAGCGAGACCATTGCCGATATACGTCGGAGAAACCGGAGCAAATCAATCCGCTTCGCGTTCAATGTCCACAATCTGTCTCCGCCGAGGCGATCCTTGTGGCCAACGCTAGGCTGATCTCGATTTTCGCGCTTGGATATCCTGCTGCGTGTTCCTGCCTGCATATGATGCCCATCTATATGTGATAAGGGTTGCGTTAGACTGCGGTGCAGGCTATTGCGCAGCTTCATCATGAACTCCACCAGAATCATGGTCACCCTTTCGGGGCCTACTGGTGATGTTGAAAGGACGCGATATGATCGCCAAAGAACTGCACGACAAGACGCCGGACCAGCTCCGTGACGAGCTTGTGAACCTCAAGAAAGAAGCGTTCAACCTGCGTTTCCAACAGGCTACCGGCCAGCTGGAAAACCCTGCACGCCTGCGCACCGTCAAACGTGACGTGGCCCGTGTGAAAACAGTGTTGAACCAAAAAGCGGCATCTGCCGCCACAGACGCGTAAGAGGAGCTGAGAGAATGCCAAAGCGTATCCTGACCGGCACCGTAACCTCGGACGCCAACGAACAGACAGTCACCGTGAGTGTAGAGCGCCGCTTTACCCATCCGGTTCTGAAAAAGACCATTCGTAAGTCCAAAAAATATCGGGCGCACGATGAGAAGAACACATTTAAGGTGGGCCAGCAGGTCCGCATTATCGAATGTGCACCACGATCCAAAACCAAGCGTTGGGAAGTGATCACTGCGGAAGCATGATCGTTCACGCGGCCACCCTCAGGGGCGGTCGCGTTGCCCGTTTACGGGTAACAACATTAATCGAAACCCCGGGGATCAGCCACGCATCGGCCCCCGAAGGTCGGGAGAAACCAAATGATCCAGATGCAGACCAACCTGGATGTTGCTGACAACAGCGGCGCACGCCGTGTTCAGTGCATCAAGGTCCTAGGTGGTTCCAAGCGTAAGTACGCGTCCGTTGGCGACATCATCGTCGTCTCGGTCAAGGAAGCCATCCCGCGCGGCCGTGTGAAAAAAGGGGATGTCCGCAAGGCCGTCGTCGTTCGCACTGCCAAAGAAGTCCGTCGCGACGATGGCACTGCCATCCGTTTCGACCGCAACGCAGCTGTTATCCTGAATAACAACAACGAGCCGATCGGCACCCGTATTTTCGGGCCAGTCGTGCGTGAGCTGCGTGGCAAGAACTTCATGAAAATCATCTCGCTCGCTCCGGAGGTGCTGTAACATGGCTGCCAAGCTGAAAAAGGGTGACACCGTCATCGTGCTGACCGGTAAGGACAAGGGCAAAGAGGGCAAGATCGCCTCCGTTGACCCCAAATCCGGCAAAGCTGTCGTGGACGGTATCAACGTCTACATCCGCGCCACACGCCAGACACAGGAATCTCAAGGCGGTCGCATCCCCAAAGCGATGCCGATCGACCTGAGCAACCTCGCGATCAAGGACGCCAACGGCAAACCGTCGCGCGTGGGCTTCAAAATGGACGGCGAGAACAAAGTGCGTTTCGCCAAGACAACAGGGGACGTGATCTGATGCTCGACACTGCAACCTACACCCCCCGCCTCAAGGCCGACTACAAGGACCGCATCCGCGCGGCCCTGAAAGAAGAGTTCGGCTATTCCAACGACATGATGATCCCCCGTCTGGACAAAATTGTCCTGAACATCGGGTGTGGCGCCGAAGCTGTCCGTGACAGCAAGAAAGCCAAATCCGCTCAGGAAGATCTGACAGCGATCGCAGGCCAGAAAGCACTCACCACAATCGCCAAGAAATCCATCGCGGGTTTCCGGGTGCGTGAAGAAATGCCACTGGGCGCGAAAGTCACCCTGCGCGGGGATCGCATGTACGAATTCCTTGATCGTCTGATCACGATTGCACTGCCCCGCGTTCGCGATTTTCGCGGCGTGAAAGGCACCTCTTTTGACGGCCGCGGCAACTATGCCATGGGTATGAAAGAGCACATCGTGTTCCCTGAAATCGACTTTGATAAAGTCGACGAGACTTGGGGTATGGACATCATCATCGCCACCACGGCGAAAACCGACGACGAAGCAAAAGCAATGTTGAAGCTGTTCAACATGCCTTTCAATTCGTAAGCGCGGGAAGGGAAAAAGATATGGCTAAGAAATCCATGATCGCACGCGAGAAGAAGCGTGAAGCACTGGTCAAGAAATACGCCGCCAAGCGTGCGGAGCTGAAAGCAATCATCTCCGACGAGACAAAGCCGATGGAAGACCGCTTTCGCGCCTCCCTGAAGCTGGCCAAACTGCCGCGCAACTCCTCTGCTGTGCGTCTGCACAACCGTTGCCAGCTGACAGGCCGTCCACACGCCTATTACCGTAAACTGAAAATCTCGCGCATCGCGCTGCGGGATCTTGGCTCCGCAGGCCAGATCCCCGGCATGGTCAAGTCGAGCTGGTAAGGGAGCATATTAGATGACCGATCCTATCGCAGATATGCTGACACGCATCCGCAACAGCCAACTCCGCGGCAAATCCACTGTCATGACACCAGCCTCCAAGCTGCGTGCATGGGTTCTGGATGTGCTGGCCGACGAAGGCTACATCCGGGGCTATGAAAAGATGGCGGGCGCCGATGGCCACCCCGCAATCGAGATCAGCCTCAAATACTACGAGGGCGAACCTGTCATTCGTGAGCTCAAGCGGGTTTCAAAGCCCGGTCGCCGCGTTTACATGGGCGCACAAGACATTCCCGCGGTCCGTCAGGGCCTCGGCGTGTCGATTGTCTCCACCCCCCGGGGTGTGATGTCGGACGCAAGCGCGCGCGCAGCCAATGTTGGCGGCGAAGTGCTCTGCACCGTATTCTAAGGAGAACCTGATGTCTCGTATTGGTAAAAAAGCGGTCGATCTGCCCAGCGGTGTCACAGCCTCTGTCAGCGGCCAGACGATCGAAGTGAAAGGCCCCAAAGGGGTCCGGACCTTCAAGGCAACCGATGATGTCACCATTGCCGTTGAGGATAACGCCGTAAGCGTGACCCCGCGCGGCAAGTCCAAGCGCGCACGCCAGCAGTGGGGCATGAGCCGCACAATGGTTGCGAACCTGGTCACAGGCGTCACCGAAGGCTTCAAGAAAGAGCTTGAGATCCAGGGTGTTGGTTACCGTGCCGCGATGACCGGCAACACGCTCAAGCTTAACCTTGGTCTGTCACATGACGTTGATTACACCGCGCCCGAGGGTGTGACTGTAACAGCGCCAAAACAAACCGAAATCGTTGTGGAAGGCATTGACGAACAGCTTGTTGGTCAGGTCGCCGCGAACATCCGCGCATGGCGCAAGCCCGAGCCCTACAAGGGCAAAGGCATCCGCTATAAGGGTGAATTCGTCTTCCGCAAAGAAGGCAAGAAGAAGTAAGGAACAGAACGATGGCAAATACCAAAAGACAGCTGTTCCTCAAGCGCCGCATGCGCGTTCGGAACAAACTTCGCCGCACAAACCGGGGCCGTATGCGCCTCTCCGTGCACCGCTCAAACAAGAACATCAGCGTTCAGCTGATCGACGATGTGAACGGCGTAACAGTCGCCTCCGCCTCCACGCTTGAAAAAGCGCTGGGTGTGGTTGGCAAAAACAACGTTGAAGCAGCCACAAAAGTGGGTGAGGCAATTGCCGAGCGCGCAAAGAAAGCCGGCGTTGAAGCCGCCTATTTCGACCGTGGCGGTTTCCTGTTTCACGGGAAGGTCAAGGCAGTCGCCGACGCCGCCCGCGAAGGTGGTTTGAAAATCTAGCGTGAGGTCACCCTCACGACTGTAGGCGGCCCTGCGTTGGGCCGCCTCGATGATCCGGGGGGATTATCCCCACCGCGATCGTGACAACAGGGCAAGTGCCCGCAACTGAAGGAGGCCAGCATGGCCAGAGATGACAACCGGGGTGGCAACCGCCGCAACAACCGCGACGAGACCCCCGAATTCGCAGACCGCCTTGTGGCGATCAACCGCGTGTCCAAAACCGTAAAAGGCGGTAAGCGCTTTGGGTTTGCCGCGCTCGTCGTTGTGGGTGACCAAAAAGGCCGCGTCGGTTTCGGCAAAGGTAAAGCGAAAGAGGTCCCCGAGGCCATTCGCAAAGCCACCGAACAGGCCAAGCGCCAGATGATCCGCGTGCAACTGCGCGAAGGTCGCACGCTGCACCACGATATGTCAGGCCGTCACGGTGCCGGCAAGGTGATCATGCGCACAGCCCCCGAGGGTACCGGTATCATCGCCGGTGGTCCTATGCGTGCCGTGTTCGAGATGCTCGGCGTCAAGGATGTCGTGTCCAAGTCGATCGGCTCACAGAACCCCTACAACATGATCCGCGCCACGATGGACGGATTGAAAAAAGAACAGTCGCCCCGTTCTGTCGCGCAGCGTCGCGGTAAGAAAGTGGCTGACATTCTGCCAAAGCGTGAAGATGCATCCGATTCTTCCGCTCAAGTGGCTGAGGAGGCATAAGCATGGCCAAGACAATCGTGATCAAGCAGGTAGGCTCGCCTATCCGCCGCCCCGCAAAACAGCGTGCCACGCTGGTTGGTTTGGGCCTGAACAAAATGCACCGCGTGCGCGAGCTGGAAGACACACCTTCCGTCCGCGGCATGATCAACAAGATCAGCCACATGGTCGAGATCATCGAAGAAAAAGGCTAAGCCTCAGGGCAGGCTCTCTTTTTCGGCCGACATTGGAACGCCTCGCAGAATTTGCGGGGCGTTTTTCCTTTGCGTGGCATGCAACTCCCCTGAAAAATTCCCGCGCCTTGCCACGTTATCTGCGCAATTCTATGGTTTGAACATGTGACGGGGCGTATGCCTCACCCCTGTTTGTTTCAAGAGTCCGCGCATATGACCCATCCGATATCCCGCTTTGACGCGATTGATAGTGCCAAAGGGATCGGCATCATTCTGGTGGTGTTCGGCCATGCATGGCGCGGCGCATTCGGCGCAGGGCTGATCCCTGACACAGCGCTTTTCGCAGCGGTTGATGCGGGTATCTACGCCTTTCACATGCCGCTGTTTTTCTTTTTGTCCGGCTTATTGTTTCTCGATACGCTCAAGAAATACCCGACAGGGACGTTGCTCAAAGGGCGTGTGACGCGCCTGCTGTGGCCGATGGCGCTTTGGACGTGGTTGTTTTTCGGGGTCAAGCTGCTGGGCGGCGGGGCGCTGAACAACCCTGTCACGCTCAGCGATGCGCCGATCCTACCGTTGCCTCCCTATGAACATTTGTGGTTCTTATGGGCCTTGTTCCTGTGTCACACGCTTTTGATACTGCTCTATGCGCCTGTCTTGCGGCATATTCCCCCGACGGTCTTGCGAATTGGAGTGGGCTGTATCGGCTTGGGCTTGGCATTTTTCCTTCCGCAATTGCCCGTCCCCTCCCTGATCTGGGGGCCTATGGTGGCGCATTTGCCGTTTTTCCTGATTGGAATGGTCATTGTAGACAGCCAGATTGAGGGCACAAAGGCGCGGATCACAGGCTTTTTCGCGGGGTGTGTCTTTGCTGGTCACATGTGGCTTGTCGTGGCCGGTGGATCATCCACATCGCCTGCGCTGACATCGTGTTTGCTGGTCATATTCGGTTGGATGGCGTGGTTGCAGGTGGACAGGGGCGGGGACAATGCGCTTTTGCGCATCCTGCGCTATCTGGGCAAAGTGTCGATGGTCATCTATTTGACGCACACGATATTCTCGGCTGCACTGCGCATTGTGATGCTGCGTCTGGGGCTTGATGACCCCACGCTTGTGTTGATCGGGACAACTGTGATCGGGCTGATCCTTCCGCTGGGTGTGCTTTGGGCCGCGCGGCGGCTGCGCGCCACCCGACTGCTGGGCTTCTAACCCAGCCTGCCTCTTGCCTCGCGCCACACCTTCGCCTATACGCGCGCAGTGGGCAATTATTGCCCATCAGAATCGTAACGCCGCGTCTGCCCGCTCCCGTCGCTGGGGGGTATTTCCGGCAAAAGGAGAAGCGACATGAAACTGCACGAACTTTCAGACAATCCAGGCGCCACGAAACCCCGCAAACGTGTGGGCCGTGGTCCCGGCTCCGGCACCGGTAAGATGGGTGGCCGTGGTATCAAGGGTCAGAAATCCCGCTCGGGTGTGGCGATCAAAGGGTATGAAGGCGGCCAGATGCCCCTCTACCAACGTCTGCCAAAGCGCGGCTTTAACAAGCCGAACCGCAAAGCCTATTCCGCGATCAACCTTGGCCTGATCCAGAAGTTTGTGGACGCAGGCAAGCTCGACATCAAAGCCGCCATTACCGAGGATGCATTGGTTGCCGCAGGTGTTGTGCGCCGCAAGCGTGACGGCATCCGCATCCTTGCAAAAGGTGATGTGACGTCCAAGCTGAACCTCGATGTGACAGGCGCCTCCAAAACCGCCATCGACGCAGTCGAAAAGGCGGGCGGCAGCCTGACCGTCAAAGCAGCGGCAGCGTCCGAGACGTCCGAGTAAGCCTTCGGTCTTGTGAGCTGCGCATTAGCCGCTTACATAGACTGTTAAGTTTTCCCAAACGCCGCCCACCGGAGAACGGTTCGGGCGGCGTTCTTGTTTAAGAGAAGAGAGCCCTCACATGGTATCTGCCGTCGAGAATATGGCCGCAAACTCAAGCTGGTCCGCCTTTGGCAAGGCGACCGACCTGCGCCACCGCATCCTTTTCACGCTAGGTCTGCTGATCGTCTACCGTCTGGGGACGTTTATCCCTGTGCCGGGCATCGACGGCGCCGCATTGCGCGAATTTATGGAACAGGCGGGGCAGGGCATCGGCGGCATGGTCTCGATGTTCACAGGCGGTGCACTGGGGCGGATGGGTATTTTTGCCCTCGGTATCATGCCCTACATCTCGGCCTCGATTATCGTACAGCTTTTGACGTCGATGGTGCCCTCGCTGGAGCAGCTCAAGAAAGAAGGCGAGCAGGGGCGCAAGAAGATTAACCAATACACCCGTTGGGGCACGGTGGCGCTGGCCACGGTGCAGTCCTACGGCCTTGCCGTGTCGCTGGAGGCGGGCGATATCGCCGCTGATCCGGGCATGTATTTCCGCATCGCGTGTATGATTACGCTGGTCGGCGGTACGATGTTCCTGATGTGGCTGGGCGAGCAGATCACGGCGCGCGGCGTCGGCAACGGCATCTCGCTCATCATCTTCTGCGGTATCGTCGCGGAGCTGCCCGGTGCCATCGCCCAGACCCTCTCGCTTGGTCAGCAGGGCATCCTCTCGCCCGCGATCATCATCGGCATCATCATCATGGCCATCGCGGTCATCGCCTTCGTCGTGTTCATGGAGCGGGCGCAGCGGCGCATCCTGATCCAGTATCCCAAGCGTCAGGTGAACCAGGGCAAGATGGTCGGCGGCGAGAACTCGCACCTGCCGCTCAAGGTCAACACCGCAGGCGTCATTCCGCCGATCTTCGCGTCCTCCCTGCTGATCCTGCCCCTCACGGCGGTCGGGTTCTTCGGTCAGGGCGGTCCCGACTGGCTGACGACGGTGACGTCGCTGCTCGGTCGCGGTCAGCCGCTCTATCTCGGCCTCTACGTCGCGCTGATCGTGTTCTTCGCGTTCTTCTACACGGCGGTCGTCTTCAACCCCGAAGAGGTCGCGGAGAATCTCAAGCGCAATGGCGGTTTCGTGCCCGGCATCCGGCCCGGCAAGAATACGGCGAAGTATCTCGACTACGTCCTGACCCGGTTGACCGTCGTGGGCGCGATCTACCTCTCGCTCGTCTGCCTGCTGCCCGAAATCCTGACGTCGCGCATGTCGGTGCCGTTCTACTTCGGCGGAACGTCGCTCCTCATCATCGTCAGCGTGACGATGGATACGGTGTCGCAAATCCAGAGCCATTTGCTGGCGCACCAGTACGAGGGCCTGATCCAGCGGTCGAAATTGAGAGGGCGCAAGCGGTGAACATCATTCTGCTCGGCCCACCGGGTGCCGGAAAAGGGACACAGGCGCGCATTCTCGTCGAACGTGACGGCATGGTTCAGCTTTCGACGGGTGACATGCTGCGCGAGGCCGTCGCCTCCGGGACCGAAATCGGCAAGCAGGCCAAGGCGGTCATGGACGCGGGCAATCTGGTGACGGATGCCATCGTCATCGGCATCATTTCTGACCGCCTCGACCAGCCGGACGTGAAGGGCGGGGCGATCTTCGATGGCTTTCCCCGCACGTTGGCCCAGGCCGATGCCTTGGCGGAACTGCTGTCGGATAAGGGCCTCACGCTCGATTCGGTCGTCGAGATGCGGTGCGACGACGATGCTCTGATCGAGCGTGTCGTCGGGCGCTTCACCTGCGCCCATTGCGGCGAAGGCTACCACGCCAAATTCAAGATGCCCGAGGCGGAGGGGGTCTGCGACAAGTGCGGGTCGACGGAGTTCAAGCACCGTCCCGACGACAACAAGGACGCGATGCGCAATCGTCTGCTCGTCTACTACAAGGAGACGTCCCCGCTCATCGGTTACTACCACGCCAAGGGAACGCTGGCGTCAGTGGACGGAACGGCGGACATCAACGAGGTCACGGCACAGATCGCCGACGTCCTGAATTAATTTCCCTGCGCGCCCGGATGCGCGTGGGGGCTTGAATAGAGAGGCGGTTCGGGATATCCCCGC
>ENA-ORXR01003030-ORXR01003030.1-marine-metagenome-genome-assembly--contig:-NODE-3030-length-15402-cov-12.386623_pt1 | contig 15402 bp, 18 predicted proteins | sample MGYA00237866_ERZ511479 | MGnify/ENA metagenome assembly ERZ511479 | reverse complement strand
ACTGGCCCGGCAGCCCAGACACCGAGTGCCGCCGCACCCCAAGCAGGGGAGCGTCGGTGAGTCGGTGCACGGGTGGGAAAACACTAGGGGGGTTCATAAAGTCCGGATCGGCAGACGCTCGGCGGTTCGTTCGTTCTTTCGTTCGGACGGCGGATTTCGCATTTCCGTCAGAGCTGTAAGAAGGGTCCGACTCGCAGGTTTCTTGTCACACATCGAGACTGAGGGTCCGGACAACCGCACATCTGAGGATTAACAGGACGACTGTGAGGGTACATGTGGCCCCCCGCTGACAGCCATGAGGCAAGATAAATGGTGCACGGCACCACGTCGCCGTGCTCACACTGGCTCTTCCCTTCCATGCCTTGGCTCGCTTGCCACCTGCCAGTACGCCCCGCATAGCATGGCGCGTATCTCTCGTCAGCAGGTCGCCATCCGTCGCCACACGCGCCAGGTGCGTCTACTCACATACTTTGCCTGTTTTGAGTGCGTGGGCCTCATGGAGCCTGCGACGCTTGAAGCGTTTTGTATGGACGACATCCAACTGTCCTGGTTTCTTCTCCTGCGGGCGAGGCGCCAATTGAGTACACTCCTCTCCAATCGGTACCTGGACATGAGCCGTGGCTTCATTTCTAAGAGCAACCATTGGGCTTTCACTGTGATCAGCGTCCTCCCGGAGGACCAGTTCCGCCTCTATGTGCGCGTAAAACTCTCCACCTACACGCATCTGGGAGAACTGCTCTTCCCGTTCCTTCCTCGACGGCTTCGGTTCGGCCGGCCATGCCTACCGGCAGACGTCGTGATGAAGATTGGCCTCGTTCGTCTGGGCCACTATGGGAACGCGACAAGTACGTGGCCGTTCAATCGAGAGCATGAGTAGGTGGGTTGTGCGCGTGGGACACAGGCGCCAGAGATGCTCTTTACTAACTTAAACAGCGACGTTCTCTGTCGTTAATCCAAACAATACGTTACTTTCTCTCTGTTTTTTCTTTGTTTCTTCTTTGTTTTTTCTCTACTTTTTCCCTGTTTTTACTCTATTTTTCTTCTGTTTTTTCTCTGTTTTTTTCTCTGTTTCTTCTCTTCTCTTGTCCAACAGGTGTGGTGTGCATTTCCAAAACTTTTGGGGTGAGCATCGGCGCAGTCGTGAAGTGTACTAAGCTCTTCATCAGCGCTGTCAACAAGCTCGCGTCGTCCCGTATCATTTGGCCCACAGCGGGCCGCCGACAAGAGCTATCCAACTGGGCGTGGGAGCGGTACGGCTTTCGTGGCTGCATTGGCCCCGTGGACGTTACTACAGTGCCGCTTGCGTACGCGCCGCGCGTCCAACCATGGACGTGGTGGGACCGGCACGGCAGGAACAGCGTGAACGCTCTGCTTACCTGCGATCATCATCGCAACATTATCTCCATTACGACGGACTTCACTGGTGCGGCCAACGACGCGAGGGTGCAGAAGTATGCTGAATGGCATCGTTTTCCTGAAGAGCTCTTCTCCCTGATTGAGTACCTGCTCGGCGCCAAAGGCATCCATCGGACAGCGCGGGTCGTCGGTCCCTTGAAAGGAGCTGCTGGGGAGACAAGGAGAAACAAGAATTTCAATTAGTAGCTTGCGCGCCTGCGGGCCATCTCGGAGCACACAATTGTCGTGATGAAGGCGCACTGGACGAGTTTGCGGGAGCTCCGGCTTCCTATCGGGTCACAGAGGGACTACTTGTTCGCGATGGATTGGATTTTTGCGTGTTGCGTGATTCACAATGTGTGCGATGCCGTGGGGGATGCGGGGCCGGGGACAGTTCCGGAAGTAGGCGCGGGAGAGGACGCGATTTCTGTAGAAGAAGAGGCGAATGAGTGCCGCTCGCGGGTCAAGAGCGACGTGCTGGCGTTAATGAAGGCCACGGGGCAGTACAGGTTGTGATGGACGAGGCGGGAGCAGTGATGCAATGTACGTATGTTTTCTCCTATCCATTCAAACAAAGGTCACCCAATGCATACTGTCGTGTCGCGTCAACAAAGTCATGACCAGGGCCCATCCGTCCGCGCACTGAGACGATGCAGACCGAGGGTCGCTCACAGCAGCAGCACTGTTCACAGAGGTAGCCCCGCGCCGTCGGTCGTCCGCTGGCAGGTGCCGGCTCCCCGCTCGGTGCCCTAGACTTGACAGACGGTATCGACTCTCATGGTTGTCCGCCGCCACGGACAGACGCGTTGTTGGCAGTTGATCCACCGCCATCCACAGACGCCGCGGCCGTCACCACGTCGCCTCCGCTGGTCACCCCAGCGGCCGTTGGTGCCACCCCCCCGCCGGCACGAGCCGCGGCGGTTGCTCTCCACGCACCGCCTGGAGGCGCCACGGCGGTTGCACCCTGCCCCCCGCCGATAGACGCGGCGGCGTTTGCCCCCCGCCCGTTGGTAAACAGCGGTGTGGTTGCCACGCCGGCGTCGGTGTGTGCCGCGGCCGTTGACGTAACCCCGTCGGTATACACGGCAGTGGTTACCCGCCCTCCCACGGCGGTCAACTGAGCGGTTGTTGCCCCCCCCCAGGTTTTCGACATCGCGGCCGGTAGCTCCTCGGTCGGGCCGGTCGACGCCGGTCCACTCACCCCCCCCGCGGCTGCTGATGTACTCGCAGCACCACCCAGCATGCCAGACGACAGGAGTCCCTCAAACAGATGGTCCACGGCCGGCGCCGGCTGCCGTCCACGGAGTTTGATGAGCATCGCAAAAGTACGGTTGGTCTCCCGCAGCTTCTCTGCTCGGGCCTGATCCGCCGCGAGCTGCTCATCCAGGCACACGCGACGCAGCTCCAACTCATTCTGCCTAGAGGCGACTGCCTCCGCTGCAGTGGCCTGCGCCACCCTGGTCGACTGCGCTAGCTCCAGCCCTTGCTGCAATACTTTGGCCACTGGATCGTCAAACCGAAAAACTACTGCTCCTGCCTCGACGGCTCGCGACGCTCGCCGAGAGCGCCCGCTAGCGCCTCCAGGTACGTGTGCAGGAGAGGACTGCCGCGCCGTCACATCCCCCGCTGCAGCATAGCCGCGCATAGCGTCCAGCGCAGGCGAGGCGGCGGCAGAAGATTCCGCACTGCCGCCTTGAGCAGGCCGACGACGGGTAGAGCTCAAAAATGGACGCGAAAATGAAACGCTGGCAAGGTGCGCGCCATCGGTCGGCGGCGTAGCCGCGGTCGCAGCGGCGCGGGGAGGCGTCAACGCCACGGCAAGGCGAGGAATGACAGCAGGAGGCAATTTTCCGGCTGCATCGGAGTCGTCGCTGTCGCTCAGTGACAATTCCCCATCGCAACGAGTGCCACTTGGCGCTCCGCGTGAGGAATTGGATTGGATTTGGCTGCATGTCCCGGCACGATCCGACGCACTCGCTGCTCCTCGCGTGCGCCTCCCCGTGGATCATGGCGACCCACCCGCCGATCGCCGCACCGAGCCGACCGTGACGGGGCGCGCCTTCTTGGTGCCGCCCACGTAGTGCATGACCTTCTTGGAAATCTTGAAGAGTTCCACCATGCTCTCGTCGCTGGTTCGCCACACTGTGGCCTGGTCGGCGTCGAGGTCGTCGCGATTGAGCTCGACATCGGTCGGCCCCTTGCCGGTCGTCGAGTGATTCTTACGGTGCTCCATGTACTTTTTGGTGCCTTCCATGAGGCGCTTGATGGATGCCACAGTCAAGTCATACCCCGACTCGGATACCTCCTGCCGTATAGCCACCCAGGCTGCCGCATTCGCTGTCGCGAGACGCAAGGACCGACCCGGCTGGATAACTTGTAGGAAATGTACGCCCACCATTGAGAGACGACGAGCATGCGGACATTGGCCACCCAAATTCTACCTTGCTTGCCGTTTGGGCCCGGCGATCGCTGACGCGGGTAAAACACCTTGCGGGACTTGGACGGGGGGCGCGACGAGCGCCGGTCGCTGTCGCGCACATTGCCGCGCCGCGCATGCCGATGCGGCGACTGACCTGAAGCTGCCGCCTCATCCTCCTCGTGGTCAGCTCCAGAGTCGTCCGACACATTGGTTTCAGAGGGTGGTGAGCGCCGTGCAGGCGCGAGCCACTGCGGGACGGGCTCATCGTGGGGCGAACGCAGTGGCCAGGCGAGGGTTCCCCACCGCCGTCGTCGTCGTCAGAGCTGGGCGGAACCCCGTCCGACATGAAAATGGTCGCCCCCCCGGAGTGGTGTCCGATGAACGGCTGGTCTGCTTGATTGACCGCCGCATCACCCGAGCGTGGAGCGTACGAAACGGATGGCAGATACGGGGTCGGGGGCTCCGACATCCTTGCCCTCAGAGCGAAACACACCTCACAGAAAAGCCACGCATTCAGTTACGCAGATAGATATCAGGGCGGCACAAGAAGGGCACCAAAGAGCACACACGAAACAGACCAGCCTGTCAGTCGGCTTCCAAAGCCAAGCAAGCATCCACAGAACATGGGAAACAACTGAAAGAAAAACAGAACGTGTGCAAGAGTGCACGACGAAACGCACTAGACGGCAGGACCAGAGGACGTCGCTTGGCCTCTGGAACCAAGAGGTGGGCGGGACGCCAGAACTAGACATGTGTTCACGGGTGTACATACAGAACCAACCGAGACGTCGTCCATTGTAGCGAGTATACCGACCACCATACGAAGGGCATGAGGTCAGAAGTTGCATCGATGATCCATTGAAGACCCAACAGATCCGTGACAAGGAACAAAAGGAGTGCATGCGCAAGCTGGCCTCATGCCGCTGCGGTCGTGAAAGTGGAGAGAGCATGACGTGGGGCTATGTGGCATTTAAAACAGCAGGCAGGACACCATACGCAGTGGAGGTGGCGTCTCAATCCCACTGTCAACTCACCGTGCCTGTCCGTATGATGCGTCGGAGCACCACAAGAGCGCCGAAAGCAACCCGATGGGGACGGGCAGCGCCTCCGAGTCTCGCGCGCAGCGCATCCGACGCGCGCATGTGAACGAAGAAGCACCGAGTCACCGGTGGTGCATGCGAACGCTCTGAAGAGGGGCGCCTCACACCTGCATGGGACTGCGCCAGCCATACACGCCCCGAAAACGCGTCAGGAGTGGGGGTAGTGTGCAGAAGGACGCAAGAAACACGCGCTGGCCGCCCCAGATCATCGGTGCAGGCCCAATGCTAGGAGCAGCGGTGAGGTCAGGCCCGGTCAGAGTCATTGGGATGGGGCTGGTCACGGCCGTAGCGTGTCGTGCTGAACAGAGGCGACGAAGGGGCGGTGCTTGCGTGTACCCCAACGCCATCTGCACGCATCGGGAGGGGTGGGGGGGCAACCAAAAACGCCTGCGGAAGGCTCACGCGAAAGGGGGGACGCACAGAAATGCCGTTGGAGGGCCCTCTGGGTGTGGGCGGGGTGGGCAACAGCGTGTCGCGCTGGGTGCGCGCCAGAGGTTTGCAATCGGTGGCCCAGTAGCCGTTGAAGCGGACACGGATCTGAGCCACTAAGCAGCGAATCCGAGCCACTTGAGTTTGCGCTATCACTTCGTGCCGTCACATGTCAGGAACTCGGAATTTCTCTGTCAGGCTGTCGCCGCCGGTCAGAGTTCGTCGGGAGACCTTGGCTTTGTGAACCTGCCTACTGCGTTCTTTGCCCTTTATCGCAAGTTTTCCCACAATCGCGATTCACATGGGCGAGCACGACGCGAGCGTCTGGCGTGTGTGCGCGCGTGCGCGCGTTTTCGAGCTGTTTAACGTCGCCCGAGAGTACGCCTTTTCTTGTGTCGCGCGGTGCGAGTCCACGGAGCGTGTTGTGAGAAGCGTTTCCGTTGGTAAGACGGCGTGCTTGAATACGCTGACGGGTCCTGACGGGGCCTTGGCCTGTCTGTCCCCGTCTGGCGCGCACTCTGACCTTTTCCCCGGAATCTGGAGGTCCATGTGGCCGTACTGGAGGGGCAGGCTCGTCTGCTCCACCCGGGGGGAGGTCTAAACCGTTGACACCGCAGGGGGATTAGGCCCCGGTTTGGTACGTGTGGACTTTCGCCGTGACGGCCGGTTAGTGGCGTGTCGCGTAGGCGCCGTTTACCCTGCCGATCCTGTTTATCCTGTCCATCCTGTTGGTTCTGCCGTCGAGTCCGACACGCCCTCCAAGATCGTCACGTCCGGCTCGTAGCAACCTGTCGCATGCAAGATGGCGCCGCCGCCGAGAATTGAGTCGGAGCCCATTTTCCTCCACGCCATGGACCAAGACCATCTCAGGGACCTGCAATCCGACTTTATCCTGAGTATCCGCGCCGTTGAGCGCGACGACAACGGGGAGCTACGCAAAGGCGAGGAGCTGCGGAACAAGATCGTCGAACTTTACTCGCCATCAATGCTCTTCTACCAAGAGCTGTTGCGGCACCCAGCGCTGCACCAGTCTTTGTTGACGCTTCTCCTCAAGAGGGAGGTCAGTATGCCGATAGATTCTGCCCAGCGGAGCGTCATCATTCTTGCACAAGGGCTGTACGTCGACTCCGGTGCCACTTTGGTCGTCGTACGTTTTGTTCACGACTACGAGCGAATCTTTGCGCTCAATTACGGCGACATGCAGGTGCCTACGTCTACGGGAAACGGCGGGTGCAGCCGTGGTCGTGGCCGCTCGCCGCGGCGCTCCGCTCAAGCCTTGGAGGATGGTAGCCAACACGGCGGCGGTGACACCAACAAGGAAGGTATACGCGCGAGCCGTGGCCACGACGGTCATGCTCCAGGTGAAGGCGACGCCGGCGCGCACGAGTTCGGCATCTCCCCGAGCGATGATGACAGGAACAGCCATGTGGTATTAAAGACGTTGGTTAACTAACCAGTAAGTAGCGACCGACCGTAGACGAACGATAGAGCGAACGCTATCGCCCAAGGGGCGAGGAAGAAGAACCTTTGTTCGTGCAAGATCCGGTGGGGAGCCGGGGGTGCCAACGACGGCGAGCCCCGGTCCCATGGTGCTGATATTATCAGACGGTAAAGGGGCGGGGTCGATCGACCGAGCGATCATAAAGATAGAATAACCACCAAAATAGAGACGATAAAAGAAAGGACAGACATACAAGACGGAAGTAACCTCCCAAAGGGAAAGCCACAAGTCAGTTCAATCCTCCACTTGAATACTGACCAGTCAGGGGGGCTACAGGGCCCAATATTCCAATATTAAGGAGATATACTAAATACCCCTGTAATGAGATTAGAGCCGTCCCGGCGAGTGGGCGCAGATCGACTGATCCGCCACCACGAACGCCACAAGTGGCAACCAATCAACATGTCGCGTAACGACGCGCGAATGGACGTGAGGGCGTTACGCCTTGGCCGGCGCCTGAAAACGTGCTCGGGGAGACCCCTGACACTCTCGCGCAAGACGGGGCGATGGAGCCGGCGGCGCGAACGGTTTCGATCGGCCCAGAATGGCCGATGCGGGCCGGAGGGCCAGGGGGCGGGAACGGGCAGCCTATGGGCACCCACGGGGCGGCAGCGGCCGTGCAGGCATCGGATCGGCCCCTACAGGAGTGGGGGCCTTGTGCCTGCGTGCCGCAGGGGGCACAGGCGGGGGCGAAACGGCGGGCCTCTGGGCTCGCCACACGGTATCTATACCGGGGGGTGGGCACGGCGAGGGCCCGTCCGGTTCCCCATGCCATACGGCGTCCGGGTTGAGTAGCCCAGTTGGGCAGGCTGCGGTGGCCTGCGCTTGCGCACTTGTTGATCTCTGGGTCCTCCGTCTTCCGTGCCCCGTCCGTGGCGAGGCGAGGCTGTCAAGGCCTGTCCCTCGGCGGGTCGGGGCCGTTGCGCTAGCGCACAAGGTGGGCGGGGGAACAGGGTCGGGCTCATAGCCACTGAGGAGTCGGGAGCGCGGGTAGTATCCTAGCCGATCGACCCTAGGTCGTGAGGGGGGCGCGTGGTGGGCTTGTGGTTGGGGGGAGCGTGGAGTTGGCCCGGGTCTGCCGCTCTACGCGGGGAGCCGACGGCAAGTACAGGGACAAGATGGCGGGCGGCGGTAGCGACGTCCAGATGGACGACGCGGCCGGCGCGGCGGGCAGCGGTGCCAATGGCGCTGGGGGCCCAGCGGGGCGAGCCGGGTCGGCAGCGAATGTTGATTCGGGGTCGCGTCAAGACGGGTCTTCGGACGACAATGGCCGCAACATGCGCGGCGGTGGCCTCCCTGCGGATTATCCCGACGGGGCGGAGGACCAAGCGGCCGAGCTTCCGCTCATCGAGGGAGCGGGGCCGTCGCCCTTTCGGCAAACGTACTTCAGCCCGCCGTCCCTTGGGACACGAGACGGCTTCCCCGTCATGAGTGACGATGCCCTTATGGACGCAGTGACCAACAACCGCCGCATGGCATTGGTTCCAATTGAACAAGGCCATTGGGGCACCCCGCCGGGGTTCATTGACTTCCTCAATGAGGTGCCCAATGACCACGTGGACGCCTTCGTGGCGGAGGTGCACGGGAACGCCAATTATAGCAATCAAGGAAAGGCGCGGCAAGCGTACGAGGTCCTGGCGTATGCCAAAGAGTTGGTCCGTTACGGACGGCCGTTCCACGACTTCCACACGCGTCTTTACGCTTGGGCACTCCTGTTTCCGGTCCACCAGATGGGGACCTTCGAGGTGGTTTACAACAATTTCGGGCGTCTGCGTCGCGCTTGGCCAGAGGCTGTCTTCTTGTCGCGCCGTATGGCCCAGGAGTTGTCGGTTCCCTTTGCCCAGGAGGCGGGCATGGAGGAGTACCTTGATGAACTCATCGAGATATCTCACGAGGCGGAACACGCCGCGGAGGAGGAGTTCTACGCGCGCACCGTGGCGTTGCCCTCCCCGTTTTGGGCGCCGAGTTATGCCCCCGCCCATCAGCGTGCTCAAGACGCGGCTCGTATCTCGAGCCGCGGGCCTTTTCCCACCGCTTGGTGCTCCGGTGTAATCCGGGCGCCTCGTCATTTCGACTTGTCGCGGTGGCTTCCACGCTTCCCCCGCTGGTGGTTCAACCGCGGGCCGTGGATGAAAATGCCAAACGCATTATCGTATCTGGCTCATAAGCTTGTCTACGAGTTCAGTGCCGCTTGGCACGTATTCAACGCGGAGTATTACTAATTCTTGGCGGCCGGGTGGGTGCACACCCTGATGACGGACAAGGTCTTCGCCTGGCTCGATGCCACAGCCCTTCGGCGCGTGTCCAAGTTGGAACTGCACCTTATGGCCAGTGGGCCGGTCGGCCGGGCTATGCTGGACATGTTCCATAAGATGCACAAGGCCACGGAGGTCTTCCCGTGGACCATCATCGTCAAGGACGTCATCCGACGGGACACGCGGACGCGTGCGGCGCGTCAGGTGCACGTCCATTTGGACTCGTTGGCCGAGTACGGGTTCATGTTGAACTACCCTTGTCGCGGCTTTGCGTCGCTTCCCGCCTGCGGCGGAGGCTCGCACGACGATGGAAAGACGCCAGTGGCGGCGGCTCATGGCAATGGCGGTTTCTTCCACGAAGGGACGCTGTCGGCCGGTGGGCCTTCGCGTCGGTCCGCTTCTCCCAGCCGTCGGGGTTCGCTTTCGCCTGTGCGCGAGACACGCGTTGCCGCCGCGTCCGGGGGACATGAGCGTTCAAGGCTCGAGGACGTTTGGACTTCGCCTGAAGCGTTTCAGGCGGCAGTGGCGCTGTTTGGCGACGGGCCGAGCCGTCATATTGACGGGCCGCGAGTGCCTCGTGGTGTCGGGGCGGCCGCCTTGGCCTTGGCGTGGAATCGCCAGATGGAGGCGTTGCGCCGGGCGGTTAGAGATGCCCATGGGCATGTCCTTGAGGAAGCCTTGTCGGTCTTGGCTCGGGCCATGAGCATAGCAGCGGACTCGGCAGTGGCCTTCAACCTGTTCTCCCAGGAGGTCTAACGTCTTCGCCAAGTGGCGGCGGTGCCTCCCTCGCCTAAGCGCTTTGATGCCGGCGACATCCTCGGCCTGAGTCTCAGCTTTGACGACGAGGACGAGGAGGAGCCTCCGCGCAATATGCGCCGTCACAGTTCTTCGGTGGACGGTGGTAGCCGGGGGCCTGCCCGCAACTGAGGCGGGGTGGTCTAGGACCGGTGCGGGCCCGACTTGTGTCTTTTTGATTTGTTAGACTTTTTTACTGCCGATGCCCGTCGGCAGGTGATGCTGTGGCCGTGTTGTATACACCTTTCCCGCTCATGGGTTGCTGTCAGTTGGACAGAGAGGGTTTGGCTTGTGTAGCGCTGTTGGTTTTCCTGTTAAAGTGAGAGGCAACAAGTGCCCATGTGGTCGTATCATTGTGGTCGTTTGACGCGTGAGGCAGTACATCGTGCGATGCACAGGCCGCTTTAGCGTCGCTGTACCAGGGGGCATTTTCCCATCTGGGGGCTATGAGCGTCGCCTCTGTACTTTGGTACATCAGGTCCTTGCCCGTGGTCGTCACGTCACGGACCGAGGGTAAGAGTAGCCCGTTTGGCTCGGATCCAACCCCTTGGGTAACAGGCGCGGGGGGCGCGTCATCACCCTGTAACGACAGAGGGCCGGGCCATACGTAGGTATACGGCCCGTGCCACTCAGAATGCTCGGCGAAACGCCAAAAAGCCAACCAGGGGTCGTGGGGGATATTACGCGTCCGTTCGGGTAATAGAGGGAGTTTGTTGGTATCTTTTCTGTATCTCGTAGGTATCTCGTGGGTAACGCGGCTACTTTTGACTTACAGCGAGCCGCTCCGATAGAAAACCTCGACCCACACGTGGGTATCTAGGGGTCTATATCTATACCCACGTCCCTTCGGTCCGCGGGCTTGCACTGCTGGACACCTGCGGGGCGCCTGGGAGGGAGCCATGCGTGCTGTGCACCTTGGGGCTGCTGTGCCAAAAGCCCCGACACAAATCGCAGCACAGAGGCGCCGCCTCCTTCATGCCGAGCGGACCTGCGCCCTCCCCCCTTTCCTAGTGTCTGCGCTTTCTAATAGACGTGCATGGAGTCCCACGCTCTGCCTGTCCCACGCGAGGGTGTGGAGTATGGGGGAGCTGCGTCGTCCCCCGATGAGTACCCGCGAAGCGCGAGTTCCCTGTCCAGGTCTGAAGAGGCGGGGAGTGGTGATGTGGGTGGGGGTGCGGGTGACGGCGGTGCGACTAGCAATCTCAAAAAACCTCGTCGCCGATGGACCTCTGGTGACGACCTGTTAGGTGTCAAGGCCGTGGTGACGGTGTCCGCCCACGTGGCTCCGTATGGCGAGCGCACCCGGCGCTTTGCCTCAGCTGCCGATGCTTTCAACAATCACCCCCAAGCGTCGCTGAAGACTGATGCCAAGCATCTGCGGGACCGGTTCTGATTGCTCACCAAGATCTTCTCCGTCAAGGACAAAGCGGAAGCATGAAAGTCAGGACAACAGGAGATTGTATCAGAGCTGGACAAGATTCTCATGGACGTGGTGGACAAGATGGAGGACTTTGACCGGCGCCAGGCGCAGGCGTGCAACAAGGAGAAGCAGAAGGAAGCCAAGCTCCTTGCTGACGGAGATTCCATTCGCAAGCTTGCTGTGGAGCGGCGGCGGGCCCGCAGCAATGCGATGGCGGGTGGCGAGGATGACCAAGAAGATGTGGACGACAAGACCGTTCACCATGCGACCACCTCGTCGGGTACCCGCCCTTCTTCGGCGGGCTCCAGCCGGCGCCGCCCGCGAGTGGATGACGACTACGAAGAGCTGATGGCGGTGCTCGAGAGGAGTGAGCATCGTCGGATGGAGATGCTCAACAAGAACATGGAGATGCAGGAGCGGCGGATGGAGCAAGAGCGTAAGCAGCACGCCGAAGACGTGGCGCGCCAGGAGTCGCGGGATGCTGAAGCGCGGGAGGAGCGAGCGGCACATGTACGTCTTATGGATGCTTTGGTGCGCAAGCTGCTTTGAATTGTAGGTGGGCACTCTTGTTTTACCTTCATTGCACCTTGTTCGTGTGCCATCGGTTATTTGTTTTTTTCTATGTCGTTTGACGTTCGTGTGCATCTTTCTTTTTTCATGCTCACCTCCTCCACATTGTTTATGTAACTCGCGGTGGCTCGCGGTGGCTCGCGGTGGCTCTCCGTGGCTCGCGGTGGCTCGCCGTGGCTCGCGCTGCCTCGCCGCGGCCCGCCGCGGTTCGCCGCGGCTCGCCATTGGCTCGTCGCGGCTGCCCGCGCTTCGTCGCGGCTGGTGGTGACTCGTCGCGACTGTTGGTGCCTCGTCGCGGCTGGTGGTGCCTTCCCGCACCTGGCGGTGGCTGGCGGTGACTCGTCGCGGCTGGTGGTGGCTCGGCGAGAGCATTTATACCCCCCCTCCCCGTTGCATGCATGATTCCTTTGATTCCCCATCCTGGAGGTTCTCTTTGTCCCCCCCCCTTTCCTCTGGTATTTTTTTTATTCGCTGCCATGGCCGAAGGGCCACGAGGCCGTGTACCACCCGGCACGGAGATTTGGTGGGACGCCCCTTTTGGGGAGGAGAGACGCGACTGCGTCACCCTCGTATCGGCTTGGAGCCCGCCGAGAGTGCCGCCAGCGGACTTTAGCGGTTTTTATTGGAGTGTTCAAATGGCTTTTCGCGCCGGCGTTGACCGGGTGAGGGCTGCGGACTGGCGGCGGGCGTGGTTCTTATTTCTCACGGAGGGCCGATCAGATCCGGACCATAAACGCATCCGCCGCACGCTGGATTCCAATATGCGGCGCATGCACAACCGCAGCAGCTCGGCGGGCGGCGGTGGCGCGGCCGACGCCGGCGGCGGCGCGGCCGTCGGCGGCGCGGCCGACGCCGGTGCGGCCAACGCCGGTGCGGCCGACGCCGGCGGCGGCGCGGCCGACGCCGGCGGCGGCGCGGCCGGCGGCGGCCCGGCAGACGGCGGCGTGTGTCCGACGACGGCGGCGGCGCGGCCGACGGCGGCGCGGCCAACGGCGGCGGCGGCGCGGCCGACGGCGGGGCGCCCGACGGCGGGGGCGCGACGGACGGCGGCGTGTCGGTGGACGACGGCGGGGGCGCGAAGGACGGCGGCGGGGCGGTGGACGATGGAGGGGGCGCGACGGACGGCGGTACGACAGACGGCGGTGGCGCGGCCGACGGCGGCGGCGGCGCGGCTGACGGCGGCGCGGCCGACGGCGGCGCCGCCGATGGTGGTGGTGGAGTCCGTGCGGGTCCTGCAGGCCGCTGTTGGCACGGAGATGGCAACCTGCTGGACTTGGCGGACGGTGACGGCGTCCCCATTTTTCGAGAGCCTCTCGGGGGCACCCGAAGGCACTTTCTGGTGTACACTACTCCTCCGGCGACTGTGACCGAGGAGGTCCTCGCCGATGTGCCCGTCGAGTCTGCCTGGTTGGCCGACGCCATCAAGGAGCTTGACGGGCGGTCATACATTGGCATCCTCGACAGGACGTCGGTGGCTTTCACGCTGGGCTGTGCGGTCCAGCAGGCAATCCGGGTGCACATGCGGACTCTCATTCGACCACCTACGAACCCTCGGACCAAGAGAATTTCTTTGAACGCGGCAATTGCAGCAGTCGGGCTCAAGAACTGCCACAAGATGGTCAACTGGGACGGCGTTGAGGTAAGTAAGCTGGCGCCTGCCTTTGTCTCCGACTCCAAGAACGTTGCTATCATCACCGAGTGGAAAACGAGGTCGGAGGCGTCAAGTATGCGGCTGCGTCGCGGCCGGGGGCGAGACGGCCAGCCCGTCGTCCCCGCCCCCCGGCCCAGCGAGCTACCGCTTGACTGGTGGTACGACAAGGAGCTGCTGCCGGGCCTGAGCAACATGAAGTTGCCCGGCGGCACTAAGCTCGACGGGACGATGCCCGACAAGACGTGGTGGCTGCTCGCCGCAGCCCACAATGCTCTGTGGTTGACTGTTACGCGCCGGCTCCCACTCGATGCCGCGTGCGAGCCGCTCTCCAACATTCCCATTCAGCAGATGTTCCGGATGGGGAGGCTGCCGTTTCTTGACCACCCCCTCAAGAAAGAGTGGACGTACGTTCTCAGGTCGTTGTTGAACGCGCGTCAACACCACTGGGTGTCCGACCGCTCGCGGTTCGCGCCGGCGCAGCCGCCGGTGACAGCGCGTCAGCGGTACGCGGCCGTACGGCATTTCATCATCACGTCGCGGGCGCGCGGCTACGGAGCCGGCTTGCCCACGGAGAACTCCAAGCTCAAGTGTTGCCACGTTCTCGATTACGCGGCATGGTTCAGGTCGCGTGTCGTCAACACGAACCGGGCAGTCGTCTATTTTTGTACCCCCGAGTATGGGTGGCCCGTCGTTGACGCGCTTGACCACGGTGTGCAAGGTGTTCTCACCGCCGCCCTCGCCTGTCTCGACAGGGAGGTGGTGCGTTATCGCAATGCGCGCAGACGCCGGCGCAGCGGGGGGGTGCCCGACGACGAGTCGGCCCCTGACGCGGACGAGGCCGGGGTGCCCGACGACGAGTCGGCCCCTGACGCGGACGAGGCCGGGGTGCCCGACGACGAGTCGGCCACTGGCGGGGCGGAGGCGGAGGTGGCCGACGTCGACCCCGCCACCGCCGGGGCGGAGGCGGAGGTGGACACCCAGACGGCGGACGCCGGCGGGCATGCTGGTGGTGGGAGTTCGCTACGCCGGCCGCGCAGCACTCGCAAGCGGCGTCGCCCGGAGGGCGTCGCCGAAAACGACGGGAGCTGGATAGTGGACCTGATGCGCTCGCGGAAGTACAAGTGACAGGGTTGGGCGACGTTGGTCTTGGTTTTGCGCTTTTCGCAGTTGTGATTTCTCTCGGTGACAGGCTGCTGCGGGATTTGGGCGTGAGTGTCGCGGGGCCCGCATGGAGATATCACGTCGTCGCTCCATGACTGCGCGGGCGTCTTTACGACCGCCTATACGCCCGCGCTGCCGACGATTGTGGAGGCGGGGGAGAGCCTCACCCTCCGCCAGTGCGTGACCGTCGACGCCGCCGCGTGCGACGCTGCCAAGGCGAATGCCCTCTTCTTCACGTGCACCCTCAAGGTGCTCGCGACGGGCGCGCTCTTTTCCGTCCTCTCGGTCGATGTGGTCGGCCTCAAGTGCTGACGCGCGCGGGAAGGGGGGTGGGGGGGCGCGCGCCCCTGCACGCGGCTACGTGGGAACCGTCTGAAGCGTCGGACCGCCACGACGGGGGTGGGTGGGGTGGCGTGAAGTAGGAAGGAATGCCATGAGCCACGAACCCAAACGGCCCACCAAGCAGCGGCACGCGCGGCGCGGGCACCACACCGAGCCGCCGTGCCTCCATGGGCGCCACCATGGTTGATCCAGCGGCCACAAAAGAAATGGCGCACGCCCGCGGCGCGGGCGTGACCGCCGCGGTTGTCACCGTGCCCCGCCGCTCCGCCAGTGGCGTCTACCCCCCCCCTCCCCCCATCCCGTACGCCGGCCGTAGCCGCGCCGCCACCCCTCTCGCCCCCGCCGCCGCCACCGCCGCGGCGAC
>ENA-ORXR01003028-ORXR01003028.1-marine-metagenome-genome-assembly--contig:-NODE-3028-length-15413-cov-21.610329_pt1 | contig 15413 bp, 10 predicted proteins | sample MGYA00237866_ERZ511479 | MGnify/ENA metagenome assembly ERZ511479 | reverse complement strand
CGATAATCAAATGAACAATTGGTTGGCGATAAAAACTTTATATCTAAAATAAAATCATAAAATTCTAATTTTCAGCGCATTATGAACTTTTATTTATAGAATTTTATTGCTTTTTAACCAAGTTGAAATTTTACTCAATAAAACGTGTCCACTTTTGAACACTTATTTTGAAAAATGAATTTATAAAACTGTAATATTCCGTTGATGCTTACTACTTATATAAAAGCAGGTACAATGAAATGGTGGCGCAAATTAAAAAAAGAAGTCACGTTAAGATACCGTATTGCGACGAGCAAATGGCGCACATTACCTGATTTTATCATTATCGGGACGCAGAAAGGCGGTACAACATCGCTATTTTATTATCTTATGCAGCATCCCGAATTAACCATGTCGCACAAAAAAGAAATCTATTTTTTTAATCTTTTTTTTGACAAAGGGCTGGCTTGGTACAAGAGCCATTTTCCCTTTCGCGCCAATACTAAAATTACGGGCGAAGCCACACCTTCTTATATCTATCATCCGAAGGCAGCCGGGCGTGTCAAATCCATTTTGCCGGATGTCAAGTTGATTGTGTTGCTCCGTAATCCGATTGACCGTGCGTATTCGGGGTATGCGATGGGATTACGGCGAAAAACCGATACAGCCGACACCTTTGAAATCGCTATTGAGCGCGAACTCGAAGCCCTCAAAAATCAAAACAATACAGACGAATATACCTTTGAAAAACATGAATTATACTATCTTGAACGGGGAAAATATTACAGCCAGTTATTACCGTGGTTGGAGCATTTTGCAAGCGAACAATTACTTTTTATTAAAAGCGAAAATTTCTTTCAAAATCCTGAAAAAGAATTGATTAAAGTGTATGAGTATTTAAATATTTCGACTATTTTACCCAAAGATTTATCCAAGAAAAACACTGGAAAATACGACAAAATTTCACCTGAGACCGTCCACCGATTGGAGGCATATTTCAGGGAGGAAAATGAACAACTAACCAACTTATTAGGTAAAGAATTTGAATGGCACACATCCTCCTCATTACTACAGGATTGACCGGCGTACTTCATGCAGGATACGAAGTCATGTCGCGATTGGAAAAAGCGGGACATCGCCTCACGTATGCCTGTCCGCGTGAGCGTAAAGCGGAGGTAAAAGCGCAAGGTTTTGTGTATAAAAAATTACCGGAAGTTTTGGTACAGACCATTGACCGAACACCGGATTTTCCTCAGCGTTGGCGACGAATTTTGCATCGCCTCACACACATCAAACAACGCAGAAAAGACGCACTCGTTGACCTTAAAATTGATGAATTTATCGCTACACTTCAGAATCTCCAACCTGATTTAATTCTAATTGATGTAGAACTTCACGAATATATTATTTCCAGTATTTCAAATGATTATAAAGTAGTTTTGCTGTCACCGTGGTTTACAGTATGGGAAGCAGAGGGTGTACCTACACTTCAAAGCAACATCATTCCCAATGAAAATAATCATGCTGATATTCGCCAACTTTGGCAACAAACTCGTCGCGAAAGACGCAAGATGATTTGGCGCAAAAAACTGTTGAGTCTTTTTGCAGATAGAGGCAGTATGCTCGAAATGTATGCGCGTAAAGTAGGTTTTCCGATGCAGGAATTGTTGCGCTATCAGTGGCCCGCGCCTTTTGGTTATCGTACACTTCCGGTTTTGAGTATGACGGCTTGGGAATTGGAATTTCCGCATACGCCACGACCTAATTTACATTACATCGGTCCGATGGTGTATGCCCAACGAAAAGATACGAAAACGACTGTGCAGACAAAGGAACGTTTACAAGCAATTTTTGAAGAAAAAAAGCAAAACGGGCAGCAGTTGATTTACTGTTCGTTCACGACCATGCGAGCGAGTGATGGCTATTTTTCGGAGAAAATTATTAAAGCAGTTGCCGAGCGCCCTGATTGGGTTTTGATTATGGGGCATGGCAGTATTTTTGACGGTAATTTATCGGAAGATATACCCAAAAATGTACACATATTCGATTGGATACCACAACTTTATGTACTCAAAAATGCTGATTGCTCCATTAATCACGGCGGCATTCATACCATCAATGAATGTATTCATTTTCGTGTGCCAATGCTCGTATATTCCGGGCAAAAAAGCGACCAAGACGGCTGCGCGGCGCGAGTACATTATCATCAAGTCGGCATTAGAGCAGATAAAAATAAAGATGATGAGTCGGCTATTCGTCGGAATATAGAGACGGTACTTTCTAATCCATTATTTAAAAAGAATTTGACCACTATTCACGAGAAATATCAGGCACAAAAACAGGATAAAGTATTGGATCAACTCGTAAAAAATTTCATTTCGTCCGAACAAAAATAAATTAGTGTTGTTCATTTGTCCGAATATAATATTATTTGTACTTTCAATCCGTATAGACTATTTTTTACGTAAATGAATTAGATTTTTTCGTTAGAACACGCTAAAAATAACATATTGAAACATGGAGATGAAGAAGAATAAAACGCTTTTGCTTTCTGCACGTGATGTGCAGGAAATTGTCCTGAATAAAGGGCTGAATGAGGTGATGGATACCCTCATTGAACGGCTTGAAAAGGCGTTGCAATCTTATCATCCTGATGAGGTAAAAATTCCGATGCGTTCCGGCTTCAATTACGAAAAACCTGTCACCGGACTCATTGAGTGGATGCCGCTTTATCACAAAGGAAATGATGTCGTCATCAAGGTCGTAGGTTATCATCCTGACAATCCTTCTGAAAGAAATCTGCCAACTATAATTTCTTCAATTTCAGTATATTGTACCAAGACCGGGCATCTCAAAGGCATCATCGATGGTGTACTACCAACGGCTCTGCGTACAGGCGCGTCGTCGGCAGTAATTAGTAAAATTCTCGCAAAAAAAGACGCAAAAATACTGGGTTTGATAGGTTGTGGAGCGCAAGCAGTCACGCAATTACACGCACTTTCTCGGGTGTTTGATTTTGAGAAAATATTAATATTTGATACCGATAAAAATACGATAAATTCATTTGCAGAAAGAACAAAAGGATTACAACTAAATACACCCATTCAAACCTCAAATATTACGGAAATAATTAGTCAGTCAGACATAGTGTGTACAGCGACTTCCGTAGATGTAGGCGCAGGACCTTTATTTAATGGTACTCCTTCCAAATCGCATCTTCATATCAATGCAGTTGGGGCAGATTTTCCGGGAAAAGTGGAAATTCCTTTATCGTTTTTGCAGGATAGTTTCGTTTGTCCTGACTTTTTATCGCAAGCATTAGTTGAAGGAGAATGTCAACGATTGGATGAAAAATATATCGGATCGGATTGGATACAAGTCATTCAAAATCAGCAAAATTATACCAAATATCAACACGAAAAAACCGTCTTTGATTCGACGGGATGGGCATTGGAAGATTGGGTAGTCACCGATTTATTCATGGAATATGCTGCCGAACTCGGCTTAGGTACACAAGTCGAATTGGAAAGTATTCCCGAAGATGCCAAAAGCCCTTATGAATTTGTACGTGAAATGCCCGCAGAAACTTTAATTCTCCGAGAAATCGAATATGCAAAAATAAATCAGAATAAGTGAAAATGAGAACAAAGAACACCTTTGCCTATACTAAAATTGCAGTAAATATTTTTATACTTGTGTTCCTTTTTAATTTAAATTCAACTGATGCACAGAGTGTTAGGGGGAAGGTATATGACCAATATAAAATTCCATTAATCGGCGCATACATCGAAAACGCCAACTCAGACCACCCGCATCACACACATTCCCGCGAATTAGGTGACTTCATTTTGGAAGATGCACATGTCGGCGATACGCTTCAAGTAACGTTTTTTGGTTTTGAAAATCAAAAAATTATTATCAAAAATCCGGAGAAGGAATTAGTGATAATTTTGGAAGAAAAATCCTTTGATTTGAATGAAGTCGTGGTCGGGCAAGACATCAAATCTATTAATTTTATCACCGATATTGACATCAAAACCAATCCCGTTCAATCTTCTCAGGAAATTCTCCGAAAAGTACCCGGTTTATTCATCGGACAACATGCAGGAGGCGGAAAAGCCGAGCAGATTTTCCTACGTGGTTTCGATATTGACCACGGAACAGACATTGCAATTGCGGTGGACGGGATGCCCGTAAATATGGTTTCACACGCACACGGGCAGGGCTACGCAGACCTTCATTTTGTGACACCGGAAATCATCGAAAATATTGATTTCGGAAAAGGACCGTATTACGCCAATAAAGGCAATTTTAACACCGCAGGTTACGTCGATTTTCAATTGAAAGAACGCCTTGATAAAAATATGTTCAGCATAGAAGCCGGACGTTTCAACACTTTCCGGAATATAGGACTTTTTAATTTATTACAAACCGAAAAACACAATGCCTACGCTGCTACTGAATACTTAGTCACAGATGGTCCGTTTGAATCTTCACAAAATTTCAATCGCCTTAATCTGATGGCAAAATACACCGGGCGATTAGAAAATTTGGATAAAATTTCCTTGATGTTTTCCCATTTTACAAGTCGTTGGGATGCATCAGGTCAAATTCCTGAGCGTGTAGTGAATAATGGTCAAATCGGTCAAATCACGCGATTCGGCGCAATAGACGATACAGAAGGCGGATCCACAGGAAGAACAAATATCGCACTTGATTATACAAAAAGTATTGATGATAAGAGCTTTGTAAAAAGTAACATCTATTACTCACTCTATGATTTTGAATTATATTCTAATTTTACTTTCTTTCTGAATGACCCTGTAAACGGCGACCAAATTCGCCAAGTAGAAGACAGACAAATATTTGGTGTCAATACAGAATGGAATCATATTAGCAATTATGACAATTCAGAATTACTCCTACAAATTGGTGCAGGAATTCGTTACGATGACATTGATGATAATGAACTTTCACGCACCATGAATCGAAAAACGACCCTATCACAAATTCAATTTGGCGACGTGGACGAGTCTAATCTTTTTGCTTACGCAAATGTAGAATATGAGGTTGGTAATTGGCTCATCAATCCCGGTATTCGTTTCGATTATTTCAAATTTAATTACACAGATAGGTTTCACCCAACTTACAAAAGTGACTCCCGTTCTACCGCTATTCCAAGCCCAAATTTCAATCTTATATACAGTCCAAATCGTGACATCCAATTTTTCCTAAAAACAGGCGTCGGCTTCCATTCTAATGACACACGTCTCGTCCTTGAACCTGAACAAGAAGATATTCTTCCCGCAGCATATGGAGCAGATATTGGCACAATTTGGAAACCTATGCCCCGAATGGTTGTGAATACTGCCTTGTGGTACTTATTTTTACAGCAAGAGTTTGTTTATGTCGGCGATGAAGGTGTGGTAGAACCGAGTGGCAAAACGCGGCGTTTAGGCATTGACTTTGACATCCGTTATCAATTCTTGGATTGGCTATATGCGGATGCGGATGTGACCTACACGCTCGCACGAAGCATTGAAGAAGAAGTTGGGGAGCAATACATTCCGCTTGCGCCGATTACTACGGCAACAGGTGGTTTGAATATGAGAAAAGGTCCCTTATTTGGTGGTATCAACGTCCGCTATCTCGCCGATAGACCTGCAAATGAAGACAACAGCATAGTAGCAAAAGGCTACTTTATTACCGACCTCAATGCCGGGTATCAGTTCCGAAAATTGAGCTTCGGCATCAATGTCGAAAACCTCTTTAATGTCGATTGGAACGAAGCCCAATTTGCCACCGAATCCCGCTTATTCAACGAACCTGAACCCATTGAAGAAATACATTTTACACCCGGCACTCCTTTTTATATTAAAGGTAGTGTTAAATATGAATTTTGAAAATGTAAAATAATAAATGTAAAATTTAAAATGTAAAAGTGCTTGTATTTACGTACTCGAAACGTTTTCTTTTTTATTTTTAAAAACATGATAATCATTTAATTACAAGGTATTTACACGTAGTACACTTTTACATTTTACATTTATTATTTTACATTTTACATTTACAAAAAATGAATTTTTCTTGGTCAGAAGAACATACAAATTACCGCAATCGCGTCATCGAATTTGCCAAAAACGAACTCGCTGACGACACCCTCGTACAGCGCGACCATGAAGGCACATTTGCAAAGGATTTGTGGGATAAATGCGGCAAATTTGGTATCTTAGGACTCGCTGCTCCGGCACGTTACGGCGGTACATTTGAGGAAATCGACATTATGCGTGCGGCTTATGCGTTAGAGGGTTTGGGCTATGGCTGCCCCGACACCGGACTCAATCTCGCGCTCAACGCCCACCTCTGGACGGTGATGATGACGATTACGCTTTTTGGTGATGAAGCACAGAAGAAAAAATACCTCCCCAAAATGGCATCCGGCGAATGGATTGGCGCACATGCTTTGACTGAAATTGGTTCGGGTTCAGATGTTTATAATATGAAAACTACCGCCGAAAAAGTGGACGGCGGATATATTTTGAATGGTGAAAAACGCTTGGTCACACTCGCACCAATTGCGGACGTAGCGGTAGCTTTTGCAAGTACCAATCCCAAACTCGGCAAATGGGGCATCTCGGCATTTATCGTAGATAAAATGATGCAAGGCTTTGATTGTCAGCCTGTTCAGCAAAAAATGGGTTTGCGTACTGCGCCGATTGGTCGCATCAAATTCACAGATTGTTTTGTGCCGGATGAAAATCGACTCGGCAAAGAAGGTGCAGGATTTAGCGTCTGTAATCATTCATTGGAATACGATAGATGTTGCATACTCGCGGGCAAATTGGGCGCGATGCAACGCCAACTCGAACAGACCGTCGAATACGCCAAATCGCGCCAACAATTCGGGCAGTCGATTGGTCAATTTCAGTCCGTCTCGAATCGAATTGCAGATATGAAATTGCGACTCGAAACATCCCGTTTGTTATTATATAAAATGACTTGGCTCAAAAAAAATAACAAACCCGCCATGCTCGAAGCAGCAATGTTGAAGCTACATTTAGGCGAAGCATATGTGGCATCCAGCCTTGACGCCATACGGGTACACGGCGGCAACGGCTACCTCACCGAACACGAAGTAGAACGCGGTTTGCGCGATGCAGTCGGCGGGGTAATTTACGCAGGAACATCTGATATTCAGAGAAATATAATTGCAAAATTTTTAGGTTTATAATGCTACCGTACCGACGAATGTACCTACTACAACATAGCATCCTAAATTCCGCCAATCGCTATCCCGACAACGAGGCTTTTCGTTGCGGCGATAAAGCATTGACATACAAGGAATTGGCAGAGCAAAGTCACCAACTCGCGCACTTGCTCATCTCGCTTGGTGTACAACGTGGCGATAGAGTCGGCGTCTATCTAAATCGTTGTTTGGAAACAGCAGTAGCGGTCTATGGGATTCTTTCGGCGGGTGCGGCTTTTGTTCCACTTGACCCTTACGCACCGCCTTCACGCAACCAATTTGTCATTCAAGATTGCGGAATCAAACATTTAATTAGCAATAAAAACCAAGAAAAAAATCTGAAAAATACCTTAGCAGAAAAATCTGAAATTAAAAGTGTAATCTCCCTCTTTAGAGGGAGCAACGCTTCGTCTATCTCCTCCTCTGGAGATGGCAATACCTCTTCTATCTCCCCCTTTGGAGGGGGTTGGGGGGTGGACTTCGCGGACTTTTGCACCAACCTAAATATCCAAACATTTACACAAAAAAAACTCCAACAATTACCTTACACAAATCCCCAAATTCGTAGCCTCGAAGACGACCTCGCCTACATCATGTACACCTCCGGCACGACGGGTACGCCCAAAGGCATCATGCACACGCACCGCAGCGGACTCGCCTACGCGAAGCTCTCCGCCGACCTATATAATGTACAGCCCACAGACCGACTCGGCAACCACGCCGCGCTCCATTTTGACATCTCCACAATGGGATATTTTACCATGCCCTACGCCGGCGGAACAACGGTTATCGTACCGGATATTCACACAAAACTCCCTGCAAGCATGGCACAACTCATTGAAAAAGAACGCTTAACGATTTGGTATTCCGTACCGCTTGCTTTGACTCAACTCTTGCAATCGGGCGTCATGGACAGCTTGGATTTGGCTGCCTTGCGTTGGGTTTTGTACGGTGGCGAACCCTTTCCTGCCAAGCATCTTCGCGCTTTAATGGAGCGATTACCCAATGCAATTTTTTCTAATGTATATGGTCCGGCAGAGGTCAATCAATGTACTTATTACAACCTGCCCAAGCCGCCGAAAGATGAGGAAACCATTCCACTTGGCAAGGTGTGGGGCAATACAGAAATGTTGATTTTTGATGAAAATAATGCTCCCGTAAAGCAAGGCGAAACGGGCGAATTACTGATTCGTTCTGCCACTCAAATGAAGGGCTATTGGAACCGACCGGATTTGACCGAAAAAGGCTTTTACAAACGACAAAGAATTACGGGCTGTGAGGAAATTTTCTATCGCACAGGCGACCTCGTCCGCTTATGCGAGGAAGGTAATTTGCATTTTTTAGGGCGAAAAGATAGACAAGTAAAAATACGCGGGTATCGCATTGAATTGGATGAAGTCGAAGCCACTTTGGTTGCTCACGACGCCGTAGAATCTGCCGCTATTTTTGCTGTAAAAAATGATGACGAAGCATATATCAACGCCGTTGCTGTCACGAAAAAAGACCTCAAAGAATTCGATTTAAAGTTGTACCTTAGTGAACATTTACCTGCCTATGCAGTGCCATCAAATATCAAATTTATAGATGTGATACCACGCACTGCAGCCGGCAAAGTGAATTATAAAGAATTGATAAATAGTTGATTGCAGGCAACCGCCTCGTCTGACATTTTCAAAATGTCCGACGAGTAAAACTTAGCGCGGTACTTCCACCCCGCGCCTTTGCAATCGCAGAACACGGGCTGGATACCGTCATACGTCGGTACAAGAGCACCGTGCTACGTGACTAAACATGACCGAGACCATTATACAATACATCAAAAACGAAATTCTCAATGACCCGAATACCGCGCTGACCGCACAAGATGACTTACTTGGTGACGGCTTGGTAGATTCAATGGGTTTTGTGCGAATTATTGCGTTTTTGGAAGAAGAATACGACATCACGATACCACCGACGGATATGGTTATCGAATATTTTATGAATATCGAAGCCATGAGTAATTACGTTGCATCAAGGCAGACAGCAGACGGCGGATATTAGACGAACTAAACCGATAAAAAACTCGCCTTGCATTTCCAAAATGCAAGGCGAGTTTTTTATCTGAATCAGAGGTTGAAAATTTACTATGAACACACCTAAGCCACTCACAGAGAGCCAGTTATTACTTTGGACGGGGCAGCAAATACACCCCGATGTACCACTGTATAACATGATTTTTACCTTTGAAATTTCGGGTGAAATTGATGTGATGGCGTTTCAAAAAGCCTTTGCAGAGTTGGTCGTGCGATGTGATGCGATGCGAACTGTTTTTCGGGTGGAAAATAGTGTTCCGCAGCAAATTGTGTTAGATTTAATTTCGGATAAATTAGCATTTTTGGATTGGTCAAATGAAAATGCAGACGCGAGATTATCACCTTTTTTAGAGGAACGAAATAAGCAAATTTTTGACCTCTCCGAACGGCTTTTTGACTCCGCATTAATCAAATTTTCTGACAAAAAATATATTTGGTACCTCAATCAACATCACTTGATTACGGATGGTTTTGCGATTGTCGCGCAATATCGGGCAATGTCTGATTTATATGGTCATGTGCTGAATGATACGCTTAAAAATGCGACGCCTTTACCACTTTTTTCGGATTATCTCGACTACGAAAGTCGTTCAAAATCAGGAAGTTCACGCGCAAAAGAGTATTGGAAAAATCTATCCGAAAACCTCCCGCCTACACCCAAAATCTACGGAAAACAAACTAACAAAAATACTACACCAACAGGCTCACAACGTATCAGCGTAGATTTAGGTAAGGAGCGTTCCACACGCCTACGTGCACTCACGCAAGAGCCGGATATTAAGGCTTGGACACAGCATCTTTCCTTGTTCAATATTTTCACAACTATCGTCTTTGCTTGGCTGCATCGCGTGTCCGGTCAGTCCAAATTGGCGATTAGTACACCTGTGCACAACCGCCCGACGGCTGATTTTAAAAATACGCCGGGCGTGTTTATTGAGTTGTTTCCACTAAGTACAAATATTGAAAATAACGATACTTTTGGCGCACTTTTCCAGCGACTTAAACTCGAATCGCTCAACTTCTTAAAGTACGCTAAAACAGGCATGGCAAGCCCGCATCTCAATCGCGGTATCAATGTCGTATTGAATTATATTCTCGGAAATTTCGGTGATTTCAACGGGCTTCCCATGCAAGAGGAATGGCGACATCCTAATCATGCAGATGCAGGACATCACCTACGTCTGCAAGTGATGGATTTTGATGATTCGGGAGATATTCGCTTGTATTTTGATGTGAATACTGCCGTTTTTTCGGAGGCGCAACGGGCGCGGATTTCGGGGCATTTTTTAGCTTTGTTGGATGCTTTTATTGCGGATAGGTCGCAGTTGGTTTTGCAGCCGAATTTAATTTCGGAGGAGGAATATCGGGAAGTTGTTGTTGGTTTGAATCGTGGCGTAGTCCTCCCCCCAGCCCCTCCCGAAACGAGTTCGGAACAGGCTGCCAAAGGGGGAGATTTTTCGCTGCGCGAAAAACTACCTGTGTCTAATTCATCCTCTTTGAACGAGGGGCAGTCCTCGCGTTTATCTCCCCCCTTGGAGGGGGGCAGGGGGGAAGAAAACCCCAAGATGTCGGACACTTTTAAAGTGTCAGACATCAAGGTTGTTTCTGTTTTACAATCATTTGAAAATCAAGTAAATAAAACACCTGATAATATTGCCATTTCCTATAAAAAAGAAAATTATACCTATTCGGATTTTGATAAAAAAATAAACCAAGTCGCTCATTTTCTCCAATCAAAAAATATTACATCGGGCAGTCGCGTAGCAATTTATACCAAGCGTTCTCCCGACCTGCTAATGAGTATTTTTGCGGTATGGAAATGTGGTGCAACGTACATTCCAATTCCTAGAGATTATCCGGCAGAAAGGGTGGCGTATATATTGGATGATGTACAAGCTGATTTACTGATTACTCACCAAAATTTGACGACGGATGTAGCAAGTGTTTTAGTTTTAAATTTGAATGAGGAACGCGAAAATATCCGAAAAATGACCGACACTTCATTTGTAGTCGAATCGGATGCACCTGCGTATATCATGTACACGTCCGGTTCAACGGGGAAGCCAAAAGGTGTAGTCATTTCGCATAATTCGTTATCAAATTACATTCAATGGGCGAAGGGGCAATACGTTACGATGCCCAATCCTACCGTGCCTTTATTTACTTCGATTGGATTTGATTTGACGGTAACATCTTTGTTTTTACCGTTTATAATGGGCGGAAAATCTGTCGTTTATGAAGAAAATGAAACGGGCGCAGATTTGTCATTATTGGATGTGATAAAAGATAATCAAGCGGATATTATCAAATTAACGCCTTCACATTTAGCATTATTAAAAGGAAAAAAATACGATAATTCACTTATCAGAACAATGATTGTCGGCGGGGAAGATTTTAAAACAGAACTTGCCTATTCCATTCAACAATCATTTTCTCCCGAATTAAAAATTTATAATGAATACGGTCCTACGGAAGCTACGGTGGGTTGTATCGTTACTCAATTTAATCCGAAAAATACCACGCAGTTATCCGTTCCAATTGGTGTGCCGATTGCGAATATGAAGGCATTTGTATTGGATAATTTCGGGAATCCTGTGCCACAGGGTGTGGTGGGTGAATTGTATGTAGCGGGTACGGGTTTGGCAGACGGATATTGGCAACGTGCGGATTTGACGAAAGAAAAATTTACCGAAAAATATCCTACACTTGCCTCGCGTATGTATCGCACAGGCGATCTCGGACGACTAAATGATAGAGGACAGTTAGAATATTTAGGCAGAATAGACCACCAAGTAAAAATCAGCGGACGACGTATAGAACTCGGCGAAATAGAAGCCACACTCAACCTACATCCCGACCTCAAAAACTGCGTTGTCATACTCGAAGAACAGGTTAAATCTGTGACACCCGAAACGCATAATTGTACCCGTTGCGGTTTACCGGACAATTACCCGACAGCGGAGTTTGATGAGGAAGGTGTGTGTAACCTTTGTCGGAGTTTTGAGACGTATCAGGAACGTGCCAAACGTTACTTTAAAACCCACGATGAACTACTCAAAATTCTAAGTGAAGCCAAAACACGCAAGACTGGAAAATACGATTGTCTTGCCCTGTTGAGTGGTGGAAAAGATAGTACTTACGCATTGGCGCAATTGGTAGAAATGGGTTTGTCTGTCTTGGCATTTACATTGGATAATGGCTATATTTCGGAGCAAGCAAAAGATAATGTACGGCGAGTGGTCGGGGAGTTGGGGGTTGACCATGTTTTCGGAGAAACGCCTGCTATGAACGAGATTTTTGTGGATAGTTTGCAACGACATTGTAATGTGTGTAATGGCTGTTTTAAAACGATTTATACGCTTAGTACACAAATTGCACTCGATAAAGGTATTCCATTCATTATCACAGGTTTATCAAGAGGACAGTTTTTTGAAACACGCCTGACGGAAGAGTTATTTTGGAAGGATGATGTGGACATTGAAGGCATTGATAATATTATTCTGAATGCCCGAAAAGCCTATCACCAAGTAGATGATGCGGTGAAGCGATTACTGGACACTTCGGTATTTGATGAGGATGAAACTTTTGAGAAAGTACAGTTTGTGGACTACTATCGTTATACAGACGTGAGCTTGGATGAAATGCTGCGTTATTTGGATGAACGATTGCCGTGGGTGCGTCCTACGGATACGGGGCGTTCTACGAATTGTTTGATTAATCAAGTCGGTATTTTTGTCCATAAAAAAGAAGAAGGATATAGCAATTATGCTTTCCCTTACAGTTGGGATGTACGTATCGGGCATAAGACGCGCGAAGCATCATTAGAGGAAATTAATGAGGAAATCGACGAACCGGAAGTGCGCCGCATTATGTCCGAAATTGGTTATGAAAATGTGACATCAAAATCGCGTTTGGTCGCTTATTTTACAGGAAAAGAACAAACGACAGGTGAGTTGCGAAATTACCTCGCCAAACATCTCCCGAAATACATGATACCGACCCATTTCAAACATTTACACGAACTCCCACTCACCACAAACGGCAAAATTAACCGCAAGGCTCTACCAGCCCTTACCGACGCGCCCGAAACCGACACGGAGTACATCGCGCCATCCAATGAGTTTGAAGAAATCCTACATGAAATCTGGTCGGAAGTCCTTAATATTCAGTCAATTGGCGTGCAGGATAATTTTCTGATGTTGGGCGGTACTTCACTGGCTGCGATACGTATTGCGACACGCATGGAGGAGGCCTTTGAATTGGAAATTCCGGTGAATCGCGTGTTTGAATATCCGACTATCTCAGAATTGGGGGCGCATATCGAAGGGGTGATTTTGGAATTATTAAGCCAGACGTAGAGACGCAATTAATCGCGTCTCTACGTTTGGTTTACGCCTGCGCTTTGGGCGTATTAAAATTCATCGGTAAAACAGGTTGCTTTGGGTCTTTGATAGGTCCGAAATTTTCCTCAAATTTGCGTACATTGTCGGCGAGTGCATTGAGCAGACGTTTGGCGTGTTGAGGGGTGAGGATGACGCGCGATTTGACCTTTGCTTGTGGCACATTGGGCATCATACGGATGAAATCCAACACAAATTCAGACGGAGAATGATTGATGAGTGCGAGGTTAGCATATACGCCTTCCGCGATTTCTTCGGGCAATTCTATGTTAAGTTGATTCGGTTGTTTGGGTTGATTTTTCTTTTCTGCCATGTTTTAGTTAATTAGTTGAATAGTGATTAGTTAATTAGTTGGCTGATAATAAGTAATTTGTGTGGCAGTCAGCCTTACTAATCAACTAATTAACCAATCAACTAATTAACGAACCACAAAGATACATTTTTTAATCGAAATTAATGATAATGGAACATACAAACGACTTTTACATCGACGAAAATCAGAAGCATTGGAATGACCGCGTGGCGTATCACGAAAAATCGGAATTTTATGATGTTGAAGCTTTTAAAAAAGGAAAAACTTCATTACAAAGCATTGAATTAGAAGGACTTGGAGGTGAAGTGAAAGGTAAATCCTTACTGCATTTGCAGTGTCATTTCGGGCAAGATACCCTCTCGTGGGCGCGTATGGGCGCACAGGCAACGGGTGCGGATTTTTCGATGAAAGCGATTGATTTGGCGCGTAGCTTGAATGATGAACTGGATTTGGACGCAGCGTTCGTTTGTTGCAATATTTATGATTTGAAGGAACATTTGAAGGGGCAATTTGATATTGTGTTTACTTCGTATGGCACGATTGGTTGGTTGCCGGATTTGGAGGCTTGGGCGAATATTGTGGGGCATTTTTTGAAGCCGGGCGGTACATTTTATATGGCAGAATTTCATCCGACCTATTATATGGTAGATTTTGATTCCTTGAAATTGATGTATCCGTATTTCAATCGCGGTGTTTTTTCCGAACCTGTTGAAAACACCTATGCCGACCTTGATGCGAAAATAGATGGTACAGAATATTTTTGGCAACATCCGATGAGTGATATTATTGGCTCACTGATGCGGCAAGGACTGAATTTACAGGAATTTAAAGAGTTTGATTATTCGCCTTATAATTGTTTTCCGAATTTGGTGGAAACAAGCGAAGGCAAATACCAAATTAAAGGACTGGAGGGGCAGTTACCTTTGATGTTTTCCATAAAAATGAAAAAATAACTTCTAAAATTACTTTACGAATAAGACGTGATTTATTTTATATGTAAAAATAAATAAATATATAAAATTAATTTTATGAAGTAGTTAGTTCTAATTTGACGCTTGTTCTATTTAAGACTTTTAAAGTGTCGGTTACAATTCGGTGGTGTTTGACAAAAATAGGGGGAGCAATTATACGCGAGTCGCAAGGTGAATTCCTTTGCTGAACATGGATATTTGAGTATTAAAACACCCATTTTCACACAAAAACATTCGCCTTGCGGCTATTCCCTATTTTACCCGAACACCTCCTATAATTCAATATGTTCGCCAAATGGAAAATTGAGGCTCATCTAGGAATTTAGTGGAAAGCTTACTCGCCTGACATTCTCAAAATCTATTGATACCCCACATCTCTAAGTATCCCGTTTGCTAAACTTTTTGAGTTTCGTACTCCGATAGCTATCG
>ENA-ORXR01003027-ORXR01003027.1-marine-metagenome-genome-assembly--contig:-NODE-3027-length-15424-cov-3.696618_pt1 | contig 15424 bp, 8 predicted proteins | sample MGYA00237866_ERZ511479 | MGnify/ENA metagenome assembly ERZ511479 | reverse complement strand
AAAAAAGCCGAAGCCCCATCGACTTGACTTTATCAGCGACTACATCTACATATTCTTGATCTTCATAGGCAAAAGAAAAGCAAACGTCGTACTCGAACTCTGGAGGGGTATCGGTCATGGTAGTTAGCCGCTAACAGTCACACAAGGGGGAGTTTCTTCGTTCATCAGACTAAGCACGCCAGCTATTGGATAGTCTGAAAGCGAATTTATGCATTAATAATAGGCTTATATGAAGCTCTATGTGCAGCAACTATACCTTATAGTGCAACAAACCAACAACTCTACTATCGATATGGAATTCATACGATCTTTGAAATGTTGAGTAACACTGCATGTTGATGAACCATATCCCTTGCGAAAATTACTGATATAGGGTCTGTAATTACGGCGTTACTTATCCTTTCGTCGCAGTTGTTTAACCTCGTAGGTATCTGTAACCGTAAGGCTCCCCATTCCTTACATTTTTTAATCAATCCGTCCAGCAAATCAGGAATCCTTTGCTATACTTTGAATATCATCGATTCTCTAGAAAAGTGAACAATAATGACAATCTTAGGTATCGACCTCGGTACAACTAATAGCGCCTGCGCAGTTTGGCGAGATGACAAAGCCGAGCTAATCCCCAATGCACTCGGCGAGTTGCTAACACCCTCAGCAATCTACATAGACAGTGATAATAACGTCCATGTTGGCCAGATCGCCCGTGAACGATCCGTGACAAATCCCAAATCGACGGCTCAGGTGTTTAAGCGGTATATGGGAAGCAATAAGACGATTAAACTCAGTGGTAAAGACTATACCGCCGTTGAATTGTCTAGTTTTCTACTGTCCAGGCTCAAGGAAGATGCTGAAAAACACTTGAATGAAAAAATTACTCAAGCGGTGATTAGTGTTCCGGCCTATTTCAATGACACACAGCGTAAAGCGACGAAACAAGCGGGTGAAATGGCTGGTTTAGCTGTCGAACGATTGGTTAATGAGCCGACGGCTGCGGCGATCGCCTACGGCCTTCATGAAAAGCCGGAACATTCGCAGTTTATGGTGCTCGACTTGGGTGGCGGCACGTTTGACGTGTCGATCATGGAGTACTTCTCAGGTGTTTTGGAAGTGCATGCTTCATCAGGTGATAATTTTCTGGGTGGCGAAGACTTTTTAGATATCCTGGTGGATTATTATATCTCCACCTCAGATTTATCACGCAGCAAATTAAGCCCGCAAGATTTACAGAAAATTCAGCTGCAAATGGAGTTAGTTAAACGCCAGTTTAATGCAGCCGAATCAGTTCGCATTGAGCCCATTATTGACGCTCAGCCGGAGTCGGTGATTATCACGCGTGATCAGTTCACCTCAATAACTCAGGAGCTGTTACAACGAATTCAACAACCTATCGAGACAACGCTGCGTGATGCAGACTTGCGACCGTCAGATCTTGATGAGGTAATCTTGGTGGGTGGCGCAACCCGAATGCAGAGCTTGCGTTCGACGGTGGCTAAGATGTTCCGACGCCTACCCATGGCTAATCTGGATCCTGATTTGGTGGTTGCCATGGGAGCTGGCATACAGGCTGGTCTCAAAGCGCGAGATAAGGCTTTAGATGATATTGTTTTGACCGATGTGTCGCCCTATACCTTAGGCACAGGAATATTAAATCAAGCGGATATTAGTGGCGTCCAAGGGGATTTATTCAGCCCAATCATCGAACGTAATACCGTGATTCCAGCGAGTCGTGTTGCTTCTTATTTCACTGTTTATGATAATCAGAAAGAGCTTGAGTTTAATATTTTTCAGGGTGAGAGTCGCCTGGTTAAAAACAACATCCCATTGGGTGGCATCAATGTCAAAATTCCCAGAAACAAAAAAGGCAAAGAGGGTGCCGAAGTACGCTTTAGCTATGATATGAATGGCTTGCTTGAAGTTGATATCAAAGTGCTAAGTACGGGCAAGACCTATTATAAAATGATACAAAATGCGCCCGGTGAGCTTTCTGAGGAGGCATTGGCTAAGTCAAGAGAGAAGTTAGCTACCCTTAAGTTTCACCCCCGCGAGGATGAGAAAAATCAGTTACTAATTGCCCGAGCCGAGCGATTATTTGAGAGTCGCCTAGCTGATCAGCGGCAAATGATTCAAAGCAACTTGCATTATTTTGAAGAAATTCTGGAAAAGCAGGACATCCCAGCCATCGAAAAAGCACAAACAGAATTTTCCACCTTTCTGGATCATTTGGAACAGGATCGCATATTCTAATGGACTGTTGGGAAGTACTGGAGATAGCGCGTTTTTCCGATAAAAAAACCATAAAGATTGCTTACGCAAAGCAGCTTAAATTGCATCGCCCTGATGATGATCCGCAAGCGTTTCAACGAGTCCATCGCGCCTATCAATCAGCCCTGAGTTGGGTTCCTGATGCTATTGAAGACACCTCTGCATGGATGAGGGTAGAAGATGAGCCCTCTGATGAAGCCTTAACTGAAATCGTCGTCGAATCGCTAAGTCGGCAGCGTGGTGATATCGCTGTTAATACCGATAAAAGATCTGATGAAACAGTAACAGTCGATGCGCCAGTCTTGACTGAATTATCGAATCTGGATGATGTAATTGCAGCAGAAATGTCAAGCGAGCCAGAACTGAGTCAAGCAGACCGACAGTTGCTCGATGAAATACATGCTCAGGAACATCTGCTGAGCGAGGACTGGCAAAACTTATATTCCAAGACCAGTTATATAGTAAAATCGCCAACCACCTGTAATGATCTAAATGAATGGAAATCTCTAGAATCCTTGGTATCCATGAATGATCTAGAGTTTCGTAAAGCAGCAAGTGATCAGGTGTTTGAAGTGGTGGCAGAAGTTAATTCGGCGTCTCTTGCTAACAAACATCTTTATATCAAACGTCCGGTTTTAAATTATTTAAATAAGCTATTCTCATGGGATAAAAAGTGGCAGGAATACCAGCATAACCATTCCAGAGAAAAGTTAAACGCCATCTACCCTTATCTTGAAGAAGCAGAAAAACCAGTTAAGGGAATCAATAAGAAGCGAGAGCTCTATTACTACCGACGTGGTGCAGCCTTTGCGATTGACCTGTCATTGCTCTTTGTGCCGATTCTCGTCTACTTGATTGTAAAAAGCATTTTGGTTGCTGCTGGGCTGGAAAACTGGTTTGAATCGCTTGGAATCAAAGGAGAATCAGTTGCCGTTATCTGGGTAATCGCTTATCTGCTGCTATTAATACCATTTCAGGAATCCTCGCAATATCAAGCGACGATTGGTAAACGCTTGCTGGAATTACAGGTAATCGATGGTCGGGGCGATCGTATAGGATTCTTTCAAGCATTTTGGCGAAGCTTAGTGACGGTAGGCTGTTGTATTGGTATCAAGGCTGTCGTGTTTATAAATTTCGCACTGTCTTATTGGCGATCAGAGATTTTGCAGGATACCTTATCGCGCTCGTATGTGATCTTGCGGCCAGGCTATTTTCAGAAATGACCGGATTTAAAACTGATGTGCGTCGTCGGTAGCTTGTGGTATTAGCTTTACTTCGCCGACTCGTCGTTTGATGGTGCTATTCTGGTGGTTTGAGTTGACTCGCAAGGTCTGCGTAAAGCTAATACCACAAGCTACTTCCTACAGACCGATGGCTTTGTCGATTGCTTTGATATTGCAGTTTGATTCTAGGTGGAGGGCTAGGGTGTCTAGAGCCGCATCGACTTGTTCGTTCCATTCGCCGGATTGGGCGGTGACGCCGATTTTTTGGAGGAATTCGTGTCGGTAGACGGCGTTGTCGAAGAGGCCGTGGGCGTACATTCCGGCGATGTTGCCTTGTAAGTAGCCAATGACATCACCCTGTTGGTTTAATAGGTAGGGTTTGGCGATATCGTCGGCGCTGGTTTTTCCATGGTGGATTTCATAGCCGGTTACCTGGGCACCGCTTTTTACCAGTTTAGCTTTAGTTTGTTGGGTGGTTTTTTCTGCTTCAAGAGTGGTTTTGATGGCTAAGAGGTTGAGTCCTTGGCTGGTGTAGCCGCCTTCGAGGTTGTTTGGGTCTGCTAGTGTTTTGCCGAGCATTTGCATGCCACCGCAAACGCCTAGTATTTGCACGCCTTTCGCTGATAGCTGATGTAGTAGGGCGGCGAAGCCATTTTGCTTTAGAAAATCAAGATCGTAACTGACATGTTTTGATCCTGGGATAATGACGGCTGCAATGTTGTTAGTCAGAAATCCTGCTTGGCCATCCGTTGTTAAACCATTGCCAGACTGACTGATCTCCGTGCCAATTTGGTCGATTGAGTCTACGAAATTTACTTGTACACCGGGCTCATTTAACAAGGCATCGAATTCATCAAAATTCGACATATAGGGCGTGCGGATGATGGCGATTTCGGGTTTGTTAGAATGGCTGATTTCTGTTTGTTGGGAATAAGCATCTTCGGTGGGTAAGGGCAGGTTTAACATTGGAATAATGCCGAGTGTTGGGATGTTGGTTTTCCCTTCTAACCAGTCCATGGCATTGCCGAGTAAGCTTGCGTCGCCACGAAACTTATTTAGAAGAAAGCCAGCGATTCTGGTTTGCTCCTCGCTGATGAGACAGTGCCAGGTTCCGAGTAGATGCGCAAAGGCACCGCCACGGTCAATGTCAGAGGCTAATAACACCTGTGCCTCGGCTTCTAGTGCAACGCTCATATTGACGATGTCGCCGGAACGTAAGTTGATTTCAGCAGGGCTGCCTGCACCTTCAATGATTAAGAGTTCGTAGTCATTTTTCATCTGGTGCAAGCTGTTTTTGACGGTTTCCCAAAGGTAGGTTTTGCGTTCCTGCCAAGGAATTGTCTTTAGTTGTGGCTGTGCTTTGCCTAACAGAATGACTTGAGACATCGAGTCGGCTTCCGGTTTTAGTAACACCGGGTTCATATGAACCGTCGGAGATATTCTCGCAGCTTGCGCTTGCAATAGTTGAGCACGACCAATCTCTCCACCATCAGGTGTGACGCCGGCGTTATTACTCATGTTTTGAGCTTTAAAGGGAGCGACGCGAATACCACGGTTAGCGTATAGGCGACAAAACCCGGCGGTTAGATATGATTTGCCTGCATCAGAGGTGCAGCCTTGAATCATGAGGGGTGAGAGTGATTTACTGCGATGCATATCCATTAAGTAAGATTAATTAACAAGTCACGAGTCTGTCTATTCGCCTGTAATGAGTCAAGGACTGAGGTGATTTCCGTCAGCTACTCGTTTGTGGGTAAGTCTTATTAGTCATTGAAACTTCTGCCTATAAGCCATTAAACCAGACGGATATGGCATTAGGATAATTAACGCATTAGAGCTTGTTTATTACATTGACAGGCCTTAGTCACATGCGCATCATTAGCGTTTTTTTATGCCCGAAGGAGAGTTGATATGAGTAAAAAAATAGATGGCAAAGCATTCGCAGACCGTCTGTGTGCCACTTTGGCTGAAGAAGTGGTCTCATTGAAGCAAGATAAACAATTATCTCCTTGTATTGCGGTGGTTTTAGTCGGTGAAGATCCGGCAAGTGCTACCTATGTAGGTGCTAAAGTTAAGCGCTGCGAGCAGTTAGGCATAGACTCTCGTTCACATCATTTGGACGTCAGTACCTCAGAAGAGGAGCTACTGAGCTTGATTGATGAGTTAAACAATGATCCTGAGGTTCACGGCATTCTGGTGCAATTACCCGTACCAAAACAGATTAATGGCGATGCGGTGATTAATGCGATCAATCCAGATAAAGATGTTGATGGCTTCCACATTAGCAATGTGGGCGCACTAGCTGTTGGTCAGAATAATATGGTGCCATGTACGCCGTTAGGTTCTTTGATGTTGCTACAGGATGAATTGGGTGATCTTAGCGGCATGAATGCGGTGGTTGTTGGGCGTTCAAATATCGTCGGTAAGCCGATGGCTGCATTGTTACTGCAACAAAGCTGCACCGTCACCATTGCTCACTCACGCACAAAAGATCTTCCGGCGGTTTGTCGTGAAGCAGATATTTTAGTGGCAGCGGTTGGTATTCCGCACTTCATTCAGGCAGATTGGGTCAAGCCTGGTGCGACAGTCATCGATGTGGGAATCAATCGTATTTTTGATGAAGCGCTAGGTAAAAATCGTTTAGTGGGTGATGTTGATTACACAGCAGCAGCTGAGGTGGCTGGTGCCATCACACCGGTACCCGGCGGAGTCGGGCCGATGACCATTGCTTGTTTGATGTATAACACAGTGGCTGCTGCAAAAAACCAAGCCGGTATTGCATAAAATAATTCGGGTTATTATTCCCTGAGTAAACCTTAGACTAATATCTGAGCGAGTTATCATCAAGAAGCGAGTGCGAAGTCACTCGCTTTTTTATTGCCAGCAAGGTCAGTTAATGTCTTCAACTAAATGTGTGTTAATAATTTTTCCTCATCAACTATTTCAGGAGCATGCAGGCCTCGCTTTAGACGTTGATGAAATCATACTGATTGAAGACGATCTGTTTTTTAAAGACTTTCAATATCCAATTAATTTCCATCGTAAGAAATTGATGCTGCATCGGGCGTCCATGAAAGCTTTTGCTGCGAATCTGTCAAGTCAGGGGCTGAATGTCAGGTACTGCGACTGGCAAAGCAAGGGGCTCGACATATTATTCAATACGTTAAGTGAAGAAGTATCTAAAGCTGGCACCATTAAAATTATCGTCAGTGACTGCGTAGATTATGCTCTTAACAAACGTCTAAAACTTCTGGCAAAGACACATGGCGTCGAGATGCGCTGGTTGCGATCCCAATTATTTATCAACAGCAATGAGGAAAATGCTAGCTACCGTGCCAGTAAAAAACGTTGGTTTATGGCGGATTTCTACCAGCATCAGCGGCGTAAGCTTAACTTACTGATGGATGCTGATAACAAACCAAGCGGTGGCAAGTGGAGTTTTGACGAGGAGAATCGTAAGAAAATTCCTAAAAAGCAACGAGGCAGCATTCCTAAAATCAATTTACCGGAAGAGAATCAATGGGTGGTTGAGGCACGCAGCTATACTCAACAGCATTTCCCCAATGCCTTGGGCAAGGATGAAGATTTCGAATACCCCGTAACGCAGGCGGACGCGCTCATTTGGTTAGATGAATTTCTGGAGCAACGCTTTGCACTGTTTGGCCCCTATGAAGATGCGTTGGTTCCAAAGCACAGTTTTCTGTATCACAGTGTCCTAACACCTCTGATGAACATTGGGTTGCTAAGCCCGCAGCTGATCATTGATAAAGCGACGGTGTTTGCTGAAACCCACGAAGTAGCAATATCCTCCTACGAAGGCTTTATTCGCCAAATCATCGGCTGGCGCGAATTTATGCGAGCCACCTATGTGGATTTAGGGGTTGAAATGCGAATCAGCAACCATTGGAATCACCACCGAAAAATCCCAACGAGTTTTTATACGGGTACTACAGGCATCACACCAATCGATGACGTGATACAGAGAACCTTGAAAACGGGCTATTGTCATCATATCGAACGGTTGATGGTGTTGGGTGGTTTTATGTTTCTTTGTGAGTTTGATCCTGACGAAATCTATCGCTGGTTCATGGAGCTGTTTATCGATTCCTATGACTGGGTAATGGTGCCTAATGTGTATGCGATGAGTCAGCATGCTGATGGTGGCCTGATCACAACAAAGCCTTATTTTTCAGGTTCTGCTTATCTTAAAAAGATGGGCTATGATGATATTGACGGCGATTGGTGCGAAGTTTGGGACGGGCTTTACTGGCGCTGGATCAATTTGCATCAGGAGTCATTGGCTAAGAATCCACGTTGGGCAATGATGTGCGCGATGGCGCGTAAAATGGATCAGCAAAAAATGGACAAACACGTGGCTTTTGCAGAGCGTTTTTGGTTCAACGACTTTTCCTCTTTTTGATAGTTGTTTCAGTGGGTTTGTTTTTTCTCGCAGGCCGTTTGAACTCTTCGATTTTTTTAACCAGTTCATCGCGAGGCGTCACCTCGAAGCCGGGTCGTTTTACGCGTTTTATTTTTTGGCCGATCAGGCGCTGGATGCTCTGCAGGCTGCGTTCTTCCTCACGACTAACGAATGAGATGGCTTGGCCTTGGCTTCCGGCGCGCCCGGTACGGCCTATGCGATGTACATAGTCTTCCGCAAGATAGGGCAGGTTAAAATTGATCACATAGTCCAGTCCCTGGATATCAAGACCGCGGGCTGCGACTTCAGTGGCAATCAGAATTTGCACCTTACCACTTTTAAAGTCAGCAATGGCGCGCCGTCTGACACCCTGGCTCTTATCACCATGACAGATTGCTACCGGATATTTTTTCAGTTTGAGTTTGAGTTTGTCGGCCTGATCTTTGGTGCTGGTAAAAACCAACACTTGAAACCAATTGAACTCTTCCAACAACTCCAGAAATAGATCTATTTTTCGGTTTTCTTCGATAGGATAAAGCACATGTTGCACGGTATCTGCCGTGACATGGCCTTTGCTGACTCTGATTTCCTGAAAACCTTTCATGATTTTATGTGAGAGTTCACTGACCCCTTGTGATGAAGTTGCAGAGAACAGTAGGGTTTGACGTTTTTTGGCAGTGAGTTTTAAAATTGCCTGAACGTCTGAGACAAAGCCCATATCCAGCATGCGGTCCGCTTCATCGAGTACTACGTTGCTGACTTCTGCCAGGTCAACATTGCATTGTTCTAAATGTTCCAGTAAGCGGCCGGGCGTTGCTATCAATATATCGACACCTGCTTTGAGCTTGTTCTCCTGCCCAACTAGCTTAACGCCACCATAGACAGCGGTAATCTGAAACGGCAAAAACTGAGCATATTGTCCAATGGTCTCTGCAAGCTGCTCGGCAAGTTCGCGGGTAGGGGTCAGGATAAGGGCGCGGGGACTCACCGGTGTATCAGAGTCAGTGGCGGCAGCCTGATCGATTAGTTGTTGCAGTACCGGAATAGCGAAAGCGGCTGTCTTGCCAGTGCCCGTTTGAGCGATTGCCAGAAGATCTTTGCCACGACGAGCAGGAATAATGGCTTGTTCCTGAATCGGCGTCATCTCCTTATAACCTGAGGCATCAATGCCTTTTTGAAGATCTGGTGCAAGGTCTAGTGATGAGAAGATCATGGCAATTCCTTTATATACCTTATCGCATAAGGCGTGTCGTTGACTTGATGAGTCACGACACGCCCAGAGATGGCGAAGTATATAGGGAATTGTAGGCGACTGGGTTGTTAATTTAAAACCCAGTCGCTATCAAACGATCGCCATTAGGATCTTGGTCGGTATCGTTGTCATAATTCATTATTGATCAATTCTGACTTGATAACTTACCTGACCGCTAGCACCTCCTGGCAGTGAACCGGTAAACGTCCACTTTACCTTTTGTATCCCCATAAACGGCGTGCAGGTCATCCCGGTTGGAACGACATCGCAGCTTGCGGTGGGCGGCTGCATTTTAGTAAATTCAGGCGAGGTATCGTCAACTTTCAAATCATTGATGGGGCCGGTGCCGGTATTACGGAAATAAATCCGATATTTAAGGTAATCCCCTGGCTTTCCCTGACTCAGTTGGCTCGATTCGGCACTATTTTGAGAGATATTCTGCACCGTTTTATGTAGCTTCAGACGTGAAGCGCCGGTTTCAGGGTTGGCTGCTGAAGTTGTCGGAGATACCTTGTTACCCACCGTAGTAATATCAGTGACCTTCATCGCCAAAGCACTCGCAGTGCCACCACTGTAGGCAAAGCTTGCTGTAGTGATAACGCGGTATTTATCGCTAGCGGGGGCATTTGCCGGCGCATAGACTTTATTAACGATGCACCAGCGACCATTGGCGCCGACCCCTAAATTAATTCCTTCTAACGGTGCGTTAGCCTCGGTTCCATTTAGAATGCCATCACAATTGCTGTCACGATAGATTAAATGAGACCACCCAGTGGCAGTGTTGGCATCTGCGGCGGTAGTAAATGTTACTGTTCCAGCCGCCTGAGTACTAAACTGATGAGCGTAGTAAACGACATTTCCCGGTAACACTTTACTCTCATGATCAGGCTCGAATATAATTTTTCTAACATCGCCAAAATCAACATTGGTATAAGTCGTCGCAGAGGTTGCCGTAAATGTAACCGAGTCTGATGCCATATCGTAACTGCCACCGGTGCTGCCTGCCTGACCGCCTGTGGTGATATACCCCGTGGCATTAGTCTCTTGTACGGTCACCGTCGATACAGTTCCCGGAACATACAAGGTATAGCTTCCATCGGTAGCGGTACGAGTCGAGTCGTAAAGGGTACCTGCCCCATCTGAAGCAACGACCTTGACACCACTAATGCCTGTTTCATTGCTTTCTTGCGCGCCATTGGCTGAGGTGCCTCCGGATATACCATTGTCATCAAAAACTGTTCCATGAATCACGATACCGTTGTAATCACCAAAATCCTGTCGTTGGATATTCGTTTCATGCACGGTTATGTTACGCACGTTCGGTGTGGTTGAGACAAAAGTCGCAGGATCACTATCGGCTGGTGGGCAAGTTGCGCTACCAAAAGGTGTCGGAGACGCGTCTGACTCTATTAGTTGATAGTCACCGGTGAGTACGCGGTTAAATTTATAAAAGCCGTTAGCATCGGTGTCTACGCTTAAGCAGCGCACCGGTACACCCGGATAAGGTGACCCTGACAAGACAACAGTCACGCCCGGAATACCAAGCTCGGTATTTTCCCGAATCCCGTTGTTGTTAATATCGTTCCAGACGGTTCCAGACACCTCATACATGTCCGGAACCAGACCCATGTCTAAGGTTAAGTTAGAAAAATCATCCGCAGTGGAATCGGTTATAAAGGCAACATTATCGCCGACCGGCTCATTACCCGTGGGTACGCCGCCTGGAGGCGCAGGGTTGGCTGATACGGTGATGATTGCGGTACGGATTCCATCAGTATCAGGTGTACCCGCGGTGTAAGCATGGTGATCATCCGTTTCATTGGCATCATCATCTGGTAGGCCACTAATAATTGAAGGTCCCCAGTGCTCCAAGAGAGCGTTATCCTGAAACTCGCTGGCAGGAATTTCAACATAATAGTCACCTGTCCCCAGTAGATTGAAAACATAGCGGCCAGGCTTCTCAAGCCCGGTTGTTGTCGAAGCGACTAGAGTTCCATCTGCTTTGTGTAAATTAACCACCACGCCATTGGGAGCGGTGTAGTCAATTAATGGATCGTATTTTCCATCTTCATCAATATCAGCAAAGACGAAATCACCAATTGAGTAGGAGGCAACCTGAACCGTTGCACCACCTGATTTTAAGAACTGTGAAGCCGGTAGTGTGACTGAGTCCATTGCAAAGCTGTTGGTATAAATGTCAGCGGGATTGTTGCTCGGTTCAGTGCTCCCAGCCGTGGTGCCCGCAAGCAGTGTGAGCGTCATTTTCATGCCCTGACGCGGATTACCATCTCTCGCTAAGGCGTAGTTCGAAATAAATTTAAGCGCAGTAACATCATCAAACGCCGTAGGGCAGTTTGGGTTACCAAATTGTGCTAGCGTACACCAGTTTGAAGTGTTGTTGTCAGGGTCTTCAACAATGGTTGCAGGTGCATCAGCGGTGTAATAGGTGGTACCAATATCGGGGAATGGGTCGCTTGCAACCGGTGTAGTACCATCTGTCCAGGTAACGGTTGGTGCGCCTGCTAATTCCATTACACCAGCGAAGCTAGATTGTGGACTATTGCTGTCTCCGTTATAGGGAAAAACATCGATCATAACGGGTGCTGCAATTTCTAATGCGGCTGAAAAATTAGCCCACGACAAGGTATAAACTTGTCCGTCATTCATATCATCTAGTGGTGAGTCAACGATTTTGTTGACCTGAATTTCACCGACCTGTTCTAGCTTAATATTGTGCGTATCTGAACGTGCTGCCAGCGATGAAATAACATTATCTGCCCGGGCTTCTGCATAGTTGGTGACAATCGTTCCATCGGGTGCCAGGGGGTTACTGTCAGTGCAAATGATGCGCGGCGGTATTGCCGTGTTGGCTGGGTAATTTCCCATATTCCAAACGAGTCGGGTATAACCCGGTGCAGGGTTACCGTCTTTGTCCGTATTGTACTGGACTAATCCAGCCGGTGTACCACCGGCTGTGTTGGTGGTACAGGTTCCGTTATAAGTCGCGTCTGGCGGTAAGACGTTAATAATCTGAAGATTTTGTGAATTACCGGGGTTAGGTAGCGATGACTGCAGAGCAACATCCACATGCCAGATTATTGGGTTGCCTGCAATCGTTGAAGAGGTTGCTCCAGAGGCTGCGTAAGGTGTCACGCTGTGAGAGTCTAAGGCCAGTTTTATACGAGCTAACGTTACCCTGTCTCCATCTACGCTTCCGTTTTCCGGGCCGGGTTGGTAACTTCTATAGGTCCAGTTAGGCGCATACTCATCTGACTTAAAACCACCAAAGTTAGGCATTACTGTACCAACTGGAATAATTTGCCCATTGTGAGGGCCACCGTTAAAGGTATTCCTCGCCATCAGTGGTACAACAAAACGTATTTGATGTCCCGAGCCAAAGTTACGCCCTGCTGCTTTTGCGGCTGCGCTTAAGACCGCTCGAACAGCATTTACACCATCGATACCACCGGTAACTGAGCTTGGATTGGTGTGCCAGCCATTGGTCGTACTGTTGTCATCACAGCGGGCAGCACGTTGTTTAGACCAGTCACCATTAAACCGGCCTGAGCTAAGGTCGTAATCATTCGTACCGTCATGGTTTCCGTCAAGTGGATCATCACCAGTGAGGTCTATATTTCCATATTGGATTTCGTAATCAGCCGGATTATGTCCGTTCGGGTTATAGGTACCCATATAAGCATAGGTTCCGGGTGTGCCGCCAGTATTACCCCGGTCAGTTAATTGCTGGACGGTATTGTCAAAAATATCGCATGTGTTGGGATTGTTAAAGCCAGCAGTACCTTGGTTGTAGACTAATACCCAGCCAAGATGCGTGTTTCCAGCTTCTAATTCACCATCACCCGAATGATAACTTGATGTTCCTGTGTATTTGTAGCTGGTCACCCGGTCATTGGAGTATTGGAGATTTCGTTTGCTGAAATTACCTCGGGTGCTCAGTTTGAATTCAGTACAGCCCAATGTGTTATTGCTACGGGTGCCATTTTGCATCGGCACACCGTTATGACCTTCTTCTGAATTAGGGCCATAGTTACTGGTTCCAGAGGGACTCAGAGGATCAAATCCATTCATTTGACTACATAGATAACTAACCCCTGTGCCATTCCCTGCAATCCCATCTGCAAGGTCAACAGATCTGAAAGGAATAAAGATTTGTACTCTGTGGTTGATGACATAATAAGGGCCTGGAGTAAGATCAACATTTCCAAGCGCTTTAGTTGGATAGCGCGTACCGGACAGGTCAGCCCCTTGCAGTGTTACGGTATATGAACCTGAAGTGGGGTCTGAAGGATTATCCCGAGCATAGCTACAGGTTCCTGAGTCTATAACGTGTTCTTCTAACGGTCGGTCGGCTCTGATGTTTTCTCGCCCCCAGACTTCTCCCCCCCAACCAGTCGGATTGGGAGTACATTGAGTGATGTGAAACTCCAGTGGATACGCCGGGCCATTCACACTGGCCGACGTCGCATTGAGAGTGTTATTGATCGTAATCGGTTGAACGATGGTTTCTACACCAAAACGCCGTGTTGCGGCTACTCTGAGGCCCATGTAGGCGTAGAATCCAGGTTCAGTGCCTTGGCCAACATCTCTGTTGCCTACACTGTAATTCCTAATCGCCTGAGTGCTGGTTAATGAATGAATCAAATCGTAAGCGGGCGCAGAAGAAATAGTGACGGGCCGTTTATCGACAAAGGTATTAACCGCTGCATTAGCCGCTCCCGATGTATCGACAGAATAAACTCTTTGAGTAGAAGTATAGGAAGACCCGTTCCATGAGTTACCCGTTGGCTTTACATTGACACCAAAAATCCTCGCTTGACCCTCTGCAAACGGCCCTAGGTTGCAAGTTAATGTAGTCGTGCCATTACCATTTAGCACCACCGATGAAGGTGGGTTGGTGCCACCTCCAGCAGCGGTGGTACATGCCGCAGGCATTGGTATTGACAGCTCAGCATTCGTTGAGGGAGTGAATATCTGTTCAATCACGACGTCTGTTAAGACAGGATCCCCCGGAGGAATCGTAGCAGCACCGCCACTGACCGATATAGACCAAAGATGTGTCGCTACATCTTGCGTTCTTACGACTCGATTATTTTCACCACAGTCTGATCCAGCTATGTCGGGAGCAGTGGGTGAAGAACAGGGAATTAGATTGCCTGATAAATCTTCCTGCGCCGTTCCAAATGGTGCAGTACCATCAACTAATCCAGCGCCCAGTGGTCCAAATGAAATATTTGGCATCGCAAATACTGCACTAGAACTTAGCAAAATGGCTATTGAAAACAGCGCCCTCAGCATGTTCTTCATATGTTGCCCCTAATTTATTGTGCCTACCGGGATACACCCGCAGCTTATAATTTTTTATACTGCGAATAAGTCTCACAGATGTTCTGAATGGTTCATATTTGAACATACCGAATATCATCTTCTTAATTAATTATGACCAACGGTGGGTGAGCTTTTAGTAAATCTTTGAATAAGACTTATTTCATTGGTTTTACACCTAAATTAAATGTCAGACGTTTGAAATTGGTTCACATTTCATAAAGTTAGTCTGCGTTAAGGTAGTCGCCACTATGGTTCAGTCAATATGGAATTGAGATGAAAAAAATAATCCTTGCAGGATTTTTAAGTTTATTAATGTCACCAATGTTAGCGAAAGATTTACCGAGTATGTGTTCTGATGGAACTTATGCGGGAGGCGGTGAGTGCGAGATTATCGTGGATGGAGTGAAAGTAGATATAGGAATGGAGGCTGATGATTTTTTTCAGGATGAAGAAAAACTCGCTGAGGAACTCAATGGTTTATTCAAAGGAATACATGATAAGATGATTCCGAGGCCTACGAAAAAGTAGTGACGACAGGAAAGCAAGATTAAACACAATGATACATTCAGATGGGCGATTCAAAGGCGCACGCAATACCTGTACTGCATATCAGACTTGGCTGCCAGACGGCGAAATCAAAGCGGCCATCCTGCTGGTGCACGGCTTAGGTGAACATTCCGGGCGCTACACGAACCTGATTAACCATTTGATTCCATTGGGTTATGCGATCTATGCGGTCGATCATATCGGGCACGGCAAATCTGACGGTGTTCGTAAACATATCAAGACGTTTTCTGACTTCAGCGACACACTCGATATCTTCCTTGAACGAGTCAAGGAATGGCATGGCCCAAACCCTTTGTTTATTCTGGGTCATAGTATGGGCGGATTAATTGCTTCTCATTATCTACTGGCAAACCA
>ENA-ORXR01003026-ORXR01003026.1-marine-metagenome-genome-assembly--contig:-NODE-3026-length-15425-cov-7.018700_pt1 | contig 15425 bp, 21 predicted proteins | sample MGYA00237866_ERZ511479 | MGnify/ENA metagenome assembly ERZ511479 | reverse complement strand
TGCGCCAATAACGTCGGTGAGTAGTAAAGACTCGAAAGAATTATTGCCACAGAAAGCAGTAGACGTTCAAGGTACTTATTACTTGAATTCGATCTGATCATGTAACCCGGTAGTCGTAAAGAATTATAGTGACGAGAGGGGCAACTTGTAGACCATGTGCGGTGGTAGATTCTTGTATGGTGTTAGTTGACCTAATTGATCGATTGTAGAATCTGGATGAAATCTACACATATTTGTGATGTAATCAATCCTACATTCCGCATGTTAAAAACGCTACTTTTTCCGATTTAATGGCTGGCAACCATTTGTTTTAGCGATCATTTTCTGAACTTGTGGTGATGGCCTAAGCGCGTATAAATCACCATTTCCCTTCAATTGCTGAACAAAAACGCTCAGATGACGTAGTTTCGTTGTCGTGATGTCTTTGCCACAATCTTGCCTTCAAGGCTTTCCATTGCTTGATTGATTTGTTTGTCCAGCATTCGTAGCTTCTGCCTGTTCTTGCGAAAGCGCTTGTAATTCTCGGTCATCTGCTTTGCCCATTTTATATCTTCAGGTTTAATTGCCTTGGTGCGCGAACGCCCCTCTTCTGAGTAGTTGATGCGATCCACCGGATGTCCACCTCCCTGTGCGCACCAGCAATTGCTCGCTCCGCACTTTCGATGCACTGTGCCAAAACTGCCACGGATCATCGCCTGCGTTGCTATCAGCTCGCCGATCACACGCTCACGGCGTTGCACGAGCTGTTCTATTTTTTTGGGTGTAGACATCTGTACAATATAGTCTATACTACGGTACAGATGTCAAGTGGATAGAATGATGCACACGACAGACACTGTCCCGGATCAACTACACCGAAAGCGTGTCGGTGAGATTCCACTGCTTCTTCACTTGGCCAAACGCCTGCGCTTTGATGAATTGCTTGGCTCCTACGTCGCTGGTCACGGCAATGAGAAAATCCCTGCCGCACAGTCCTTACTGCTACTTGTGCTCAATATCACCTCTGGCCGTCTGCCGCTGTATGAGCTACCTCAATGGACGACCGACCTCGATGGACGGCTGATCGGCAGAGACAGTGAGCTGCCACCAAATCTGTTCAACGATGACCGGTATGGTCGTGCACTGGACAAGCTCTACATGGCCGATCGAGCGAGCCTGATGACCGATCTAGTATTGGCCATGGTGGACGCCCTGCAGCTGGATCTTTCACAGCTGCACAATGATTCAACCACTATCAAGACCTGCGGACAGATGCCGGGAAAGACATCCTCGGGGATGCAGTTTCTTCGCGGGCATAGTAAGGATCACCGACCCGATCTAAAGCAGATCGTGTTCAGTCTGAGCTTGACGGCTGATGGCGCGGTTCCAATCCACTTCAAAGCGTATTCGGGTAATCGCACCGATGACACCACACATATCCAAACCTGGAAACAGCTGCGAGAGCTTGCGGGCGTTGCCAGTTTTCTTTACGTTGCTGACTGCAAGGTCTGCACTGACCCTCAACTGTCTTTCATCACGGAGCACGGCGGGCGTGTGGTCACTCTGATGCCCGACACGTGGGCTGAGGCCAAAGCATTCAAACAAGCATTACGCGAATCGACGAAAACAAAGCGCAAGATCCTGCGACAGCCCGTACCCAACCGTGCGGGCAAGTTCGAGACGTTCTACCTCTTCACAGGCTCACACAAAACCAGTAAGCGCGGCTATGCGCTGTATTGGATCTACACCACCGAGAAAAAGCGACGCGATCGTCAGGCTCGCGAACAGCGCCTTTGCGCTTTCGAGCAAGCGCTCGGGGATCTGATGGGTAAGCTCAATCTACGTCAACTCAAGACCGAAAAGCAGATCCGCGAGCGAGTTGATCAGCTGCTGGACAAACATCGTGTTCATGGGCTGTACCACATCGATATCCTGCCAGTACATGAATCGAGCAAGAAGCAGGTCGGTAAAGGCCGTCCGGGCCAACAGACTCGCTACAAGACTCAGACCCACACGGTGTTCTCATTGGCATGGTCTCGCAACAAGCAGGCCTTCGAGCAAGAGCGCCGGTGTGATGGCGTGTTTCCGATTCTGTGCACGGATGAGACGCTCAGCGCCAAAGCGGCTCTGCTGGCGTACAAGTATCAGCCGCGCCTTGAGAAACGCTTTGAGCAGCTCAAGACAGTGCACCATGGCGCACCGACTTTGTTCAAGAAAGTTGAGCGCGTCGAGGCCATGATGTTTCTGTTTTTCATGGCTTTGGTTCTGCAAGCGGTATTGGAGCGAGAGGTTCGAAAGGCTATGATCGAAGAGACGATCGACTCAATACCGGTCTACCCCGAACATCGACTCTCCGCTCATCCAACGACGGCAAGAATCGTGGATCGATTCCAGAACATATCGCTATACCGCCTTTACTATGAAGACGCTCTCATCAAGCAATACAAAGACGAACTCACGCCGTTACAGCGCAAAGTGCTGGGCCTGATGGGCATGAGCGAGGATGATTACTGGCGGCAGGTAACCTGAATGCTGAACGCAATGATCAGAGCGAGAAAAATTGAATTTTTTGACTGTCAAAAATCGAAAAAAGTACCGTCAGAAACATGCGGAATGTAGGTTAGTAATTTTGGGTGGTGAATTAAACATGAGTAAGGTGCACGAGGCTGAGTTGAAATTTTTGTACGGCTCAGATGCACTGGATTATGATGATGATAGTAAAAAAGTGTACTCATTCCTAAATAATTCAAATCCACAATCCCCCTTCAGTCATAATTGGTATTAGCAAGGACTACTCAAGCAATGACAGTTAATCGAATACCAGAGCTATCTTTATACCTTTCCAAATGTCTTTTTCAATTTTCTAAATCGATATATGAACCTTCAAGAAAAAATATCCCTGATCGCTCATTAGTAGGTAAATCAATCGCTCAATTGATGGCAGTATCGATATATCTTTCTCAATCAATTGAATTCAGCCTTAAATCTGCTTTGTCTATTTATGGCTTATCTGTACCGAAAAGCCACGATCTTTGGAATCTCTACAAAGGTTTGCCTGTCGACGTAAAGAAGACGCTGTCAAATCACTACGCAGTCTCAGTTAACCAAATACAAGTCCAATTCTTTGAGCTTATCCCACCCCAAAACCTCACCGAACCTGAAACGTTTAAAGAGACAAAATTTGACCTGAAATCAGCCATAAAGGACTCACGAAATATATTTAATTTTTCAAGAACAGTGTATGAGCTGCAAGATGACGGCGATCAAGCGCTAGGTATAGTCCATATATCTGAACTTTATGTAATTGCAAATATTTTGCTTACATTCGCAAATAGAAAATACTCAGATTCATTTCCTACCAAGTTCAGCATAGAGGCGAAATTTAAAAAAGCAACACCCGGCGATTTTCAAGCTAGTTGTCCAAATAAATTCACGCAGCCTTTCTCGTAGTCTGCGTGCTGTCGTTATTTGATCGTTCCGGGTTTAGCCACACTTCATTGATGCGGTCCCAATTTCGGGTGTTGCCACTCCATCTACTTGGGTTGCGAGTCTTGGCTGCTTCGTATAGCGCTTTACGCTTCTCAAGTATAGCGATATCAACACCGGTATGACGCTCCTCTGGGGTGACGTGTTTGATGCCACTGTGGCGATGTTTGGTGTTGTACCAATAGACAAATCTTGTCATCCACTCACGTGCTGCCTGCAACGATCCGAAGCCTTCAGTAGGATATGAAGGGCAGTACTTGCATGTTCTAAACAATGATTCAGAGTAAGGGTTGTCATTGCTTACCCTGGGACGACTGAACGAGGTGGCGACGCCCAGGCAATCCAGCTTGACTCTGAGGGTGCTTCCTTTTTGTATCGAACCGTTGTCCGCATGCAGCACAAGCGGTTGATCCGTGATCGCACCAATTTCATCGACGACGGCTTTGTGCACAAGCGTGGCTGCATGATCACCACATTCACAATCGTGCACATCCCAACCTGTTATCTTTCGACTGAAAATATCCAGTATCGCGTACAGGTAATAGAACTGTCCGCGTATGGGCGATGGTAGATAGCTGACGTCCCAGGACCAAACCTGGTTGGGGTTCGTCGCACAGTGACTGGTCGGTTGACGCCTGGGCTGTGCAGCTTTGGAGCGGCCTCGATGATGCTGTTCATTATTCTCATGTAGCACTCGGTAGAAGCTTGCTTCGCTACCGAGAAATACACCTTTATCAGCTAATATCGCGACGATCTGCCCAGGTGGCAGATTGGCGTATTCCGGATCATGACACACGTCCAAAATCCGCTGCCGCTCCTCAGCGCTCAACTTGTTAGAGGGTGTGGGATGTATGGCCGTAGGCCTGGCATCAGTGCGCACTTGCTCCTCTTCGGTCCAACGCCGATAGGTTCGGTCAGAGATCCCCATCTCTTTGCAGGCACGGGTTCGCTTTGCACCGCTGTGCACAGCTTCATCAATCAACTCAATAGCTTTAACGCGATCTGGGGTGCTGATCATTCGTCCTCTCCCGTTCCCCAAATCGCATTGGCCTTTTTTCGCAGCACCAGTAGCGCCGCTGTCTCGGACAAGGCTATGTTCTTGCGTGACAAATCACGCTCAAGCTCCTTGATCCTCTTTTTGTCTGCACGAACCTCGTCTTGATCACGACGTCGTTGTGCACGTGGAGCGGGTTGATTCGCACCAGCACACGCATTGCGCCACTGAACAAGCTGCTCAAGGTACAAGCCTTTGCTGCGGCAGAAAGCAGCCATATCATCATCACTGACAACGGCACTTTCCACTACAATGGCAAACTTCTCTTCGGACGACCACTTACTGGTCGGCTCATCACTGTCGGGCATCAATTGACCTTTAGCTCGTGCGGCATTACGCCAGTTAAATAGGGTGGCAGTACATATTCCTTCTTCCCGGGCAACCTCAGATATTGCGCGGGCACCAGGTGATAATAACTTGCGAAGGACTGCCTCTTTACGTTCCAATGGATATGGCATGATCTACTCTATGCCGCCCTCTGTCTATAAGATTGAAGGAAGAACTACATTGGACAACTAGCCTGACACAGGGGGCACCTTATCGCACCTCTTTGGAAATAACCTTAGAACTATCTTGGATTCTGATTAACCCTCTGAATGTCATAGTAGATCACTTTGTGAGTAAACCAGATGAGGACTCTCTTGATCGTGCTATCTACCTAATGGCCGCTCATATTGGAGCAACACTTGCACTTGAGATGCTACTGAAATGTATTCTAAAAATATTTGATATTACATATATCGAAAGCCATAACTTAAAGACAAATTACAACCTACTGCCTGATGATACTAAATTCGATTTACAGAAGGTGTACGAGGGCATTGATTCTAATCCTAGATATGAAGTTGAAACCGTTTTGCAAATAGAAAAGCAGCACAAGCAGCACAAGCGGAACGTGTCAACCTCATATGGACACTTTCTTAGAAGTTAATGTACATTTGCCTGATATCCAGCAGCGTGTAACGTGGGAAAGTTCACACTGTCTACAACACCTTCGGCAATATCTTCAGCGCTGATCGGATTGATCGCAACCTCCGTCGGTGGCATTTTGATCACTGGTCTGCCGCGCACAAAGCGCTCAGGATTGAGTGTAAAACGCTTGTCCAGCGCGTCCTGTTTGAGCGTAGCAATCTGTTGATAGCTGCCGGTGAATACCTGAGTCGGTGTGTACCCATTCAGGCCGCTGTGGTGATGCTCAACGTTGGCCCATTGATAGTAATCCTCACACCATTGTCTGGCGTGTTCGGTGCCGTTGAACTTACCCGGGTAGTCAGGCTGGTACTTCAGGGTTTTGAAACCACTTTCGCTTACAGGGTTGTCGTTGCTGACGCGTGGACGACTATGACTGCAGGTGATATCTAATACACGCATGGCCCCAAGGTAACCGTTGGCTGTCATCGGTGATCCACGGTCCTGATGTAGGGTCAGTTGCCCGGGCGCGATGCAGTAACGCGCACAAGCCTCTTCCATCAATTGTGTGGATAGTGCGCTATTCTCCTTGAGTGAAACCATCCACGCCACGGTGTAGCGACTATACAGATCAGTGACCGCATAGAGCGACAGATATACGCCTTTGGTGACTAGCGCAAGTTTGGTGATATCCCACGTCCAAACCTGGTTAGGAGCGGTTGCTTTGAGCCGTGGGATAGCATTATGTTGAGCTGGGCGCTGGTTGCGTCGTTCACCGTTTTCCCCTGTTTCACGCAGTATTCGGTGCATGGTGCTCACCGAGCAAGGCGCTTCACCTTTCTCCAGAAGCCGCTCGCGAACTTCCGCTGGAGGCTGGTTACAGTACTCATCGCTGCGCAACGTATCGCGCATCGCCTGCCGTTCCTGCTCACTTAGTGCGCGCGGTTGAACTGAGTCTTTGCGACACCGATTCGCCTTCTTGCCTACCAGACCTTGCCGGCGCTGATAGAAGCTGCTGCGATTCAACCCCAGCACTTGGCAAGCAACACTCACAGGTAACCTGCTGGGGCACTGCTCAATGGCCAGACTCATTGCGTACTCCCATTGTTCGAACGATCGAGAATTGATAATACTTTTTTTTGAATATCAAGACAGTCGTTGGCAGTATCCAGATCGCCTTTAAGCTTGGCTACCTGCTTCTCAAGTTTCTCTATCTGTCGTTGCTCGGCGGACTTGGTGCTGGCAGGACCAGGGATCGATTTATCCAGCCCTGCCACGCCGTTTTGGGCGTACTCACGACGCCACTCGCTCAACTGATTGCTGTACAGTTTCTCAGTTCGAAGCAACTGGCCCAACTCGCCATGCTTGCACGCATCGGCCTGTTGAATGATTTTCAACTTATACTCTGCGGTGAAGACACGTCGACCACGCTTTTCAAGCTTCGGGTTCGGCGTCACTTGCGGATCAGGTTGTTGTGATGGTTCTTTTGGCACGGTGTCATCCTGTTTTTGCGCCGAGAGTGTCACAGATCAGCCATGGCTGATCTGTGACACTCTCGGCAATACCCCCTTAGATAGATGTTATCCCAATAAGAGACTGTATGGGACTAGGTTGACACGGGGGGCAAGCAGCACAAGCAGCATCATGTTCCGCCTTCCTCCAGCGACGCGGTCGATCTGGCCTCAGTTATAACCGAAGCTACTGATGATACCCTGTATTGGAGGTATGTCTACCAGATGAAGAATTCTGAGTATTCTACTGCTAAATATTCAAGGGTGGGAATGCTACTAAAAGCATTTGATGCTCTATTTACTGAAACATTTCGTTTGATAAATTCCAAAAATAAGTCAAATGCGGGTGACTGCTGAATCAGTATAGGGGTCTGAAGTCCATTCGAAGCGGATAGGCAGCGGCTGTTGCCAGAGCCGTTCCCCTTGGGATTGTTCTTGTCGTAACCCAAATGCTCAGTCAGTTCGGCACCCAGTGCCGTTTCGACCACTATCTTCTTGAGTAGCTTGGAGAAATCACCCAGATCAGCTTCAGTCTTTATATCCTTGGCAATGTTCTTGGCTAGTTGACGTATTAAGTCTACGTCCACATGTGTTTCCATGATTCGGTCCTGTTAGTAGGATAAAGTGAATCACAGGCATTTACATAATGAAATTTACAGTCTCATATTGGGCAAGGCGACGGCTACCAGCCAAACGCAAAATCTCTATACACCCATGCCCTAAAAGGATTCCCTTTTAGGGCATCACCCAGCTTTGGCTTCTCTCATGGCTAAATCTGATCACTTTATTAGCATAGTCCCTTTCCGCTGCAACTGATAATGGCACATCATCTGTGATCAGATTGTTCACGGAATTTAGTTTCAATAGTATTCCCGAATCAGTAACACCAAAAAGAGCAGTGTCGGCTCTATTTGTTTCCAAGTTCAGTTCTGACGAATCGTAGTGTGATTCCTTGAAATTACTATCTACGATATTAACTAGATTTGATGTAAGTTGGGATGACAATTCATTGTGTGTTTGTCTTAGTAAATTAGATGTTTCAGCAAGAACATGGCTTGTAACCCAGTATCTATCGAAGCGCCTCATAATATTTACTAATAAGTGAAAATCCTCGGGTGTATATAATCGAGAATGGGTTCTCTTATGTTTCGTTATCTGATTTATGTTCGTTATTCCAACAACGTATAGAATCATCAAATTTGTATCAATCAGTAGGGAATTAGGCACTGGGTAACCTTATTTGCACAGCTATAACCTCTCCTGTTTTAGAATCTACTCTAAATATTTTGTACTCTCTTTGACGTCCTAAAACGGGGTTGCCTAGAACTGTATTTCTGATAAAACCGACAGTAATGTCCCAATTCGATTTTCCCTCATTCCATATTATTTCTTCTAGCGATATGTCACTAACATCCTCAAATATCTCCCGAGCCCTTTCTAACGCAATACTGGATATCCACTTGGCTTTGTTTTGCGATGACGCTTTTACCACTTTAAAAACAAATTTTCTCTCTACTTCAATATCCGTATCTCTGAACTCATGAACATCAGCAGAATTTATGACTTCACCTTTACTCTCCCAGTCGTAAAAACCTAAAATTTTTCCAGAAACAATATTTTCGGTCACTTTATTGACTTGCACTAAAACCAGCTCGCGAAAACCATCATTTACTCTTAGTTGCACACGATCCCCTGGAACCGGTGCTTCTAAATCAGTCCAATCTGGATTTTCCAATAGCTTGTCTTCGGTCAATTTGGGCATAATTCTCTCTCTATAATAAATCTGTATTACGGGCCTGTTCATAATACGTGCAGAAAGTAGGCATAACGCCTGCTCAAAGCATCAGCATACGCATGTGGGATGGCCCACTTGAATTGAGAAAAATATTCTATAACCAATTATACTAAGCCACGTAAAACGCCAGCGCCACTACCTTTGGCAAAGTGTTTAGACAGTTCAATCTGCGGTATTGACGACGCGAGGTGCACCAAAAGCCACCCCTTTTGGTGCGTCAGGTGCCAATTCTCCATCAAACTGTTGGAGAACCGGATCTTGCCGGTACACGATGTAGAGCTGATGTATGTGCCACAAATTCTGCGCTTAAAATCCGCGCCGTACGTGATCACCTGACTTAGTGCTCGGTACAGCTCGATCGGCTCACGATTGGCTGATACCTCTTCACACGCCGTTCTCCGACGGATCAGATGCTTTCGGTTCAATGCCAGGCTGCAGCAAGTGCTCACCAGCATGATCGTCAAACAGCTGCTGGTTGTCCACGTACGCCAGAATGGTGTTGATATTCGCATGCCGTGATTGTGCAACCATTTTCAGCACATCGGCGCGATTCATCGCTGCACTGGTTAAAAACCCGCGCCGCAGGGAGTGGCCCGAGTAGCGCGTGGCATCCAGTCCCGCCTGTGCGGCACAACGCTTGATTAGCCGCACCACGGTCTTGTCACTCAAGGGCTGCTCACCGACGGCTCCGTTTCGGGCAATCCGCCGAAACAACGGCCCTGCCTGTATGCTCGCCACCTGCAACCACCGTTGCAATGCGCTCACCGGACAATACGGCGAACCCGGCACCGCGAGGGCTGCCACCGTCTGCCCTGCCCCCTCTTGATCGCCCTTGGAGTGGCCGATGGTGACGACATCGCCCTGCTCTCGCGACTCGATATCGGCCACCTGCAACCGCACCAACTCCGAGCAGCGAAGGGCGGTCGCAAAGCCATAAAGCAGCAGCGCCCGATCGCGCAGATCGCGGGGTGTGAACGTGCCCAGCGTGCTCACCATGGCCTGCAGCTCCTCATCAATGGCTGGCGCTGCTGGTCGTCGCTGGAAGCGGGGACGGTCACGTCGTTCACGACGAATCCCCTTGAGTACCTCCAGGACCGCAAGCGTGTTGTGGGGCGAGGCATGCCCTGCGCCCAGATGGGCCAATCGGATCGCGGCAAGCCGATGCTCGAGTGTCGCCGTCGCACGGCCCTTATCCGCTTCGGCGGCAATGAACATCGACACGGTTTGCGGCGTGGCGGGTAATGCCGACAGATGGACCTCATCGCACCATTCGCAGAAGCGAGCCCAGGCGGCGCGATAGCCGCGCCAAGTGTTTTCAGAACGTGCCTTGCCCGCATAGCGCTTGGCCGCCTCCATCGCGGCATCACGCTTTACCAAGGCCGCGGCATTGGGGGCTAGAGCGATGTCAGAGGGTGTTACGGATGCCATGACGGGGCTATTACATTATGTTCAATCGGAACCAAGAATAGCACGTCCGACAAGGCGTATTATCAGACATTGATAGTCAGATAAATTCATATCATTAATGATACGTATCCTGTTACGTTACTCAATAAGATCGATACCATTATATTATTATGATCCCGTCACCGGAGCGCCACCATGCCGCCGACTGATCCCCCTGAGCCAACCGATACCGACCCAGCCACCACATCAGCCAACAAAGGCGGACGACCCGGAGTCTCCCATCGGCAAGTCGCCGATGCGGTGGATACCTGGATCGCCCGCACGGGCCGCGCCCCCTCGGTGCGTGAGCTGCGCACGGCGCTGGGCGAGACCGGCTCCCTGTCCACCCTCGGACGACACCTGCGCGATGTGCTCGCTGATCGATTGCTGGCGGGCGCGACCCCGGATCGAGGCTCCCCTGAGGAGATTCTGATCAAGTCCATGAAAGCGGCGATGAGCCTTCTTGCCGGGGATGCCGCCGGAGCGGCCGACGATGCGATTGTAAAGGGCGCCCGCGAAGCAGACGCTCGTATTGCAGCATCTGAAGGATTACAGGCAAGGGCCAGAGCCCAGACCGAGCTAGCCGAAAAGGAACGTGAGCATGCGCTGGGGCGAGCCAGTGCGCTCGACGATCAGCTCACCCTGATGAAAGCGGAACTGGCCGAAACACGCCAGGCACTCGCCGATGCGCAGACCCGCGAAATCGCAGTCAAACAAAACGTTAGTGATCTGGAGCTTTCCCTGCAAGCTATTCGGGATGCGCGGCGCCAATTAGAGCAGACAAAGACGGAACAGCAGCAACAACTGGAGGACATGAAAGTCGAGCTGAAGGACACACAGCAATCGCGGGAGTCATTGCAGACAACGCTGACCACCGTCACTGCCGAGCGTGATGTGACCCATGGGACGATCAGCGCACTACAGCAAGCGCTTGACCAGGCAGAGAAACGCGTGAGCGCCAACCGAACGGATCTGACCAGCACGCAGGCACAGCGCGATACCTTGAGTGAATCTCTGAATCAGTGGAAAGAACGTCATGCGGCGGCTGAAAAAAATCTGACGCTCGCTCAAGCGTCGGCCGAACAGGCAAGCAAAGAACGCGATGCGCTGGTTACCGAGCAGGATCGGATGGGGGATATTCAGGCCAAGCTGACAGCCTTGCTGAGTGCAATAGACACAAAACCTTAGACAGTAGCGACAAGGGCGACCACGCAGAAAGTAAATAACATACCGCCAATGCATTCAGTGCTCTTCTAATGTAATCGGGTCACAGCTCAGTCATGATGTAGTGTACGGCGGCTGGCGTCCTACGTCGCTATTCGCTTCTTCTCCATCGGTACCAATAGCTTTTCTAGGCGCAATGGTTGTCTATCAATGCATCCAACTCGGCATTAAAATCGTTCGGCGTTATTTGTCGGATTGATTCGCGATGTGGCCACACCTTTACTATTTTAGAAGGCGTCCCAAACCCTGGAATCCCTACAGGTTCTCAAATGATCCAGGTACGCACATTCAGATCGCTGTACTTTACATACTTTTTGCGGGCACAGTTTTCGAAGTCGGCGTCGGTTTTTGCATCATAAGAAAATATCAACATAGCGGCGTTGTGGCCACAGCGATCACAAGGAATTAACTTACTTTCGACTAATTCTCTAGGCGCTGTCGGACTTGCCGGCGCAGACTGCAGAGGAGCCTGATCACTTTCACCAGATATAGACGTTAAGGCGGATGTGAGTTGCTCACTGATGGGTTGAAGTATTGCTTGTCTCTTTGCAGTCATGGGGTCGTTGGGATCACCTATGACTTCGCTGACGATATGACATTGACCGGTAGACAAGCCCCGTAGAACGATTCTTCCGAATTCACCCAGATCATCATGGCGAAAGCTATACACCCATTGGCCTTCCAGCTGTTGTCTCGTGACTGCTACATCGGCAGGTAATGAGAAGCCCATGGGAATACTCCTCTATGATAGGCATTAGCTCAGCGACAATTGAAAAGGCAAGGGTTGTGGCGTACTCATCTTCCAAAAAGCTTTCAATTAGACTGTTGCCGAGCACAGTTATATGCGTGCTTGCCAGTTTGTCGGGTTCTTTCGGGCATGAACCACACCAATGACCGATACATTCAACTCAAGGATGACATAATAAATGCCGTAAGGAAAACGTCGAACAAGCGCACGATGCACAGTCTTATGGATAGTTCGATATTGCGCAGGGTTTTTGAGATTCGCGCAAAAGACTCTTCAACACAGAGCAAGAAATCTGAACCTGGATTCTCTCGGCAAGATTCATAATATTTGAACGCTTTTAACATATCAGCTTCAGCTTCCTTACGAACAGCCAACGTGTACAACATTTTCAGCGACTACTGGAGATACGCGCTTTTACGTTTTCCCATGTGTCACCGAGATCGCCGTCCGATTCCAATGCAGCCAATCGGCTATCTAGCAACTTTATCTGCTCAGGCGTAATCTCGATCTCATTGGAATTTGCGTGCACACTATCCCAGAGCTGCTCGGCAAGAAGAATTCGTTCGGGAGTACTAAGCGCTTGAATATCCATATTAAATAACATTGAATCGGGAACTAATATCATTATACGGATTTATCGCAGCATCAGGATGCGTAAAGCACATAACGACACCCCAATGCTATGTTTTTCTGCCTTGATCTTTTCCATCAAGGTAGATCTTTGTAGCAAGTTCCAATTGTTTCTCAAGCTCTGCAATCCGCCGGTCTTGCTCGTTTAGCCGAACCGGTATATCACTCGCTACCAACACGTCTCCCTGAGAATCCTGCATTGACGACTGTATACCGCTGCTCCATTTGTATCTGTCTGTCATAGCACTACCGTACCTTTATGATTTGTTGTTTAGCTGATCTGCCAGGCACCTGCAGTGGATGGCGTCCAGCTTGTCGCTTTCCGCAAGCTCGTCAATCAAACTCGATAGCTTGCCGGCGATTACTGTTGTCTGGTTCTCGCATAGCGCATACAATTTGTTCAGGCGGTCACCCCTAGCGCGGCAAGCAGCCTTTGCAACTGTAGTTTCGTATTCAGTTGTTTCCTTCATTCCGCTACCTCACCTTTACGTTCTTAGCTATGTAATCGTGAATATGGCGAAGTTGGGATCTAGCGTGAGCCGTCCACTTCACCATTTCTTAATTTCCTTGAGCACGTCTTCAACGGACTCCGTTTCCCCAGATTCGGCATCCTACTGTCCACGCCGCACATTTTCAAGCACGTAGTGGCGATACATCATCTCTTCAGTATCAGCAGAGTCTGACAATCTCTGTATAGCATCGATAGCTTCCTGTTTAGCGCTTTGCATAATGGTGACTCACCTTTATGATTATTAGATTGCTATAACATCGATTAGGGATTCGAGACCTATGAAGTCATCAGGGTTTCTCGTGTATAGCGGTATCTGATTGGCCAAGGCTGTTGCTGCTATCAGCAAATCCAGTGAACGGGCACCCCGGTGCTTGCGTTTTGCGGCGACGACCGCACCAACAATACGTCCGTAAGCGCGCGCAACATTCACGTCTAGCGGTATTGGATTGAATGTGGATTCAGCACGTTGGAGCTGCTCCTGTCTTCGCGCGCGAATGTCCGGATCTTTACTTGCCGCTGGACCTGCCGCGAGCTCAGCGAGCGTCACCGCGCTGATGGCTATTCGCTTTGGCAATTTCTCGCGAGATATTACACCTAGGTCAATGACTACCGATGTATCCAGTAATCCACTTTCGTTGTCGTCAACCACGGGGCGAGAAATCCGGATCACCAATTTGGTCAAGATCATCCCTGAGCACGTTCAGATCAATGCTGGGAGCATCTGCAAAGGCTTCTAAAGCCACTTGCGCTTCGACGAATCTGCCTCGCCGGAGCGGAACCAGCTCCGCTACAGGGACCCCGTTGCTTGTGACTGTTATCGATTCTCCATCTTTTACTGCACGTAGCACTTCTGCGCTGTTGTTGCGGAGATCTCGTTGGCTTATTTCTCTGTTCATTTTAACAGTGTAGCATGTAGTGCTACACTATGAAAATCCCAATTAGACAATGTGTAAATTGACACACCTTTATGTAATTTTAAGCAGAAAGTGTCAAAGGACTACGACCGGGTTCACCAGATAGCTTGAACATGACCTAGACCTATAAAGTCATTAGAGTTTCTAGTGTATAGCATTGCCTGATTAGTCAAGGCTGTTGCTGTTTGTTTCAGTTACGTATGGCCGCCTGGTTTTTATTTAGTATCCGATAAGTAATTTATCTAGGGTATTTGCGATCAAACCTCCAGACATCAAATTTTATTAATTCAGTGAAGGCAAAACGTGAATCTTCATGACGTTGGTCGACTACTTTTTTCCATTCAACTGAACATCCCAAATAGCGGTAAACTGCGATACTTGGTAATTTGTCTCCTTCAAACTCAACATCGCCAATTAGCGATTCACTATTAGGTGATAAGAATATTTGAAAGTCTACGCTTGTAGTCACAATGTCATTCAAAGCATCATTGACACTTGGAATAGTAGAATACCACTTGGACGTTGGCGGTCTTGCTGTCAAGCTAATCCTAAAACGTTTTTTGGTATCTGAAATTGCATCTTCCCAAATCCATGTTGGCACCCCTGTTAAAGCATAACCGAATTGGGGTTCATAAGCCGATCGTGTAATGCTAATGTCAGGTGAAGCACTGATTTCCACTCTGAATGTTGTTTCATGCATTGTAGCCCAACCCTAACAATAATATAATCCAGCACTATCATAGCCCTGCTATCTCGTGGGTTAAATGTTCTTGATGATCCTCGGTTGCTATCAGGTGTCAAGTCAAAAGCTTTGGGCCTAATTAAAGGTAAAGGCGCTGGATTTAGGTCTACCCAAAGTGTCTGGCGTGTTGGTCCTCGAATCCAAGTATCAATTACCACTATGCCCAGATCTGATCTCGATGGCAGTGAAAATTCTACTCCTGACTCTCCGCTCATTATATCCCGAGCATTCGAGTACAGCTGATGCTCAGGTAGTAGATCAGATGCCGAACAACTGCCTGCAATTACTTGAGGTATGGTTGGAGAACCATCAGGGGTGTCTATCTCAGCATCAGGGGTGTCTATCTCAGCATCAGAGCCATACTTCTTTTGAGATACAAAACTCTTGTTTTCGGAGTTATTACCCACCAGTTGCATAAAAACAGGCCTAGAGCACATAAAAAATGCTTGTATACAAGCGTAGAACGAGGGTTTGAA
>ENA-ORXR01003025-ORXR01003025.1-marine-metagenome-genome-assembly--contig:-NODE-3025-length-15428-cov-32.356198_pt1 | contig 15428 bp, 15 predicted proteins | sample MGYA00237866_ERZ511479 | MGnify/ENA metagenome assembly ERZ511479 | reverse complement strand
CGGAACTATTTTTTGTGTTTTTTAGAAGGGAAAAGAACAAGCATAATGGGGCAAGTTATTTATTTTCTTTCACTAAGGAAAATTTAGTGAAACATATGAGAAAAAGAACGATTCAGACGGGTAGATTATTTTTTTCGTCTTCCCTAAACAAAATCCAGTCCTTATCTGCACATGAAGTTGGGAATAAAAGACATTCACATTGACGGCTGTACAATCCCGTTTCTATTTCCAAAGTATTCTCACCGAAGGCATCAAAACATACTTCTACCTCGTTTTCATTTTCAAGATGAACATAATTTATGTCTTGCGGTTCTTTTTCAAAAAGTGTTACTTCTCCGTTGTTATCATTTTTAAAATCAACGATATACAAATTAGGTACATCATGTTTCGTAAGAATGTGGTCGGGCAATTTTTCGGCTAAGAGGTCTTTCATACAGCGTAATGATTGAGCATGGCATAGTATTCATCCAAGAGGCTATTCATGATTTTATTGAAATAATGTTTATTCACCGTACCTGTCGTTGGGTCTTTGATGGATTTGAGTGTGCCTTTGCCTTCTTCGACTTCCCAAATGGAGACTTTATCGGGATTTATCCAAGCTCGCGCACTTTTCAATTCTTTTATTTCATCCGCCTCCAATTTATCTTTTACATTGAATCCCATCATGCAATTATTGAGCGCATACAAAATATACGGACTGTGTGTGGTCAATAATAAACGATGATTTCTTTCCGCGTCATTCATTTTTTCCAATAAAAAATATACTAAATCGCGTTGGGTAGTGGGAAATAGATTTTGTTCGGGTTCTTCTATGATGAATTTTGAGAAATGGTATTTTTCTCTTCTATTCCATAAATTTTCTCTGTCATAAATTTCATTTTCATTTAACCCTGCTTCTCCATTTTTCATTAATTGATTAGCACGGTTACGTAACACTCTAAATTCGTCAACAGAAAGTTGATGAACTTCATCGTAAAATTTACCTGTCAGATAATCTACTAACAATATCAAAGGCGTAACCGACTGCAATCCACTCGAAGCATTTTGCAGCGTAATTTCTTTATTATTATTAATAATGGTTAACGTATCTTTATCCGTTTCTTTAGTATTGTGATAACGGACACCTAAATTTAAAACAGGAAAGGCATCTCCATCAACGTATTGTCTTTTAGTAGAATACCAATCATATAAAAAACTCATAATATTATCATTCGTCTCTTTGTATTTACCCAAGTTCGGAATGACAGAGACGAAGTTTCTTTCGGCAGGAATGTAGATGTTTTTTGATTTTAAATAATTAATGTCATTATATTTTTTCTCAATAAATTGCTCATAATTCGTTCCCGAATAGGTAATTATAATATAATCACTCTCATACCGGATAAATGAATTTTCACTAAAATAATTTTCATCAATTCTGTGAAATGCTATAAATTGTCGCGTAAACTCATCCTTATAATCACCATCCAATATAAACCGTTTTTCCACCCACTGACAATAGCTGATGACCTTTGCAATCGTACTCTTGCCGCTACTTTGCGGTCCCATGATAACGTTGATTTTGTTGAGTTCAATTTCAACAAATTCAATAGGTCCGATATGTTTAATTGTAATCTTTTCCATTGTGTATTCGATTAGAAAACAAAATTAAAAATAATAAGCCTTATTTTATCAGAATAGTTCACAAATAAATTAATACTTTTGAAGAGAAAACTCCAAAACAAAAGCAACTAACTATGAAAATACTCAAATATATCGGTTTGATTTTCTTGATATTATTGGCTTATCTCTTGTTTTACCCCGTACCGATAAAGCCTGCAAAATGGACGCCACCCAGCCCACCTGCACTCACTGGCAAGTACGCACCCAATGACAAACTCGCAGCGATTGAGCATCTTTTTGATGGAAAATGTCAGGGCTGTGAAGATGTGGCGGTGGATAGCACAGGCGCGATTTATGGCGGAAATGAAGGCGGTGACATCATCAAAATGACGCCCGACGGCAAGGCTTCCGTATTGGTGAATACAGGTGGACGACCACTTGGTTTGGATATTGATAATGAAGGAAATATACTGGTGGCTGATGCGATAAAAGGCTTGATTTCCATTTCGCCAACGGGCGAAATAACAACGCTTTCCACTACACATAATGATTTACCATTTTTATTCACAGATGATTTGGAAACGGACGATGATGGTGTGATTTATTTTTCGGATGCTTCGCATCGTTATGGGATTCACGATTACAAATTGGATTTATTCGAGCATCAACCCAACGGACGCCTACTTTCTTACGACCCTAAAACGAAGAAAACCAATCTATTACTCGATAAATTATACTTCGCCAACGGTGTGGCAGTCAGCCATGATAATGATTTTGTATTGGTCAATGAAACCGGAAAATATCGTGTAACGCGTTATTGGCTGAAAGGCGCGAAGGCAGGGACTTCAGAGGTTTTTATTGACAATCTGCCGGGCTTTCCTGATGGTATTTCGCGGGGAAATGATGGGATATTTTGGTTGACTTTGATTTCACCGCGCGATGCGACTTTAGACGGAATTATGGATAAACCATTCGTCCGAAAAATAGTAACGAGACTACCGGATGCTGCCCAACCTGCACCACAGCGTTACGGCTTCATTCTCGGCTTGGATAAAGACGCGAATATCGTCCACAATTTGCAAGACCCGAAAGGTGGATTTGCCGAAATTGCGAGTGTACAACAGTTTGGCGATAAACTGTATTTTGGCTCATTACACGCCGAAGATGCGGTAGGTATGATGCCTGTACCATGATAATGCTGCAATGCTTAAATGCGATAATGCTTAAATGATTGACTCAATCAAAAATCAAAAAATCACTCAATCAAAAACCATTGTCGCATTACATCATTATCGCATTGTAGCATTAAATATTCACTCAATCAAAAATCATTCATTTTGACACAAATAAAAGTAAAAAAAGAAGGACAAATCGCGCGAATCACCCTATTTCGTCCCGATAAATTGAACGCCCTCACAGAGCAAATGCTTGTAGAGTGGCGACAGGTTTTAGAAGAATTAAAAACGGATGAAAACTGTCGCGTGATTATCGTGGATGGTGAAGGGAAATCGTGGTCGGCAGGTGTCGATTTATCTGTTTTTCAGCGAATTAAGGTCGAACCCGGCTACGATATGCACAACGACGGCTGTGTGATAATGGATTTACTCGAAACCATGCCACAAGCCACGATTGCGATGGTCAATGGCTACTGTTTTACAGGTGCATTGGAGTTGATGCTGGCGTTTGATCTCGTCGTGTGTGCAGACGAAGCAAAAATCGGCGATACCCACGCCAAGTGGGGCATCCCGCCAAAATGGGGCATGACCCAACGCCTCCAACAAAAAGTCGGTATCCTGAAAGCTAAAGAAATGTCGTTTACGGCACAAACAGTTGACGGAAAAACGGCAGAAAAAATTGGCTTAGTCAATCAATCCGTGCCGCTTGCCGATTTGGAAAAAACGACCTTGAAGCTCGCCAATCAAATCATCGAAAACAGCGCACAAACCGTTGCGGCTATTAAAACGTTGTACCATTACGGTAGTATGCACACACTGAAAGAAGGGCTTGATTTTGAGCAAAAATTTGAAGTAGAATTGACGGATAAGCAGGATGTTTTGAAGGATTTTAAAAAGAAAATATAATTGGTGTATGTAGTGTGTTTTATGTTACTTTTCCTTTCAATTTTTGATAAAAATCATTCATCACAAAACTATGCGGAAGCGTAAGCGTAGAAATAAAAATCAAGGCAAGCATCACCCCCGAAATTTTGATGATGCCGATGTGAGAAAGATATAATAAAATCGCACTTCCTATCACACTCACAAGCGTGTATGGAAAAAGCAATTTAATAAAATTCTCATAAGAAAAATTCAATCGTTTCTTGCGTAGGTATTCAAATTCTTCGCTCAATACCCGTGCCGAATGTAGCGTCACAAAATACAAGGTAAACGCAATCATAAACGGCAAAATATAAAAACAAAAATGAATCAGAACGAGCAGATAAAATTCGCGTAGCAATCGCTCAATATTTACCTCATTTATTTGAAGTGTGTGTAGCAATGCTACCACCGTACTCACCGAACAAATAACCACCAACCAAACAAAAACACCTGATTCATAGACGATTACAAACTGCGACACATCAGGAATAGATTGGGAAAGGAGAATCAATTCATCCAAATTATACAAAATCAAACCGGACATAATAGAGCAACCCCAAGCGAGATTAAGCGTCCATTTTAGCCATTTTGATGAAAAATCAATATCCGAAAACTGTGACTCCCCAAAATGATACGCCGACAATAACAAAAACAGCACAAAACTCAAGACCGGAAAATACACCCAACAAAGCGTGTACGCACCCATTAGCCCAAAATAAAACGAATAAAACAGGACAGGTTTGGGTTGGCGTTCCTCCATATAAATGATGTGGTCAATCGCCCCATGCGGTATGCCCACCAACGCAATCCCAATAAGACACAAAAGCAACTGTATCGACATATCTACAGCTTGCATACTCGTGAAAATTGGCATTGCCAGAAAGCAACCACAGAAAAATAAAAAACCTATCTTATTCATATCAAAACCTTTGGGTGAATACCAAATTTCAAAAAACAAATTCCAAATTCTGATAAGCGTACACACTTGGGATTTATTTTTTGGAATTTGGTACTTGGAATTTGGAATTTGGTGCTTGGAATTTGGAATTTGGAATTTGGTACTTGGAATTTGGAATTTGGTGCTTGGAATTTGGTACTTGGAATTTGGAATTTGGAATTTGGTACTTGGAATTTGGTATTTGGAATTTGGTGCTTGGAATTTGGAATTTGGTACTTGGTATTTAAAAACCAAGAACCGGAGCGTCGTCAAGTGAGACACTCCGGTTACAAGAATTACTATTATGTAGCATCATTAGGCATCGTCAGAAGTGGCTATACCATAGACCACTAAACCGAAGCCAATCTTGTTAATGGCATCAGCGATATTGTAGAACAAATCTACATTGGCTGAACTCCAGCCCAAGCCGGTATTCAACCAACCGCCCGGCATACACATGTAGCCAATCGGATAAATCGCCCAGCCCACCAGTACGAACCAAGCCAGTGTACGAACACCACGCTTGACCGCAGGCGTACTCTTGTCATTATTTGCGAGTTGAGCCACTTCGCCAAACCAAGCAGTGTAAAGGACATAAATGTAACCAATCGTAGAAATCACACCCCACATCACGGAGTGACTTGCGCTACCGCCTTCAGGATTGAACGCTTCGCCGATATAACCGGCTACAAGCATCAATACGGAGGCACCAATTAATTTCCACATCAGGCTTTTCTTCGCACCTGCTACTTTGGTCAAAAGATAAAACTCGACACACATCAAGGGAACGGTGAGCGTCCAGTCAATGTAACGCAGGGCGGTTGGGTTTTCACCCGTTGCCATGTAGTAATCTCGCATGTAGAAATAGTGTACAGCAGCAATCGCGGTAATCAAACCGGATACGAGGAGAGATAATTTCCATTTGTCGGCTACCCTGTCTCGCTCAAAGAAAAAGAAAACAGAGGCGGCTGCCATCGCCATGTAACCCGTGAAAAATGTAAACGCAATAGGGTCGTCTTTAGGAATCGCAACAACTTCTAATAATGAAATCATAATTCGAGTATTTTGGTTAGTAAAAACTGTGAATAAACTAAGAGCATTAACAGCCCGAAATATATTTTGTTTAACTTTTGTTTCTAAAAAGATAAACAAAATGTATGTTGATTTGACCAAATATTATAGCGAATTTTCGTTTTTTAAATTTTTGAATTTTTTAAATAATTGATAATTAAGTTGTTATGAAAGTGTTAATTTTTTGTACGCTTTCTGTTCTTTCAATAAAAATTGAATGATATTTTTTTGAAAAAAATTTCTATAAGTGATAATTATATTGCTAATTGGTGAGCAGTTTTTTTATTAAAATTGATAATTACTCAGGAGTCAGGAGCGAGGTGCCAAGTGTCAGTGAGTTAGGTGTTTGAAATGCAACATCTTTTCCAATAGGCAAATGACAACTCATTTTAGAATGATGTACACTGACACCTCTCTCTTAAGTGGTTACGCTCATTCAAAATTAATAATGAAGATAGGCATCACAGGAGGAATTGGCAGTGGCAAATCAACAGCCTGCAAAATATTCGAGGTATTGGGCATTCCGGTATATTATGCTGATGATCGCGCCAAGTGGCTGATGAATAATGAAACAAGTCTCATTGAAGGCGTAAAATCCGTTTTTGGAAATGAAGCCTATCAAGACGGTACACTCAATCGTCCTTTTATCGCCGATATTGTTTTTAATGATAAATCAAAACTCGCGGAACTCAATGCCCTCGTGCATCCTGCCGTATTTCAAGATGGCGTTGCGTGGAACGAAGCAAATGCCAACGCACCTTACACCCTCAAAGAAGCCGCCATTCTATTTGAAAGTGGCTCATATCTCACTGTAGATAAGGTGATTACAGTATTTGCTCCAAAAGAAATCCGCATCAAGCGCGTACTCACACGCGACGACACCACCCGCGAAGCCATCGAAGACCGAATGGACAAACAAATGCCCGAAGAAGAAAAAATCAAACGTTCGGATTTCGTCATTTATAATGATGATGAACATTCATTGATAGAACAAGTGTTAGATATTCATCGTACAATTTTAGGAGAATCTACCATCGCGCACCTCTAACTCCTAAAGGAGAAGCCGCCCACCGCTAAGGCAGTCATGGGCTGCCTCTCTTTAGATAGTGCCATATGGCACAAATAAAGGAGTCGGAGGTGTGTGATGGCAAAATCAATCAAAGATCACCGAATCAAAAATTATAAATAATTTTGAAAAAGAAAAAACAAACCTTCCTTTGGAGAATTGCACACGCGAAAAGCGACGCACCTTCCTATCTATTTGGCACCATGCATGTCAGAGACAAACGCGCTTTTGGCGCATTGTCTGTAGTAGAAGAAAAAATAGCGGAGTGTGCTGCCTTTGCTGCCGAATTTGACTTTGAAGAAGCGCAAGGTTTTCAGGGGAATAGTCAAATGCAAATTGCTGGAAATCAGAGTTTAGAAAGCCTCTTTAAGCCTAAGAAATACAAAAGAATTGCAGGTTTTCTGGAAAAACAAACGGGTATGGACATCGCTTTTTTTGACCAACAAAAACCATTTTTAATTTACCAACTCATCACAGAAACACTCTTTCAGAAAGACATGCCTTTTGCCCTTGATCGTTATCTGTACGAGCACGCAAAGGAACATGGAAAGGTCTTGACAGGCGTAGAAACTTTCGCCGAACAAATGGCAATTATGGAAAAAATCACCCTCGAACAACAAGCCAAAGTCCTATATCAAACCGTCAAAGATTTCAAAAATTACCGCAAACAACTCAAAAAACTCACCCGCCTTTACCAAGAAGGCAACCTTCAACAACTCAACAAATCTGCTCGAAAAGGAATGGGAAGTCTTCGCAAATTGCTGGTCGATGATAGGAATTATATCATGACAGACCGTATTGCCGAAATGACGAGCCGACAATCCACTTTTGTTGCGATTGGAGCAGGACATTTGGGCGGAAAAAACGGTGTATTGCGATTATTAAAATTGAAAAATATGAAGCTAAAACCTGTTAGGATTTTTGATTGAGAGATTTTTGATTGAGGGATTTTTGATTCGCTTTGCGAATTTTATACAGAGAATTTTGCGAAGCAAAATTTAATCAAAAATCAAAAATCAAAAATCAAAAATCAATCAGTTCGTTTGATTTTCCATCGCTTGTGTGTCCAAAGCCAGTATTCGGGTTGTTCAATGATTTGTTGTTCAAGGAGTTGAACGTGTCTTTGGGTGATTTCGCCCTTTGGAGTGTCGGCAGGATTTTCTTCTATCAACTCCAATTCAAAATGATACATGCCACGTTTCATTTTATTAATTTTTGCATAAATAACAGGTAAATTATATGCGCGGGCGTATTTTTCTGCGCCATAAAAAACGGCAGTATTTTGGTTTAGAAAGCGTGTCCAATAATGATTCGTAGAAGTTCGCGAAGGCGATTGGTCGGCACCAAAAACCATTACATAACGCTCATCTTGCAATTCTGCGAATAACTGTTTCGTTCGTTTCACCGATACCAATTCCAATCCAAATCGAGTACGCGATTGTTGTATTTTTTTATCGAAAAATTCATTTTTCAAAGGCGAATAAATCCCAATCACCCGATGCGGCACAAGCGGCTTGAAGCGCAAGACCGCCAATTCCCAATTATTATAATGCCCCGAAATGATAATCGCGCTACGCCCTTCTGCGTGAAGGCGATGCAAAATCTCCGTTCCCGAAGGCGCACACCTACGCAACGCCTCCGCATCCGAAATGCTGAATAACTTCAGACTCTCCACAATAATATCACAAAAATGACGGTAAAATTTACGGCTAATTTCGCGGATTTCCTTTGGTGATTTTTGCGGAAAAGAATTGGTTAAATTTTCTATGACGACCTTCTTTCGATAAGGGGAAATGTAGTACGCAATCACAAATAATACATCAGAAATACGGTGCAAAAACCACATCGGCAAGTAGGAGAGCGGTTTTAAGAAAAGGTAGTATAAAAACTTAGAAATCATTTTGTTACGTAGCTCGAATAAATATTTATGTTATGCTTTTTTGAGGCTTGAATGTTTATCCAACACTCCCAAACAATCCTCCAGTTCCTCGTCCGTATAAGCCAGAAAATAAACATCTTTCATCTTAGAATCGGTATGTGATTGAAGATAATTGACCGCTTCATTAATCAGTCTTGCCGAGATACTTTCAGAATCACCCTCTGCCATGCCCGTAGCAAAGAGAGGTAAGAGGATAGAAGTCAGATTTTCATTAAGCGAATCGGCTTTGGCAAGGGCATTGCTCACACATTGTTGAATATTGCCAATTGGCTGATAACCAAGCCCTACCTGACCATGTACGGCGGCAGCATGGAGGATTTTTTTCACATCATTAGTACGTTCCAATTCACCGGAACCTGTGGCGAGTACCATAGCATGATGTACAGAGATATTATTGCCCACTTCGCGGCGTAGCATCTGTGCGATGAGGTCTTCTTTTACATTGCCCACGCCATCTTTACGTGCGCCCATATAGCGGATAATACCCGAAATCGAATTTTCGTAAAACCGCGCCATTTCCATATTTGTATTTTCAGAATTGACCCAAATATCGACACTTTTTACATTGCGAATATCGCCCGTTATCAAACCAACTTGAGCGTTTTGTCCCTTGATTTTGTAGTAATGTCTTTTAGTAATTTGGAGTGGTTTTGTACGCCTTATCGGCATTCCGTCACCGCTTTCGGCTTCGGCTAATGCTGCCTTTGCACTACTCAATTCATTTTGGAGTTGTGTATTGGTTGTCAGTAGATTATCGGCGTTTACGCCGTCCAAAGTCCGCTTTGTGCCATACCACCAAATAAAGGCAAAAGCCGCTGCCGCGCCACCAAATTGAAAGTCAAACAACTTACCTTCCACCACACTTTCCGGGAAAAAAGAAAATATCAAAAATACCGGAAACAGCGCAATCAATAACCACGACAATGCTGCACTCGTATTCGTCCGTTTTTTTATGAGAAAATGTAGCACCGCGCCCAATGCAAGGCAAACTACGCCGATACCGATAAATATATATTGATTTTCCATGTGATATAGATGTTTAAGTTTGTGTTCTGTTTGAAGTTTGGATGCCTTTTTTATCTGTTTATGGATGTAAAAGTCACCTATTGAGTTATTCTTGTTTGTTCACCTAGAGCAAATTTATTATTTACTCGTTACTTCAATACTGGACTTTGGACAAAAAGGGAACTAAGGAATTGGGAAATTAGGTTTAAATTCGTAATAAATTGATTATCATCCCGATAATTATCGGGATAGTTTTTATTATAAGTAAAAAACATGTATTTTATTTTACTTTGTAAAAAATTAAATAACAAGGTTTTACCCAATTCCGAATTTCCCAATTACCAAATGTCCAAAGTCTAGTTAAATGGGAATTTTAAACTAATTATCAATTATACATTCTCAATTCTCAATTTGGCGAAGACATTGTTACTAATGCTGTAATTTGTTTAACAGATATTGACAAGCAATAATTGTCTTGGCATCTTGTATTGTATTACTTTTTAAAGCCTTATCCAATTCCTCCAATGTATATTCGAGCATCAGAATGTCCTCATGTTCATTATCCAAACCACCGCCGATTTCCTTATTTCCCTCATTATCTACCTCTGCATAAAACAAAAATATACGTTCCGAAGAAATTCCCGGCGACGTAAAAATAACGGATATTTCCTCAATATGATCCACCTCAAAGCCGATTTCTTCCATGATTTCGCGTTTTACGGCGGCTTCGGGAGCTTCTCCCTCATCTATCAGTCCGGCGACAACCTCCACCAACCACGCATCGTGTTTACGATGTGGTGGGTAGCGAAATTGCTTAATTAACAACACCTTTTGAGTGTCTGTATTATAAATAACACAAGCCGCACCGTCTCTGCGCTTAAAATTGAAATAAGTCAATTCCTTTGACATCTCGCCATTGAATTTTTCATAACGCAAACGCGCGGCTTCTATCTGAAAAAAATTATCGAAAAGAATCTTTTGTTCGGAAATATCTAATTTCATGGTGATTGTATTTGCCCGTAAGATAAGGATCATTCAAATATCAATATGACTATTTAGATAAAGTCTGATAATTAGACTTTGGACAGAATGGGAATTAGGGAACTGGAAATACCGTAATGGCTGCTTTAGCTGTCAAGTGCGTTTTTATTTTAATTTTTAACTAAAATAAAAACAATAATTTATAAATATATTTTTCTGTCTCACTTGACAGCTAAAGCAGTCATTACGAGTTCGCGGTCAGCCTGCAAAGTCTAATGTACATCAGTAATGATACTTATGGTAAGCCACCCCAAACCCAAGTCGCTTTAATCGGTTCATCAACTCTAAGAGGGCAGCACCCTAAAAGTCGCGAATGGGCGAACGCCATTCGGCAGCATTGGGAAATTGAAAGCGACCATCAGGTACGTGATGTTACTTTCAAAGAGGATGCTCTAAAGTCTAAGGTCAAAAACATGCAGAAGACAATGGCGGGGTGTTTGTCGGCAGTTGTCATGTTATTTCGCCAAATTGGTGTCACAAATTTCAAAGCCACAACGGCATGTTTAGAAAAGCAGTTGACACTTTAAATGAACAAAAAATAATATACGCCGTTTGCTAAACTTTTCAAGTTTCGTACTCCGATAGCTATCGGAGAAGCATATCACAAATATTAGTAATTAACTAAAAGTCAGTGCATTATGTACGTTTACGAAACTCGAAAAGTTTAGCAAACGGATTTTTAAAATAGTATTTTTATTTTTAAATTGAGAAAAAAAAGTGTAAACTACTTTTGTGAGAAATTTAAACATGCCGCCACAACCGAAGATTTTTCAGACCTGCCCTATGTTTTTTTCGAAAAACTCAGGAAAATTAATTTTTTATGAAAAAGCCATTCTCAGCGAAAGGGTATTTAATACACTTTTCAATTTTGAATTTGCCATTAATGTCATTGATTTATTTACCGTAAAATTTATTGAAGCAGATCCCCGACTTTTAATGGATTTAGGAACGGACGCTTACGACGAAGACGAATAATTAAAATGAATACTAAAGTTGATGAATATATAAGCAAAGCTCAAAATTGGCATGACAAACTAAGTAAATTGAGGACAATAATACTTGATTGCGGACTGACCGAGGATTTTAAATGGCGAAACCCTTGCTACACCTATCAAAAGAACAATATTGCTCTAATCGCAGGCTCCAAAGAATATTGTGCGCTAAGTTTTTTTAAGGGCGTTTTATTGAAAGATACGAACAATATTTTGGTACAACCCGGTGAAAATTCTCAATCCGTTCGATTAATTAAATTTACTGATATTCAAGAAATAGAAGACCTTGAAGCTATTGTGAAGAATTATATTTATGAAGCTATTGAAGTCGAAAAAGCCGGCTTGCGTGTAGATTTTAAAGCAAAAAAAGCACTTGTCATTCCCGAAGAATTACAAATCAAATTCGATGAAAATCATAGATTTCAATTTGCTTTCAACAAGCTATCTTTAGGAAGACAAAGAGGCTATATCCTCTATTTTTCGGGCGCAAAACAATCAAAGACTCGAGCATCAAGAATCGATAAATACACCCAACAAATCCTCAACGGAAAGGGGTTTCATGATTGCACCTGTGGACATTCTAAAAAAATGCCAACCTGCGACGGCTCACACAAATATATTCAATAAACTTTACTCGGTACTAAGTCAAAAATTTAACATAAAAAATGTGACCGATTTTTCAAATCCTGTCTCTATATCGACTTTTCAAAAATAAGAGCAACCAAAGGATTGTTTGACATCAATAATTCGTACAATTATGTGCGAGATTTTTTTGAAAAAAGATTAAAAGTACTATAAAAAATGTGACCGATTTTTAAATCGCTGTCTTTATACCACCTTTTCAAAAAATAAGCAAATAAAAGTAGATTGACATAAATAATTCGGTGTAGTTGACAAGTAAGCAATGTCCCTACTTGCTAAGTACACATGAGCGTTTTTATATCACATTTAATTTTAATAAAAGTTATATCAAAAAATTGATTAATTAATTTTTGAGTTGAAAAAATATTTTTTCAACATTTAGTAAAAATAAAATACACAATAATGCAAAAAACTAAATTGCTTTATCTATTCATTATTTTGTTAACACTTACATCCCAACAAATATTTGCACAAGTCAGTGGTATTAGCTACACCTTGTCGCCGACTGCCGAGTATTCACTTTGGAATGACAAAGCAGGACTGGAAAACAGCTTGTTAGCAGGAGGAAAGGTCGGCTTTGGCTTCGGTGAATTTTTCGAATTACGCGGAAATTACATGCAATCCATCAATGGAAAGACGAACTTTTCAAGATTCGATTTGCCCAACTACTCCGACAGCCTTTTCGTAGCAAGAGATGCCAAAATCGTCCGTTGGGGCGGTGATGTCAAAGCCAATATTGGCAAGGGGAAACTACTGCCTTTCGTTACTCTGGGTACAGGTATTCAGTCTATCCAATTGGATACTTTTGATACCAATAAGCAGATTTATGTCACTGCCGGAGCAGGTATAAAATTAAGTTTGGCAGACCGATACACGCTTGTGCTCGAAGCCAAAAATACGGCATATCGTTATAATTCAATCAACTTGCTGACCGGAGAAGATATTATGACTTTCGACCTCAATAGTGAGGATTTTGTGACCGAAAATTTGAATAACTGGTCTATCGGTGCGTCACTACAATTTTACTTGGGCGGTAGAAAACCCGGCGAACTTTCTGCACTCGACAAAGCCTATTTTGATGCCTTCTCAGGTGGCTTTAGCAGCATCGCGGGTACAGTCGAACCCATGGTAGGCAGAATCCAATTCCACGAATCACTTCCTTACCGCGATACATGGATGGCGGGTGCGAACGCAGGAATCGATTTAGGACCTTACGTTGGGCTTCGCGGCTTCTACTGGCGCGGAATTGAAGACGGAGAATTGACCTCATTCGACAAACTTGCCATGTATGGCGGCGAGGTACGCATGAGACTCAATACCGCTACGGGCTTAGTACCTTACGTTACGCTCGGCGGCGGAAACATTGAGGTACAGGACGACTACACCGGAAGAAGTATCATGCTAAACGACACCACGACCATAGTAGCAGAAACCGACAACAAAGGATTTGCTATGGGCGGACTGGGAATCACATTGCCACTTTCCGACAATTTTCAGGTATTTGGTAGCGCAAGAGCCATCCTCACTTCGGGCACACCCATTGATGATTTTCAAGCACCCGACCAAGTACAAACGAGTTTTATGTACAGCGCAGGTTTGAGATTTTCATTGGGTAAAAAATCCAAAAATCCTGACCAACTCGTAAACAGTAAAGTCGATGAAGCACTTGCTGTACAAAAAGTAGAAAACGAAGCTCAAACCGATGAACTCAAAAATCGCTACGAAGCCAAAGTGATTGACCTTGAAAGTCAACTCAATACAGCACTCGAAAAAGAGGATTACGAGAAGGCAGCAGAATTGAAAAAAGAGCAAGAAAAAGCCAAAGAAGTCGTACAAGAAATAGAAGCACGTCAGGCAGAAACAGTCGCTTCACAGACAACGGGACGCATTGGCGGCATCAGTGTAACGCCCGCGAATACGTCACAAGGCAGTGAAATTCGTATGACACCCGCCGAGTTTGAAAACATCATCGACGAGATACTCGATGGTATGAATGGTACAGGCAATATCAACCCAATGGTACGTGAGCAAATGCTTCCAAAGGCAGATAATGCCGAGCAACTCGTCAAAGAAAGCGAAATCAATCGTAGAATGGGTGAACTCGAAAAACAAGTAGAAAAAATAGGTGAAAGACAAGAGATTTTGGAGAAAACATTGAGTGAAGAACTGAAGCGTAGCTTCAATGATTTCTCACAACAACTCAACACCACACTCGAAAAACTCAACGATAAAATCGACAACAACAACATGCAGATGGATGCACGTATGCGACAATTGGAAGGCGATAATGCTCCCGCACCGATACAGCAAAAGGAGATGAAAGAAGAACAACCTGACAACAACGGTCAGGGCAATATACAAGAAGAAGATAATCAAAAAATGGGGGAGATATTCACTCCCCCAACTTCTACTTCTGACGTAGCAAAAAAACAAGGACTCAAAGAAAAAAGCATCTTTCGTAAGATGAGCTATGCCGGCACGTCCAGCTTTGCAGGCTTCAATCTTGGCGGTAGCAATACCGCCAATTTTGGCATAAGAGGACACTACCCTATCGGTGAAAAACAGGCACTCGAATTTGTTCCCGAAACCTTCTTTGGCTTAGGTTCTACACGTTCTTTCGGGCTTTCGGGCAACTTGCTCGCACCCGTCAAACTAAAACAACTCAATACCATCAGACCATACATAGGTGCAGGGCTGGGATTGATGAAAATCGAACAAAACGAATCAGATGAATTCCGAGGTGCCGTCAATATCATCTTAGGTACTTACCTCAATGTGTGGAAAGGACGACTATACGTTGACCTCGCAGGCAGAAACCTCTTCCGAAATAACCAACTCGTAGCAGGCTATCGCCTTCCTTTTTGAGCATTGGGAAAAACCAATTTTAACAACAATAATACAATTTAATATAAAAATATTTTTTGTGAAAATATTTTCTTATGTAGAGTAAAAAATATTTTTACCAAGACTTGCATATATCAATTTTATTGTTGAATCTTGCGGCGAAAATAACGTTCTTCATACATTTCAATAT
>ENA-ORXR01003024-ORXR01003024.1-marine-metagenome-genome-assembly--contig:-NODE-3024-length-15429-cov-8.915060_pt1 | contig 15429 bp, 8 predicted proteins | sample MGYA00237866_ERZ511479 | MGnify/ENA metagenome assembly ERZ511479 | reverse complement strand
ACAGAAAGATCGGTATGGAAAATATCGCCTTGAAGAATTGTTGAAAAAAGCGAGTTAAAGAAAGAGTAAAGCTACTAGGTTAAACAAAAAAAAACACAAAAACAACTACGTACATGCTGCAAGGCTAGCTTACATTGGAAATTTCACTCAAGATGCTTTTGTTGTCGCTCATTAAAGGCGCTCTATTAAAAATTACTAAATTTTTAATGAGCTTGGTGATCTGCTAAATTATTGCAGTTTATCTTTGCTCATGCAGCACGCTAGTAGCCTGACAGACGTTGGCGGTCATGTGATAATTTCAACCCCTAAAAATAATCATGAGAAACCTAAAATACATAATAGGTTTAGTAATAATTACCATCTATAATGTCAGTTCATATTCGCAAGTGGGGACACTTGATAACAGTTTTGGCGGAACAGGTATAGTTCAAACAACACCTCCTATCCTTCGCCTCCTTGTTATAAAATGCGTTTGTAAGGAAAAAGACGTCCTGACCCGAACATCTGTCAGAAAATCCCCAAATTCCATGAAAAATCAGTCCTACGACTCCAAAACATAACATTTTTTAATATCTTAGCCTTCTCCACAAAGCAAATAAGGATAAAGCAGCTCTTATATGCTCAAATCGTAACACAGGTAAAGGAGAAAAGTAAAAGGTTTTTCCTGAACCTTGTAAAGGTTCAACTAATAGCCGCACGCTATCTTTTAATTGGTGCGTTTGGACTAAGTTTGTGTGGGATGGGGTAGGGATGTCTTTTTTGTCTCATCAATTTAAAAATTTAACATAATACTCGTAAAATATGAACCCGAATTGTTCAGAACTAATCAACTTATCCATTGAAACTTGGGAGAGAATTGCATTTGCAAGAACTCGTTTTGGCTTAAAAATATTTGAAACTACAATCACACAGAATTTAATTTATAACCTTACAAAAAATAAGACTAAGAATGGGATTATACTTTTTGAAGCGATTGATGAAGCTACCAATGGTAACGATATTGAAATTTTTGTAAAAACTAAAGGAGGATACTTGTTTTTACCAACTCAAGCCAAAATCATATATAACCAAAGAAATAATTATCCAAAAATGGAACATGGAAATCAAATAAATGATTTAATTGCATATGCTAACCTATATTCAGGAATACCCTTCTACTTGCTTTACAATTATTATCCGAACAGTGAATATGCCTTTACTCAGAATATTTGCGGTGTAAAGTGTAAAAAGGAATATTTAGGATGTACCTTGGTGTCTGCAACATATTTATTAGATAATTTCGCCTTCAAGGCAAAAATCACAAAAGGAAAACGCAAGGGAAGTCCCAAATGGATTATACCTAAGTTTGTTGATTTACACAATAACAATATTAATTCCATCGCTAAACCATGGTTTATCCTATCGTGTTGTGGTTCTCATTTGACTGCTAAAGATCTAGTCCGTAAACTTACCCCAAGTACTACTTATGAAAATTTAAATTGGGATAAAATACATGAAATTCAAGAAGAAGATTTTTTTTATGATCAAGCTTGGAAAGAAATAGAAATAGAATCTCTAGAAAGTGTTGACATCAGCAAGAGAGAATATCAATACTTTAAACCTAAGTTTAGAATTGTAATAAATGCAGAAAAGAAATAAATTATAACAAAAGTGCTTAACGGTAATAGCCTCCATGAGTCTGCTACTATGCAAGCACGAAACGTTAGTTAAAAGCGAATTAGAAAAAGAGATGCCACCTCAAAAAAGCAAAGAGTCTTACAGACACATTGCTTTTTCTGCCACCCGCAACTAAACCCACCCGCAACTAAACCCACCCGCCACCCACTAATATCTGGTGACTATATTCATTGAAAAACAGTGAATCTTTCTATCTTTAGACAAATTAACGTGGTTTAACATGAACCGAATACAGAAAGTGCTGAAAGAGAAGGGAATAACTCAAACTTGGCTGTCCAAACAAATGGACAAGAGCTACACTACCATAAATGAGTATGCTCGAAACAAGCGTCAACCAAGTTTAGAAGACCTTTATAAGATAGCAGATATTCTAAAAGTGAAAGTTGCCGATTTACTAATCGAAAACATTGAAGAAGAGAATGAATAATTTTAAAGAAAAAGCAGATAAAATATGGGAGGTTGCCAATTTGCTACGTGGTGACTACAAGAGATCTGATTACGGTAAGGTCATATTACCAATGACCGTTCTTCGTCGGTTAGATTGTGTATTAAAAAACACTAAGAAGGATGTATTAGCTGCATTACCAAAAGTAGAGACGAGTATTGAGAGTGCTAAAGACAAAGTACTTAACAAAGTCGCTGGACACAACTTTCATAACAGAAGCAAATTTGACTTTGATAAAATAGTTGCTGACCCAAACAACGTAGCTGCCAACCTCCGAAACTATATCAATGGATTTTCTTCTACCGCTCGTGAGATAATTGAGTATTTCAATTTTGATGATCAGATCGACAGGATGGATGATCCGAAAGCGGATATCCTATTTAGAGTAGTAAAGGCATTTCAAGATATTGATTTGACCAACATGCAATCCATGGAAATGGGTTATGCATTTGAATATTTGATTAGAAAATTTGCAGAGCAATCCAATGAAACCGCAGGGGAACACTTTACACCTCGTGAAGTAATCAAACTGATGGTCAACATGCTCTTCAATGAGGATAGTGAAATTCTAACTAAAGCAGGAAAAATAAAAACCTTGTATGATCCAGCTTGTGGAACAGGTGGAATGCTATCAATAGGAGAACAATATGTAAAGGAACTTAACCCCAAAGCAGAACTCAAGGTTTTTGGTCAAGAAATAAATCCTGAGTCATACGCTATTTGTAAATCGGATATGCTAATCAAAGGGCAAAATCCAAGCAACATCAAGTTTGGGAACACCTTTACAATAGATGGTCTCGAAGATGAAGAGTTTGACTATATGCTTTCTAACCCTCCCTTCGGTGTGGATTGGAAAAAGGCTCAGAAAATAATCAAAGCTGAGCATGAAAATATGGGCATGCAAGGTAGATTTGGTATCGGCTTGCCAAGAATCAATGATGGATCGCTGTTGTTTTTACAACACATGATTTCCAAAATGAAAAAGTCTGGAACAAGAATAGCTGTTGTATTTAATGGCTCACCTTTGTTCTCAGGATCTGCAGGTAATGGTGAAAGTGAAATCCGTAAATGGATCATTGAAAATGACTGGCTAGAGGCTATAGTGGCATTACCTGATCAACTGTTCTATAATACAGGAATATCTACTTATATATGGATCGTAAACAATAAAAAGACTGAAATAAGAAAAGGTAAAGTTCAGCTCATTAATGCCACAGGAGTGAAGGATGAAGAATTGATTGAAGAAGGAGAACTTAATATCAATCGATTCTGGAAAAAAATGGGTAGGAGCCTTGGCAATAAACGTAAAGAGATACCAGAAAATGGGAATTCCAAAGGTATTGGATTCATCACTCAACTTTATGGAGATTTTCAAGAAAATGATTTCTGTAAAATATTACCGAATGACTATTTCGCTTATTGGAGAATCACCGTAGAGCAACCATTAAAAGATGAAGATGGAAAGATAGTGAAGTCAAAAGGAAAACCTAAGGCGGATTCTAAATTGCGAGATTACGAAAACATTCCCTTCCTTCGAAAAGATAAAGGTGGCTCACTTGTGCCTCAGACTATAGAAGAATATTACTTGCGAGAGGTGAAGCCACACTTGTCGGAAGCATGGATCGACCATAAGAAAACCAAAATCGGATACGAAATCAGCTTTACTAAGTATTTCTATGAATTCAAATCACTCCGCCCATTGTCTAAGATCAAGGCAGATATATTGAAATTAGAGGAAACTACATTAGTTAATCAACAAACTGTTCTTGACTGATGCTTAAATATCATACATATAAGGAAAGTGGAATTGAATGGATTGGCAAGATTCCTGAGCACTGGAAAATTGAGAAAGTTCGACATAATTTTAATTTCGGTCGTGGATTGTCTATAACCAAACGTGATTTAAGGGACAATGGTGTTCCTTGTATAAACTATGGAGAAATTCACTCAAAATTTGGGTTTAGTGTTGATCCAGAAAAACATAAATTAAAAAAAGTTGATGAAGACTATCTCAAAACCTCACTTAACTCCTTGCTTCTTAAAGGAGATTTTGTTTTTGCTGATACTTCTGAGGATATAGAAGGATCTGGAAATTTTAGTTTCTTAGATAGTCCAAGGCAAACCTTTGCAGGATATCACACAGTTATTCTTCGAAGAAAAAATGAAATTGACTATAAGTTTCTTGCATATTTCTTTGATTCAACTGGCTTTAGAAACCAAATTCGTAGTGAAGTATATGGGGTAAAGGTATTCAGTATCACACAAGCAATATTAAAAAATACATCCTTTGTTATTCCTCCAACAGAATCCGAACAAACTCAAATCGCCAACTACCTTGATCGTAAAACCGCTGAAATAGACAAACTCCTATTCGAGAAAAAAGCCTTAGTCCAACTATACAAAGAAGAAAAGACCGCAATTATAAATCAAGCAGTCACCAAAGGTATAAATCCTGATGCTCCAATGAAAGATAGTGGGATTGAATGGTTAGGGAAGGTTCCTAAACATTGGGAGGTGAAGAAGTTAAAATATGTGGCCAAAATGTTAAGTGGAAATGCTTTTTCATCACAAGATTTTTGTGAATCGGGCATTCAATTAATTAAGATTAGTAATCTATACAACAACCATTTAAGTTTAGATAGACAACCTACATTTCTCCCTCTTGAATATGAAAATAAATATCAAAATTGGATAGTTACAAATGGTGATATACTTATGTCAATGACTGGAACCTTAGGAAAAAGAGATTATGGATTTGCAATTCTTATTAACAATACAAAAAATAAGTTTCTCCTTAATCAAAGAGTTAGTAAACTTCATTCGTATAGTGATGTAATATCAAAACTACTCCTTTCTATTCTTCGTTCTGAGTATTTTTTAAACAATTTATTTTCAAAACCTTCAGGCACAAAACAGGGTAATTTTAGCAATGAGGATGTTCTTAATTTAAAACTTGCATATCCAAAGTCTAATACAGAGCAATCACAAATTGTCCAACATATTGAAAAAGAATCTAAAAGAATTGACAAGAAAGTTTCAAAAGCAAAAAAACATATTGCCTTATTATTAGAATATCGAACAGCCTTAATCAGTGAGGTAGTAACAGGCAAAATAAAAATCACAAATGAAGTATGAGTAATCAAATGAACATAGAGCCGAGCAATCAAACCTTTTCGGAGTTAATGAGCAATAGTACTCGCTATGTAGTACCTCGATTTCAGAGAGACTATTCTTGGGAGCAAGAGCAGTGGGAGGATCTCTGGAATGATATCCAAGAACTTGGAGAAGAAGGATCTCACTATATGGGATACATTGTATTGCAGCAAAAAGAAAAAAATCAATATGAGATAATAGATGGTCAACAAAGAATGGTTTCGCTGACATTACTGATCTTGGCCTATATGTCGAAACTGCAATACTTTATCGATGCAGGTGAAGATATAGCAGATAATCAAGAGAGACTGGATGAAATCAGCAAGAGACATATCGGAGTTAAAAACTTGGTAACCTTAGGTGTTGACAGTAGATTAACACTAAATAGAAACAACAAAGCTTACTTCAAGAATATATGCGATACATTGCAACCTGCGAATCCATTAAAGATTTCGTTAAGTAACAACTACATCAGAAAAGCTTTCGACTACTTTGTGGGTAAAGTAGATTTAACCACTGGGTTAGAAGTGGCTACTCATATAGAATCGTTTACTTCTTCATTGGTTTTTACTAAAATTGTGGTACAGGATAGCATCAATGCATATAAAGTATTCGAAACATTGAATGCAAGAGGTGTCATGCTTTCTACTCCTGATCTTATCAAAAACTACATATTCTCTATCATAGCTCAAACAGGAGCTGTCACTGATCCTGAGTTGGATGAACTCGATGAAAAATGGAGTGGTATTATATCTCAATTGGGTGAAAAGAATTTCACAGATTTTGTAAGATATCAGTTTAATTCGGAGCATAATTTTGTCACTAAGAAAGAACTTTTCAAGAAGGTACGAGAACAATATCAGACACCACAATTGGCGTCAGCGTATTTAAATAGTCTATCTACAGATGCTGCATTATACACTTCTTTATTGAATCCATATGAAGAATGGTGGAATTCCATTGATCCAAGATACTTAGAGGTGAAACCTTTCCTTGAGGCATTTAAGCTTTTCGGGTTAAAACAGCCGAATATTATACTCATTGCAGCTTATAAGAAATTTTCAGCTGAAGAATTTGTGAAAACTGCGAAGTATCTTTATACACTTTCCATTAGGTATAATGTAATTTGTAATTATTCAGCAAATGAACAAGAGAAAAGATATAACACAATAGCACAAAACATTTCTAATGATACTCTCACTCGTGCAAGTCATGTAAAGAATAGTGCAGCGTTCAAAGAACTCTATCCAGAAGACGATGCCTTCAAAGGCACATTTTCTTTTTATAAAATGCCAAGTAGAAGATCATCAAAAAAGATAAGATTTCTCCTTTCTGAAATCGAGAATCAAGCTGGTAGAGGAATTAATTACCTCGGAGTAACTCTCGAACATGTATGTCCTTATAATCCAGATGCCGGATGGAATGCATCCTTTGGTGAAGGGATTCACGACGTTTCAGATCGATTGGGTAATATGGTCTTGTTAGACAGAGATGAATTAGGAAGGGCCAGCTTTGTAGAAAAGCGAAGAGATTATATAGAGAGTCCCTATCGATTGGCAAATCAAGTAGGTAAATATGAAGAATGGACTTTAGCCAGTGTGAACAATTATCAGGAATGGTTATCAGACTTAGCTGTAAGAACTTGGAAAGTTGATTATCAATAATTAGGAATTCATGAGCATCAAGACCGAAAATACATTTGAAACAGCTATTGAGCAGGCCCTATTAAATGGTGGCTACTCTATAGGAGATCCATCAACTTACAACAAAGATTTAGGGTTTTTTCAAGATGATATTCTTGCCTTCTTAGAAAGATCACAACCTAAAAGATGGGAAAAGATATCTGCGATACACGGAGTTAATACTAAGGATAGAGTATTACAAAGGCTAAACAAAGAATTAGACCTCAGAGGTTGCTTGGATGTATTAAGGAAGGGATTCGTGGACTATGGAGTTCGTTTTCAGATGGCATATTTCCAACCTGTTTCAGGTTTAAACCCTGATGCTGTTACTATGTATGACCTTAATAGCCTAAAGGTATATCGACAAATATATTACAGTAAGAAAAATAAGAATTCTGTAGATCTTGTATTGAGTCTAAATGGCTTACCTGTAGCTACATTGGAATTGAAAAATCAGTTTACAGGACAAAATGTAAACCACGCTAAAAAACAATATAAAGACACAAGGGATCCAAAAGAGATTTTGTTCCAATTCAAAAAAAGAACATTAGTTCATTTTTCTGTAGACCAGGACGAAGTCTACATGGCAACAAAATTAGAAGGCTCAAAAACCTACTGGTTGCCATTTAACCAAGGCAATAATAGAGGAAAAGGGAATCCGATCCGTAACGATGGAAATTACCGAACGGCATATCTGTGGGATTACATACTTCAAAAAGATAGTTGGATGGAAATCTTACAACGATTCATCCATTTACAGACAGACGAAGTAGTCAACAACGGCAAGGTGTATAAGAAAGAAAAGATGATCTTTCCTCGATACCACCAATTAGATGCAGTAAGGGAGATAACTCAAGATGTATTAAAACAAGAATCCAGTAAAAACTACTTAGTACAGCACTCTGCAGGATCAGGCAAGAGTAATTCCATTGCTTGGTTAGCATATAGATTAACCAGTCTGCATAATAAAGCCAATGAACGAATCTTTGATTCGATAATAGTCGTAACTGACAGAAGAGTTTTAGATCAACAACTACAAAATACTATTTATCAATTCGAGCACAAACAAGGTGTTGTTCAACGAATAGATAAGGATAGTACGCAGCTTGCAGATGCTATTATTACTGGAGCCAATATCATTATCACCACACTTCAGAAATTTCCTTTCGTATTGGATAAAGTCGGAGCACTTCCGAATCGAGCATATGCCGTGATCATCGATGAGGCACATAGTTCTCAAGGTGGTGAAGCCAGTAAGAAGATGAAAGAGGTGTTGGGAGTTATCGAGGAAGAAGAAAGCGTAGCAAAAGAACCGTACCCAAAGTACGGTGAAGGAAATGATGACGAGTCGATTTTGGAACAGGATATGCTGAATACATACATTGAAAAATCTGCAAAGGCAAGAGGCAAACAGAGTAATGTATCGTTTTTTGCATTTACTGCAACACCTAAATATAAGACACTAAAAGTATTTGGGGCCAAAGACGAAGAAGGGAAGCCAAAACCTTTTCATCTATATTCGATGAGACAGGCGATTGAAGAGGGATTCATTTTAGATGTATTACAGAACTATACAACTTATGAATTATACTTTAAGCTGACAAAAGCTATAGAGGATGATCCACAGCTCAATAAGAAAAAAACAGCAAGAGCTATAGGCAAATACGTTTCTCTCCATCCTCACAATCTCGCTCAAAAAACAGAAATAATTATTGAGCACTTTAGATCAGTCGTTGCCAAGAAGATAGGAGGTAAAGCAAAAGCAATGCTTGTTTGTGGTTCTCGATTACATGCTAAACGATACTTTGAAGAGTTCAAGAAATATATAAAAGCCAAGGGCTATCAAAATGAACTGAAGATAATTGTAGCATTCTCAGGTAAGCTAAAAGATGATAACTATCCTGATGGTGTTCTTGAATCTGAGTTAAATGGTTTTCGTGATAAGGAATTGCCACAAATGTTCGAAAAGCAAGAATATAAAATCCTGATTGTAGCAGATAAGTATCAAACCGGCTTTGACCAGCCACTTTTGCATACGATGTATGTAGATAAAAAACTGTCTGGGGTAAAAGCAGTTCAGACACTGTCACGATTAAACAGAATGAATTCAGGTAAAGAAGATACTTTCGTTTTAGATTTCACGAATGACAGAGAAACAATTTTTCAATCCTTCCAACCATACTATGAAGTCACAACAGTAACTGAAGAAACTGATATCAATCACCTATACGATTTAAAAGTACGCCTTGATGATTTTAGAATATATACTCAAGAGGAAATTGATGGATTTGCCAATGTATACTTTCATCCTGATACAAATCTCAATCATGCTAAAAATCAAAAATACCTATATTCTTTTACAGATCCAGCAGTAGATAGATTTAGAGAGATAGAAACTGAGGAAAAGCAAGACGAGTTTAAGAAATCAATTAGATCATGGACAAATCTGTATTCTTTTTTGTCTCAGATAATGCCATTCATTGATGCGGAATTTGAAAAATTCTACGCCTATGCTAAGTTGCTACAAACTCGATTACCTAAACGAGATTTATCAGAAACATATCAATTAGCAGATGAAGTCGCCTTAGAGTACTATCGTCTTGAGAAGATAAAAGAAGGATCAATTGATCTACTTAAGGGAGAAGAAGGAGAATTAAGCGGAACATCGGAAGCTGGATTGAAGAGAACTAAAGAAGAAGAGGCTCTATTATCCGAAATAGTTAATATACTTAATGATAGGTTTGGAACTGAGTTTGAAGAAGCAGACAAATTGTTCTTTGATCAAATTGAAGCTGAACTAATGGATGATGAAAAGCTACAAGTCCAAGCCAAAGCGAACAAACTCGACACATTTAAGTACGCCTTTGAAGATATGTTTATGGATAAACTTATTGGACGAATGGATCAAAATAAAGAGATATTTGAAAAAATACTTGAAGATAAATTGTTTGGTGAGTTGGTCAAGGAATTAATGATGAAAAAGATCTATCGTAGGATGAATGAATAGGCCAACACAATTTGCAGCACACTGCCCTCGTTACTGCGGTGTCAGAGAGCTGTAAGTCAAGCCACAAAACAAAACCGACGACTGAAAATCGATAAACAAAGAGGAGTGTTAGTAGGTAACTGACTTTTCGGAGTAGAATCATACTCATCACTAACCACTAACAACTAAATTCACTATTGGAACAATTACTCCTAAAAATCAAAAAATGCCAAGTCTGCGCCACCACACTACCACACGGTATCCACCCCGTACTCGCAGCACACACCAACAGCCGTATCGCCATCATCGGCCAAGCACCAGGAAGGGTAGTCCACGAAACAGGAATCCCTTGGGATGATAAAAGCGGCGACCGCCTCAGAAAATGGCTAGGTATCACCAGGTCCCAATTCTATAATCCAGAGTTGTTTGCATTGATCCCAATGGGGTTTTGTTATCCCGGCACAGGCAAATCAGGTGATCTGCCGCCTAGAAAGGAGTGTGCACCGCTATGGCACCCTCAATTGCTAGCCAGACTACCAAATCTTAGATTGACGATCTTAGCGGGCGCCTATGGCCAATCCTACTATCTGAAAAAACAAGCCAAGCGAAATTTGACGGAAACCGTAAAATCTTATCAGGAATATCTACCAGAGTATTTCCCATTACCGCACCCCTCACCAAGGAATAATATCTGGTTGAAAAAAAATGAGTGGTTTGATTTTGAGGTATTGCCCGTGCTGCTAGACAAGGTCAAGCGGATTATCGCTGATTGAAAGAGTTTACTTGCGGTTTAGAATAGAATAATAGAATATTTTATGGGTTTCAGAATACATTAGCATGTCAATTTTAAGAATCAAGATGTCTATCCAAGTTCTAAACAAGCTATTTCTTGATACTCCTTGTTATGTATGAAATCTTTTATGTAATCTGCCTTTGTGTTTAATAATTCAGCAATTCCGGATGTTGTAGTATTACCTATTCTAAGCCAGATTATTTTTGGAGGGTGTCCTTTTAAGTTTGCAATATCAACAAAATCAGAATCGAATGTAACAACAACAAAATTCTTTATTTTAGCAAACTCCCAAATTTCCCGATCAGTTGAATCCTTCAAACCAATTTCAATTACTTGTCTTGCATTTGGAAATTCTTTTTCAATTCATTTAAGTACCCTAAATGAAATATTTTGATCAAACAATAGATTCATGAGGCTTTTCTAACTTTATGCTCCTTGTTTGCGGCATAAGATAAACATGCCCTAACCTGGTTCTTACTTAATTCTGGAAAGTCCACTAGTATTTCATCTAACGTCATCCCACTAGCAAACCAACTTAGAACGTCGTAGACTGAAATCCTTGAACCAGTAATACATGGCTTTCCAAATCTAACCTCTGGATTTATTGATATGTAGTTCTTGTAATCAATCATTATAAGCAACTTTTCTACAAGATAGGTGTTTTTATGAATCAATCAAATCCCCTATACCATCCCATTGTTCATTAGCGAAACGTTAATTGTTCATTATTCATTAAATAACTATTTCCCTACACTACCAAACACCCCATTATTCAATAACCAAAGCGCCTTATCCGCACCATTAACATCCCCATTCATATTCATGTCAGTAACATGGTATTGACCGAATATCCCATTGCTTAGCAGCCAATCTGATTTATCATTACCCTTAATATCAGAACGAACTAAATCCTCAATCTGATTACAATCTCCAGCATACATACCCCAGACACCAGGAGTCAGTTCTTTCGATCCAGCGCCACCCTGCGCAAAACTATTTGAATTCCGGAAATCCCAAGTCACTACACGGTTAACAACACTCACCTTATTAGGAGACATCACTATCATGTGATTGCGATGTTCGACCACAATATAAAAGGAACTAGGTAACTCTTGCGTGTTGATACAGTTCCCAGGAAAACTAACGGAGCCATCTGAATGCACTAATGCAGCAACTCGAAGGATTTCGCTTGACTTTTCGATTTCAGCTCTAAATGATACCAAGATCCAGTCAACTACTGTAGCATCGTAGTCAGAATCTGACCAATTGAGCCCTTCATTGCCATTGTAATTCCAAGGAGCAGCGTCATATGGTTGTCCTGAAGTTGGGTTATTAATCATTCCTGGTAATAGCGAGCGTACAGTGTTTAGAGTTGTCTCCATAAGACCAGTTTGATCATCAAACGCACCTTCCAAAATCACCTCAATATCTATTGTTATACAATCTGGAATGACTTCAATGTAAACAGTAGCCGTATCACAGTAATTTGGTGTACCATTGTCGCAAGCTTGGTAAGTAAAGCTGTCGATCCCTGCGAAACCACCAAATGGTGTATAGTAAAAGCTACCATCAAAATTGAAAAGTACAGAGCCATTTTGAGTGAAGGAAGTAAGCAAATAATTCATTTGAGAAGTCTCCACATCAAAGTCATTAGTACTTGCGTCACCAGCTACCTGAACCCCTTCGTCTGTCGACAGGGTATCATTTACAACGATAGGTTGGTCATTTATAGGTAAGACATTGATTGTCACAGAAGCTGTTGTACAAAGTTCTGGTGTAGAATCGTCGCAAACGCTATAGGAGAAACTATCTGTGCCAAAATAATTGATGGCTGGAGTATATACAAAATCACCAGTTGCATTCAACGTTAAGACACCATTTGAAGTATTAGATACAAGGCTTACTGTCATTGGTTGGTTCTCGACTTCTGAGTCATTGGTCAAAACATCGTTATTCAAAACGTTATCTTCATTTACAGTGTAAACATCAGCAACAGCTATTGGAGCATCATTGACAGGAGTCACAGTAATTGAAACATTTTCTGTAAGACAAATAGAAGGTGTTCCATCATCGCAAACCTCATAAACGAAGGCGTCATTTCCATAATAGTTAGCGTTGGGGGTATAAACGAAATCCCCATTAGTTTGTAGGGTAACGACTCCATTTGTAGTAGTACTTAAAATGGTGGTGCTTAAAGTATTCCCATCAACATCTGAATCGTTCGTCAATACATTATCAGATATCTGATTGTCTTCCGCTGTTGTAAAATTATCAGCTACTGTAGAAGGACTATCATTTACAGAATTGATAATAATACTTACTAGTGCAGTAGCGCAAAGTGCTGGATTCGCGTTGTCGCAAACCTCATAAATGAAGTTGTCAGAACCATAGTAATTCGGATTTGGAGTATAAGTAAACGTTCCGTCTGTATTCAATATTAAACTTCCGTTTAAAACATCGACAGACACCGTAGTAGTTAGTGTGTTATTTTCAATATCACTATCATTGAGCAATACATTATTACTTATCGAATCATCTTCATCGACTGAATAGTTATCAGCAACTGAAACAGGAGCGTCATTGACAGGAGTGACGGAAAGTGTTACCGTCTCCGTTAAACAAATAGAAGGAGTGCCATCATCGCAAACCTGATATTCGAAAACATCACTTCCGTTATAATCGGGATCAGGTGTGTAGGTGAAATCACCATTCGGTAAAAGGTTGATCGTTCCATTCGTTGGAGCAGAACTGACAGTTGCAGTCAATGTATTCCCGTCTACATCTGAGTCATTACTCAATACATTTCCAGTGATTTGATCGTCTTCCATACCCAGGAACACGTCTGCGTTTGTAACAGGGGGATCATTGATTGGGTTGACCGTAATCGAAACCGAGGTCGTTGCACATTCCACAGGCGATCCGTTATCACAAACTTGGTAAGAGAATCCATCTGATCCATTATAATTCAAGTTAGGAGTATAAAGGAAGGTGCCATTGGACTGTAAGGATAAAGTACCATTTGAAACATTAGATACAAGTATGGTGGCCAATGAGTTGTTCTCAATGTCAGAGTCGTTTGATAATACATTATCACTTAGTGTATTGTCTTCGTCAAGCGAATAACTATCTGTTACTGCAATTGGAGCGTCATTCACAGGAGAGATAGAGAGATTCACGGTCTCCGTCACACAATAAGAAGGCGAACCGTCATCACAAACCTCGTATTCGAATTGGTCACTGCCAAAGTAATTGGCTGTTGGGGTATAAGTGAAATTACCGTTTGGCAGAAGGGTCACGACTCCGTTTGAAGGCGTAGAAAAGACGGTTGCTGCTAGCGTATTACCATCAATATCAGAGTCATTAGTCAACACATTTCCAGTGATTGGAATGTCCTCAACACCAAAAAAGAAGTCATTCGCAGCATTAGGAGCATCATTAATAGGATTGACTGTTATCGTAACGGTCGTATGAGAGCAGGAAGGAACAACCTTTGTGAAGGTGAACGACTCCAAACCAGTATTCTGAGTTATTGTTGTAAATTTCACCAAGCCAGCATTATCGATTTGTAATCTTTTATTCGCACTAGGAGAATCTGATAGTGTCATATAATAGCTTCCAGTTGAAAAACCTGCTTCAAATTCATAATAAGTATAGGCGCCATTATTGGCTGTTACCTGCATGTCTGCGTTAAGGCTACCATCCGATCTTAATCTTGGAAGATTGCCACCAGCAGCTCTTTGTACATGCCAGTATCCATTCCCATTGCTAACAAATTCCCATTCTACGTCAGCACCAGTAGTCGTTATCGATGTTGTGTAAGCGTCTTCACTACTTCCAGTTGCAGCTAATCGTTTGTTATGGTGTGGGGAGTCAATGTAATATTTTGCATCAGGATCAGGGTAAAATATAGAACCGAAACTTTCAGTATCACAAACTTCATAAGTAAACGTTTCAGTACCATGGAAGTTTGCATTGGGTGTATAATTGAAATTGCCATTAGCACTAAAGGTTAAGCTACCATTTGCTACATTCGTTAAAAGTGTTGCGGTCAATGTATTATTCTCAATATCGGTGTCGTTTGTCAATACATTATTGTTTAGGGTATTGTCTTCATCTACCGAATAGGTATCTGCTACAGCTACTGGAGCATCATTGACAGGAGTAATGGATAGTGTTACCGTCTCCGTCACACAAATAACGGGCGAGCCATTATCGCAAACCTCATAATCGAATTGATCACTTCCATTGTAATCGTTAGAGGGTGTATAAGTAAAATTACCGTTGGCCTGAATGGTTACGGATCCGTTTGTAGGCATAGAAAAGACTGTTGCAGTTAATGAGTTCCCGTCTACATCAGTATCGTTGCTCAATACATTTCCTGTGATTTGATTGTCTTCTGGACCTGAATAACTATCACTAACTGTAAGAGGCTCATCATTGACAGGATTGACTGTTATCGAAACCGATTCAATCGCACATAAAGCAGGTGATGCATTATCACAAACCTCATAAGTGAATGCGTCTGAACCATAATAATTCAAATCTGGAGTGTAAGTAAAACTACCATTCGAATTCAAAGATAACGTACCATTCGTCACATTACTATTTATAGTCGCACTCATAGTCTGATTTTCCGGTTCTGTATCGTTTTGGAGTACATTTCCCGTAAGGGTAATATCTTCATTTACCGTGT
>ENA-ORXR01003023-ORXR01003023.1-marine-metagenome-genome-assembly--contig:-NODE-3023-length-15429-cov-10.195610_pt1 | contig 15429 bp, 21 predicted proteins | sample MGYA00237866_ERZ511479 | MGnify/ENA metagenome assembly ERZ511479 | reverse complement strand
CCCCCCTGCTGCACCACAAGACCGCCCCGTGCTGCCGATCAGCTTGTCGCTGCCCGTCATGGTGGGCTCTGGGATGGACGACGAGCCGATGGGGTCCATCTGCAAGCGCTTACGCAACAAGCAGAGCGACGTGGCGGCCGCCGTGCGTACGAGGAGGCTGCAGGCGATCGCCGAACAGCAGAGGAAGGCGGTGTCCTTTTCGACTGGCGAGGTGGAGGATGTCAGTACGTTGCTAGCCGGGGCATCGAGAAGGGTGTTGCGGTCTGACGTTGGGAGTTTTCTCACTCTTTTGCGTTTTTTTTTGTGCCGGTCGTTTGGGTTTGCGCGTGTCTTCGTGTGTGTATCGCAATCTTCTTCCTACTGCTTGTCTTGGTATCACCGTCGAGATGGATGTCCCTCACCAGAAGAAGACATCCCCGACTTCCCCTCCCCAGCGCTCCTTTCCCCTGGCGCTTGAGAACCCGTCCACCAAGGACAGCCTACCAATCCACCTTGCCCTCATCATGTACATGGTTTTAAGCATCAAGGACCCATTTTACGTCTTTGTTCTCGAGGCCCACGCCCGTGGCGTGCGTGCACCGGGCACCTCCGCTGTCGCCCCTGCGGACAAGGCGGCCATGCCCCCCAACCCTCCCCCTGGTCCTCCCTCTGGTGCCGCGGAGGCTGGACGTGTTCGGGGGCCTGCTGTTAATTCATCCGGAGGTGGTGGTGGCCGTGGCGGATCCGGAGGTGGAGACATGCGAGACGGGGGTGCTCTCGATGACCTCGACGGTGATGCACCCAGGGAGGACGGGAGGAACGATGGCGGGGACGCCAGTAATGGCGGACCGGGCGGCAGCTGCAGTCACACCGATGCTGTTCGGGGGGACCGTGGAGGTGGGGGGGACGGTGACAGCGGCCCTGGAGGCAGCGGAGACGGCGGTCCGGGCGGTGGCCGTGACGCAGATGGCGACGCATCCATGAAGGATAGAGATGATGGGGGGGGCTGCAGCGCCGCTGATGGCGGCACCCGAGAAATCTCTGCAGATAGAGGAGGGGGAGGCAATGGGGGAGCCGATTATGGCGGATGCCCACCACCCAGTGTCGCTGGCGTCGGTGTCGGGGTAGTCGGCGATGGCGGTGGCGGTCCGCCGTCCGTCGATGGGCGAGCCGGCGGCAATGAGGCAGCCGGCGGTCGTCGCGTCCCGCCGTCCGTAGGCGTCGGTGTAGGTGGTCGTCGTGTAGCCGGTGGTGGCTTCAATTCGCCACCAGACCATGATGTTGGCGGCGGCTCGCCGTCTATGGGTGCGCGGGGAGGCGAGAGTGAGGCAGTCACTCCTGGTGGCGGGACCCCGTTCGTCGGTGGGGGGGGGCTCCGCGGTGGAGCAGCCGGCTGTGGTGACGGCTCGCCGTTCATGGGTGTGTGGGGCGGCGGCCGTGAGGGATCCGGTGGCGGTGGCACCTCACCGTCCGTCTGTGGCGGGGGCGGCGGCGGCGGGGCAGCCTGTGATCGTTGGGGCTCGTCCTCCGTGGTTGGCGGCCGCGGCGGCGGCGGAGAGGCAGCCGGACTTTGTGGCAGCCCGCCACCAGACCATCGTGGACGCGGAGGCCCGACGTCCGAGGGTGGAGGCAGCGGCAGCGGTGGGCCACCCGCCTGCGGTGGCGGCTGGCCCTCCGTGGGCGCCGGCGGTCGCGGCGGCGGTAGGGAACGGGATGATGGTTTCTGCGCGCGACCCAACCATCGCGGACGCGGCGGCCCGCCGTCCGTGGGTGGGGTGGGCGGCAGCGGAGTGGCGTCCGGGTGTGGTGGCGGATCACGTTCCGTGGTTGGGGGGGGCGCCGGCGGTCGGGCAGGCCGCATTATAGCCGTCACGGCCCCCGTGGGTGGCCGTGGCACAGGCGGTGGGTCAGCCGGTGATGGATCCGGCCCGCCACATGATCGTGGTGTCAACGGAGGCTCGCTTTCTTTGGGAGGGGGGGGCGGCGGTGGTGGGGCAGCCAGTGCTCTTGGCGGCTCACCATTCGTCCGTGGGGGGGGCGTCGGAGGTGGCGTAGCCGGCTGTAATGGCCGCGTGCCGTGCATGCGTCGGGAAGGCGGCGGAAGTGCGGGAGCCGGCGGTCGCAGTGGCCCGCCGTCCGCGGGCGGCTTTTGCAGAGGCGGCGGGTCAGTCGTCGGTGGTGGCGGCTCACCTTCCATTGGTAGGCGTGGCGGAACAGGTGGGGTAGCAGGTGGCGTTAGCGGCCCGCCCTCAGGGGCTGTCCATTCTGGCGACGGTGGGGCAGACGGTAGTGGCTGCGGCTCGGCATCCAGAGGTTTGGGCGGGGGCGATGGTGAGAGAGCCGGTGGCGGTGGCGGCCCGCCCTCCGATGGTTGTCGTGGCAGCTGCGGTGGGGCAGCCGGTCGTAGCTGCGGCTTACCACCCGACCGTGATGGCGGCGGCCGCCCGCCGTCCGTTTGCGCGCTGGGCGGCGGCGGTGGAGCAGCTGGTGTTGGTGCCGGCTCGCCCGCAGACCACTATGGAAGCGCTGGCGCGCCGACGGTGGGTGGAGGAGGCGGCGGCGGTGCGACAGTAAGCGGTGGTCGCGGTCCCCCGTCCGTCCGTACGTGGGGCCCCAGCGGCGGGGCAGGCGGTAGTGGTGCAGGTGCGCCCACTCTAGGTGGCGGCTGCGTCGGCGGTGGGTCTGCCGTTACCGTTACCGGTGGGACTTGTGGCGGCCGGTTTTCGACCGGCACTGATGCAGCTATTGGCGAGCCTCCGGTGAGGCGCCCGCGTCTCTTGGAGAGCCGAGCGTCTGGGGGCCAGGCGCGAGTGGCACCCTCTTTGGCTCCCTGTCGAGGAGAGTACTTGCGGCCTCAGGCCGGGGATGTGTTTGCGTGTCCCTCTCATCACGACCTCCTTCAGCGTGGTGTTGCCGTTGGCTTTGGAGTTGCGCGGCCCGATATCGTGTCTGTGGGCCCTGTTGCTGTGCCTATGCATTCTCTGGCGATTGCGCTGACGCGCGTGGCACCTGGGTGCGAGGACCGGGAGGTTGTGTCGTGCATGGGAGCCAACGTGGCTGCCGCGCGCTTGCGTGATTGCGTCAACCACGTGGTCCTGTGGCAGCCGATGAACATTGGGTACGTCATTCTCATTTTCTTTTCTCTCTTTTTCCTCTACCGCTTCTCTACTGTTCTCTGGGGCTTGTGGCGAAATCTGCAGGGCAATGTTCTCACAATCTTGTCGTGGCCTCCACTCTTGCTACATACCGCTCGTCTGATGTGCCCAATATTTTGAGACACCTTCTCTTGTGCCTGTATGTAACAATGCCTCTGTTCATACCGCAGGCCACGCGTGAAGATATGGGACCGCCCACCGTCGGTTAACAGTGCTGCTCGCTTTCTGGGTACGGCTGCTGTTTTGGGCTTGGCGCAGCCCGCGGCGGTTGGGCCGGAAGGGAAGACTATTGACGCGGAGAAGGTCATGCACTTCATGCCAGCCCTGATCATCCATGCAATTGTGTTGCAGCCCGGCGTCGAGCAGATGGACTACACCGCTGCCGAGCTTCTCTATGACACAGACGCATACCGCCACCTACTCTGGCAGCACTTTGAGTCCCGCGGATCACGCTCGCCGGCAGTGCTGGCGGACCTCTCTTTGTCGACGCGAGGCCCCAGACTACTGGCATTGTGGGATGGCCGTCACGTTTCGTAATGGTACTCTCGTTGTTTATTTCTTTCTTCCCTTTGTGCTTCTTTTTTCTACTTCCGGCCGTCCAATTGCATGCCGTAGCTGGCTTTTGGCCACATGACATCCAGTAGAACACATGCTCTTTGGAGACAAGTAACCCATCAATCATGTCATGTTGCCAACCCCAGAGGAACGAAGGTGCTAGTGCATCACAAAGCTACCAGCAAGCTCCTACATAGCACAGTCGCTACTTTGTTCCGTGTCGGCCACGTGCGACAAGAACAGAGCTTAATAAAAGGGGAGAGGACACACATGAAGCTGCTTCTTTGAAAAAGTGGCATCCAAATCGGAGGAGAGCACCTCGGCGTCCACAGAAACGACACGACCAAAATGAGTAAAGCCCAGATCAGGAAACGACACGGACGCAAAAGGCATCACAACAGGTCTGTCGATGGTGTCCGACATGCCCTCGTCGTCCAGATACCGTGCACCTGCGACGGCGCGCTCCTCCGTGTCCAAAATCCGTTCAAGAGCACCGGCGCATCGCCCTCCGCATGCGCCGAGCATCACACCACTAAAGGCCAGCGCGGCAAAGCCTTCACCATCCGGTTGGACACGGCACTCCTGGTCCCACCGCGCCGAGTGCTCTCAGAACAGACGTCCTCCGAGCGGGGCTCGTCGTCGGCCACAAAGATCGGCCGCCTCACCCCTGCGACAAAGCGACGAGTGGTGGCGGCGGGTGAGGGGGCTGGGGGTGGTGTGTGGTGGGTCGGTGCGAGGGAGGGAGAGCAGCGCCCTCTCTCGGGGGCGAGGGGGTTGGGGGGGATAGATGGACCATGTTACTTCCGTTGCTGTACAGGTGCGGAGGCATGCACGAAACAGCAAACAGATAGCGGCACGGAGAGCCGACACGACCAAGCGGGGAGTCGCTCTCATCTGGTCGCCAGACCAGAGCATATCGGAAGGCACTCGATTTGTCCCGCACAGCCGGGGTAAAGGGAGCTGGGGAAGCCACTGGAGGGGCCAGAAGTGAGGAGCTTTCCAAGTAATAAATCCAGATCATCGCGTACCACATCCATTTTGTCATAAATCCATTCTAAACACGCAATCAAGTACAATCTCCGGTGCGTTATTTCAGGCTTCGACTATTGCTCGCGTCTGCTGCTCGCGCTCCAGTCGTCTCGATGCCGCTTCTGATGCACGCCCAAAGAAGGGCGGACGTGGCACCAACGGTACAGGTTTGGGTAGAGCAGGCGGCTTCTAGGCCATCCTGTTGTACCTATCGTGGCCGAGGTAGCTCGAGCATTAGGCACAAGGGGGAGGGGGGGGTGAGGCGGCAGTGGCGGTGGGGATGTCACCGCTACTGCCACAACCGCCACCACCACCACCTACAGAAAAAAACAGTATTTTACCTGGCGACGGTACCGTCGCCGTCAGTGGTGGGGGTGGTTCGATGCCCATCTGAGGCGGCCTGCCTATGATGACGAAGACAGATCTTCTGCGTGGCCGCCCTCTGTAGGTGCCGAGCGGTTTTGGCGGTGGTTTTGGGATCGTCCGCGGCTCGGTGGCCTTCATGATGAGGGTGGAATCCCCAGACCCCCCGGTTGGCCCGTTGGAGCCCCCCGAGTTTTCCACCCCCATTGTGGCGGCAGACAGTGGAAACGCCTTGTTCGGCTCTGGCTACGTGCCGGCCCGGGAAGCATGTTGGCTGATTGGGGCCGGGGTGAATGTCCAGAAGCTTCGGGATGGATAGAGCGGTGCGGGATATCCCTACGCGGGGATGGCCGGAGTGTGGGGCTCTGCGGCTGCTGAGAGTGGCGTTTTGGCGGCAACGGTGGTGTGGGTGATGGATCACGCTCGATACGGTCCACGCTTCGTGTCGTGCACCAAGCAGTTGGTGGTGGTGGTGTGCTGTATGGGGGGGCGGGGGAGTGGATGCCACTTGCTTATGGCTTGCATGATAAACCGAGGGAAGAGACTTTCTGGGGTTGGTCATGAATGAAGGGCGGAGATCAAAACCGGCACGACTGTTTTGGACGCCCACCTTAAGCTCCTGCTGGGGTGTGGACAGCACACGCCGCGGAGGACCGCTCTCTCGTAACCTCTATATAGCCCCATATCGGAGACGCCTCTCCTCCGTGCAGGGGGCAGCTATCGCTGGCGTTGGTGGCCAAAAGTATAGTGACTGAGAATGGTATTGAGCGCTGAGGTGGAGCGGGCATATGTGCGCAGAAGTCGTAGCAGAGGGTTGAAAGGTGGAGAGAGGACCGGGGAGAGATTACGGGGCAGTGGCGGTGGTCCGGGGGGGTACAGCAAAATCGGAAAGCAGCAAAGGTTCGGAGAGGGGCAGAAAAGGATAGGGCAAGGATGCAGCGGTAGGGGGCAGCGGTGGGGAGACAAAGTGATAGGGGATGGAAGGGGCGCAACGGTGGGTGCTGGTGGATAACCAAGCAGTGGAGGCCGTTGTCGCAGTCCAAGCTGCTGTCGTAGCCCCTCTGGCAAGACAGCGCATATGGGAGAGACGGTCGAGCATCAGAGGGGCGGAGAGAGGTCATGTACAAGGCAGTGTATTGGGTAGATCGGCACCTTCACTGACCCAGCCCGTGGATTACATGTTCTTGCTGATACTGCCCCATTAGGAATAGTGCGACCATGCGCTTCTATTCGTATCTACCACCATTCCCATCTTGCTTGCTCAGAGGAACCGCCTGCATGACTTGCACACAAGGCCACTGGTACTCTTCGAACAGCATGGACGCAAGTCTGCACGAAGTCGCTGCCGGGCACAACGCGGCTGCTGCCATGCCCCAGGAGTGGAAGCAAGAGGCATGTCTGGGCAAAGCAAGAGAAAAGCACATCCTTTTGATTGAGACTAAATGATGGTGCTCTGAGGCTTCCATGGAACGGCACTGAGCCACAACAATGGTGCAAACGTTTCTTTCCTGCTTTTTCTCCACTCCACAGTTACAGTGTCCACAACTGTCACCACTTCCACACTACACTCTGCCTTCATACCTGCCAGCTGTAGGCTGGTGTTCGTCTCTCCGTCTGATGTTCATTCTATCGAGCTTGAAAAGCCACTCCGCCGCAAGAGTAGGCCGGCAGCACGCAGTCTGATCTCATGACACACAAGAAGCCGCATTCGTTCGTTCGAGTCGCCTGCAGATGTGGCAACCGTGATTGAAGGAGAATGGATACGGCTACTCACAACGCTGTCCACGGTCTCACTATTAGCCCCCGTCCGATCACCGCCGCCTGTCTCCGTCCCCATCAGTCACCGCCGCTAGCTGTCCTACTGGAGGCCCTCGCTGTCCGCCTCTCCACCCACAAGCAGCCACCGCACCAGTGCTGAAATCGCCCACTCTCTCCTGCTCTGACTGCTCTACTGGCCCGTCGAAGACCACTGCCATTAGACTCTCGTGCCGACGGTCTCCTCCAAAGCCAGACCTTGCCACGCCGGCTATCCCACGCTGCCTCAGTCAACATTCAACCCAGGCACCGCTACCTGCTGCCCCCCCACCGCCTTTCTGTAGTCCTCCTCCAGTGGCTATCGGTGTAGCGCTGGAGGGGCGCTTCCTGGGAGGCTTGAAGGGAAGCACCCAGCCGTTGCGGCACAACCCAGTGTGTTCCGACAGCGAGAACGACGTGGTGTCTCGTTGGCCCAACTTGTATTTTCGCTCAGTACTATGAAAGAGCGGGGAATTTTGTTCTCGCCTCGCAATTAGTACACCCCCAATACCAAACCACGTCATCGCCCGATCCCACCAATCGCTGCACGAATTTGTCTGAGCGCCCTCGTTGGTGCTACGCATCAGCGTCAGTCTTTGCGGGCGCAACGCAGCAGCCTCCACCTATCTCCAAGAGGCTGACTAGCGTACCTGGGCGCCAACGCTGCACCTTTGTGCTCGCTCCACTGCGGGCAATGGCTGCTGACGGTTGTTTACTGACACGGTGCGTTGAGCCCTTCGCAATAACGGAGATGTCAACGTACGAAGGGTTAGCGGTGCCATGGGGAATTGTGGAACTTTGGAATGACTGCCGTGGCCGTGGCTAACGCAACGATCGCGTCGCGTTGCTGTGCTTCTCTCGTGCCACTCTCTGTCTCGTTTCCCCCACTTTCCCTGTGCTTGCGTGTGACGATCGTCTTCGTACGATTGACTTCTTCCACTCTTGTTGTCCTTTCCCCAACCCTTTCCTTCTCTTCCCCCACCCTTATCTCCACGCGATTGTACGTACCCTGGAGACGGCGCCATGTCTGTCACTCTGGACGACAAGCAGCAGCGGGCGCTGTCTTTCTTTGTGCGGGGGCTCAACGTTGCGGTGCTGGGCAGTGCGGGCAGCGGGAAGAGTGTGTTGCTTCGGGCTATCATCAAGCATGCGGTGGACCGCTGGGGTGCGAATGCTGTCGCTGTCGTCGCGCCGGCTGGGTCAGCCGCAGTCGCCGTAGGCGGGCAGACCATCCACAGTCTCTTTGGGTGGGACGTACGACCATTGAACCAACAGCGGTGGCTGGTGCACACACAGGCGCGGCCCGGCCTCTGCTCCAGGCTGAGGAGCATTCGCGTGCTGGTCGTCGACGAGGCGCCGACCATGCCCTCTTCTGTGTTTTCCCGCATGGCGTTCGTGATGCGCCACGTCGCCCCTGTGCATCTCCAAGGACTCCCCCTCGGTGGCCGTCAGGTCGTCTGTATGTTTCTGTTTTATGCTTTGCAGGGGTGTGTGCAGATAGATTCCTAATGCGTACGTGCGAGCCTGTGGGAGTGGGCATATGGGCTACCACGGAAGTGGCGAATGACCTGACGCTGATGGCTTCTCTTTTTATTCGTGTGGGCTGTGTCTCTGTCGCTCTGTTGAGGCTGTGCACAGGCGCTGGTGATGTTCTGCAGGGCGCCCCAGTAAAAGTCAACGACTTTACCATAGACAGCCTTGTCTTTGCGTGCCCGGCGTGGCGGTCGACGTTCCATTCTGGACACGGGCGCGTGGCGTGCACGACGGGGGGGCACCGGCAGCCTGACGCAGCGTTCCGCGCGCTCCTGGACCGGTGCAGATGGGGCAGCATCACCGACGCTGACGTGTTGCTGATCAACTCTACCTGGAGCAGTTTCAAGGCCCTACCCGGTCAGACAGCCTCCAGCGTCACAAAGATCCGCATCCTCAAGTCGGCCGTCATCGAGATCAACCGCTCCATGCTGGCGCACATTGACGAGCCCCTCTGGACGTACCCGAGTGAGGACGTTGTCCTCACCGAGGATGAGGAGGAGGGAAAGAGGGCGTCGGCCGAGTTGCACGAGCACCTCGACTCGACGTTTGAGGCCAAAGTGTCGTGCCCGGTCATTTTGACGCGCAAAGTGGGCGCACCCCCGACCGGTACTCGGGGCACTATTGTCGGATTTAATATGCAGGCAAGGTCGGAGACTGCCGGCGAGTCGACGGCAGGCGGATCGGGCGTACAGACCGGGACGTGTGTCGTCTGTGAGATTGAGGGCCAGCGCGTGGACGTTGTCCGACAGCGCTTCTCTGTGTATAACACCGAAGGGGTGGAGCTCGCGTTCGTGTACCAGATTCCGCTGTTGCTCTGTTGGGCGTTGACGGTGCACCGAGCGCAGGGTCTCAACCTGGACGCCGTAGACATTGACTTGTCTGACGACATGTGGACAACCAACGGCCTTGTTTATGCTGCACTGTCTCGCTGCCGTACGTTTGCGGGGCTGCGCGTTCGTGGTTTGACGAAGGCGCTGGTGCGCGTGAGCAGTTTATCGCGACGGTATATGGCCACCCAGATGCACGCTGCCGGCGTACTCGATGAAGAGGCTACCAAATGGTTCGAGCCGGCGCCAGAGGCAGAGGGTAAGAGCCGGTAGACATCTTTTGTTGTTTACTTTTTGTTATTCATTTTCTTTGTCCGCCCTTCATTGTGCAGCGCGCCTTTTATTGTGCATCAAGAAAAGCAAGACATTGACTGCGGCTTTCCAAAGTCACACGGGCACTTGCTCAATCAAGATCATCCATAGAATCATCGCACGAGTCCGACTCAGACAAAGAAACGGACCCGCCGCCATCGCTCGACCCAGACACGTGCGCCACCGCCGCCGACCCGACGCCGACGTCCGACGGTTCCACCCCGGCCGGATCGACACTGCCGTCCGACGAGCGAGTGCCGGACGAGCCAGCACTGGAACTACGTTCCGACGCGGTGACAAGAGGCGCAACCACCTCCACGACAGACTGCACGCTCTTGTTCTCGGTGCTCCGCTCGGCGGTGCGCACAGTGCCGTCAATCTCGGAGGCCAGAAAAACGGCCAAGTCCGCACAGCCCGCGCAAGGGAACCTGTCAAAGTAGTCAACGGACGCGTCGGCATCCTCCGGCAGGCGTTCCACGCCCAGCTTGGTCCGCAGCTGGGCCTCATGGTTGAGAATCGCAGTCTGGTACGAGAGCATCGTTGTGTAGTGTTGGACGCCCATGCTACGCAGTGAGTTCTGAATGGCACGGATGGGCACGTTGCGCTGCTCGGGCGAGCCGGTGTCCACCCCGTCCATGCGCGCGTACGACCGGGGGTCGAACAGGTCAGAACAAAGGTGGTTGAATATGTGGAAGCGGTCCGACACGATTGTGCAATCCGCCAGCAGCCAAGCTATCTTACCGAGAGCCGCACGGAATGCGCCGCAGCCGAAGTCGTACACAAGGAAGCGAGGGATTTCTGCAAAACTGGTGACGAGCATGTTGAGTAGCACCTGAGGCGCCTCCTTGCGGTCGAGAACGGAGAAGGCAAGCACGAGCGGGTGTCGGCAGCCGCAGCAGAAGGTCATGGCGCCAGGAGAGAACTTGTGTGCCTGCGCGTAGTGCTTCGAACACATCCCCGTCTTGACGACCTCTTCCCAGAGGTAAGGCTCTGGTCGGCACTGCGGCAAAGAGGGAGCGCACATGCCGGTCCGGTCTGGGCTCGCCGAAGCGTTAGGGTGCTTTCGTCGGAAAAGCGCGGCCAGTTCTTCGTGGCTCTTTCCAGCGCCTCCCCACGTCTGCTCAAACTTCACCGTTTCGACCGGCCCAGACCGCCAGGCCAGCACAAACGCGGTCACACAGGCCGCCACTCCAGCGAGACAAGCCGCCAAACCAAGAGTCAAGGAAGGCAGGAGGGAGAAAAGCGTACGAGCCGAGCTGAAGCCCATGCGCATGAACCGCAGGTCTCTCAGCATCTCGACCGTCGGCAGAGAGGGCGACTCCACCTCCGTGCCACCAATGGCAATCCCCGCGCGGCCGCCCGCCTCCCCCGCGCCATCGGTCGCCGCTTTGTCCGTAGACTCTTGGTTGAGTGTCGCTCCACTTCCCGCGGACGTCTTTTTATTCGCCGCGTTGGCAATCGGCGTCGTTCCCGCCACCGTGCTCGCCGTCGACGTGTCGCCCGTCGCCGTGTTGCCCGTGGCCGTGTTGCCCGTCGCCGTGTTGCCCGTCGCCGTGTTGCCCGTCGCCGTGTTGCCCGTCGCCGTGTTGCCCGTCGCCGTGTTGCCTGTCGCCGTGTCGCCCGTCGCCGTGTTGCCCGTCGGCGCGTTGGCCGTCGGCGTGTTGGCAGTCGGCATGTTTCCCACCTTCGTGTTGGCCGCCGGCGTGTTGCCCGCCATCGTGTTTGCCGCGGGCGTGTTGCCCGCCACCTTGTTGGCCGTCGCCGTGTTGGCCGTCTCCGTGTTGGCCGCCACCTTGTTGGCTGTCGGCACGTTGGCCGTCGCCATGTTGCCCGTTGCCGTGTCGCCGGTCGCCGTGTTGGCCGTCGCCACATCGGCCATGGCCATGTTCTCCGTCGCCTTGTCGCCCGTCGTGGCATTGGCCGTCGGCGTGTTGGCCGTCGGCCTGTTGGCCGTCGCCTTGTTGACGGCCGGCGTGTTGGACGTCGGCGTGTCGCCCGACGACATGTTGCCCGTCGAGACATAGACCATCGCCATATCATCCGTCGCCTCGTCGCCCGTCGTGGCGTTGGCTGTCTCCATTGTGTCCGTCGTCGTGCCTCCGGCCGCTGTGCTGCCCGCCGCCGTGCGGCCGGCACGATCCGCCGACGGCTTCGACGCGGTAGGCAGTGAGGCCGCCGTGGACCCGGAAAGCAAGGCGGCTAGCTTTAATCCGGCGTCAGGCCGACGCAAGACTGCCGCCAGCTCGTGCAGGGGCTTGGTGTGTGACGCGCGGAAGGGGAGCACCACGCTGTCGATCGTCACGGCGACGACGAACGAGACCAGCTCCCTCCGCGCGTCCTTGTCCATCGAAATGATGTGGTGGTGGAAGTATGGCGACACCTTTGCGTCGGCCGCCTTGCTGGACGCGAAGGGCTTTCGCCCGCATTCCGTTCTTTTGGTGTGCGCGGCGGTGGGCGTCGGCGCGACAGGCTGCACCGAGGTGCCGGGAACCAGCGGCAAAATTGTCTGTCCGCTGCCAGCGAGCGGTGCTGATGTTGTCAGCGGCGCTGACGTCGGCGCTGGAGTGCGAGGTGCGGCAGCCCCGGAAGCGGTCACTGAGCCACCGCTGTCACCAAAGGCCCGTCGTGTAGATGTAGGAGGTTGCGTAGCTTTCTTGGTTTCCGTAGCCTTCTTGGACAAAAAGGTTTGCAAGTGCTTGGCCGCCGTAGCGCGGCTGTCACACTCGAGCTTGCTACGAGTCTTGTACTTTTGCAGCGCCGCATGCAACGCCTTCATCGTCGCGGCCGCGGCGGCGTCCACGTCCCATATCACCCGCAGCACGTCACGGATGGCCACCTCGCTGGCTGTAGGTTCCCTTCGGCGGTCAGGCGGGAGCGCGTCGGGCACGAGCATGCCAACGGCGAGCTCAACAGCACGCATGGTCTTGGCGTAGATGATGACCGCCTTCGACGATTTAGGCTTGAGGATGTCACGCACGACGCGGCGCACGCTCTCCCCGCGGACCATGTAGGCCGCCTTGACGGCGCCGTCGTTGTGTGGCACCTTCTCCGTCACGTGCTCAAAGCGCGCGTTCTCCGCCGCCCCGCTGCCATATCCGACCCAGATGGAGTCGGCGGCCACCACCTTGTAGGAACCGTCCGATCCCAGGCAGCGCACGCACGTAAACAGTGAAGGCTCCATCCGGGCTGTCATCAGCCGGATGCCAGCGAGAACGATCTCCCGCAGCGATCGCCCGCTCAGAAGCTTTGTGGTGCTGGGAATGACCCCAGCGCCAATCTCCCGCCTTGCTGCTCGCAGCCACGTCGTGGTGTTGGTTGTCAGCGCCGTTCCAAGCGAGGTGGCGTACGCCAACGACCGCATCCAAACCGCAGTCCCGCCAGACGTCCAAGACAAAAGCACCACATGCTGGTCCCTGCCGTCCTTGCACACGAGCTTCCGACACGTCGAGCACTTGACCAAGTGCACGGTCATCGCGCAGAAGCCCCGCGTGCAAGCAATCACACCATGGCGGACGTACTCGCCGCTGAGCGTGTGCTCTCTCTTGAGCAGGGCGCAGTGCGGGCATTCCGCCGGCGGGTGTACCACAAACGGCCGCCCCTCTCCGGACAATTGGCAGACGGCGGCGTTGACCCGGACGGCCGACACGCAATCGTACAATGGGAGGGGGAGGGTGGAGACGGACGTCACCTCCAGGGACATGGAGTCCAAAGCGCGGGTGGTGGTCATGTCCATTGACGGCGCCCCACTGGCCCGGGCCGCGAGGAGATGGGAGCACTCCCTCACGCGGCTGCCCGCGCAGAAGCCGCACGACGCGCGCTTGGATGCGAAGTAGACCGGCACTGGCACGGTCGTGTCCTGCACCGGGCACACGGAAGCGTAGAGGCCACCCACCACACGAAACGCCAGGGCCGAGGACGCATTGGCGCTCTTGGAGAGCAAGTGCACCTTGACGAGGTGTAGCGGCTGCTCCATTGCGGTGCTCAGCTCCTCTAGCGCCACGTCAAGGATCTTCGCGTGCCGACAGCCTGTGGCCCGCTCGTACAGGCAGTCTTCTCTAAATACGTCGCTGCCCACGCACGTACAGCGCGAGAAACCGTCCCCTCCAATCCATACGCACGCACTCGCACAATCCCCACGCTCGTCGCGCTGCCATGCTCCCCACCGCGCGACGACGCCAATCAATCCTGGAATCATCCACACCTGCTCCCGACCCGGCAGGCCAGCCCACTGTGAGAGCATTGCGTGTGAGCGCGCCGCCACTTTCATGTCGATGCCGCACTCGCGAGCCATGGCGGCCACTGGGGTTTGTATCAGGAAGCCTCCGAGGGCACGTCGCACTCCCTGCCCGAAGTTTGCCTCCGTCTTGCGACCAGAGCCGCGCTTTCGACCGCCGCGGCCATGGCCCGGTCCCCGTCGGATCTTCCCGAAAGCAACACGGCTGCGGGCAGCGCCAGCGGCAGAAAGCAAAGAGGATGCTTCTCCTTGGCGCTCGGGAAGACCAGCACCAAGCGTCAAGTCTGGTGCGCAGTCAATCAGGCCAGAAGCGTCCCCTCCGGCATCAGTGTCGCAGGCGGCGGCCGCCGCTTGCGCCCCCGCACCTACCGGAGCCACCGCTTCCCATGGCTGCCGCCCTGCGGATTGCCCACTCGGCCCTGCCACACGGACGCATCCGAGAGGCACACATGGGTCGCTTCCCGAGGAGTTTGATGTTCCCGATGAGCCACAAGGAGCAGTAGCCGGCGCGGTCGCCATGCGGCTACCCCGCCGTGTCTCGGGGCCAGGCAGCGGCTCGCACAGCCTGCTCACCAAAGGGACGAGCACAGCCGAGCCCTCGCTCGACTCCGACCATTGGTCGTCCATAGCAATGGAGGGGGGGAGTCGGAGGGAGAGCGGGGGGGAGTGCGGAGGGGAGGAGGCGGCCGGCAGGTGGCGCATCGGCCAGAGAAAGAGTGGTGGGCAGGGGATCAGCGGGCGGCGGCCGATGAAACTTTTCTTGGACGCCGCCAGCGATGCCCAAGTGTCACCCTACCGCCTGAAGCGCGACGGGGCCGTCGGCAGAACCACGGGCGTGAACAGGGCGGGAGGAGGAGCAGCTGCGCAGGGCCGAGCGCCGATGGCGGGGCGGAGGCGGTTGAGTGGTGGTCGCAGGGGTACCCGCGGCTGCTGCGGCGAGGATGAGAGAGGGAGAGACAAAACAGAGTGGACGGGGAAACAAGAAGGGAGGGAGGATGCCAGGCGGGGAGGGGGAGGCGCAGAAAAGCGGCCGCCCGCGGCCGATCGGCGGTGGCGGGGAAGCGGTGACGGGGCGGCGGTGGCGGGGCGGTGGGCGCGCCTCGTCGCCTCCACCAGCCAGCCACACGACGGCGGGGCGCCGCGTGGGTGCCACCGCGCGGCCTGTCGGGGCGTCCCGTTGGCCTGGCGAGCGCGTCCGGCTCACCGCTGTCGTGCGGCCCACAACCGCAAAGGAAGGAGTGCCACATGTTCGCGTGATGACAAGTATTTACGTATTTGCTCAACACCACCTGGCAGATGCAATCTCGTTGGGCCCTTTCTCGCTCCTCCTGCGGCGGGTGGGCGTGCTCGTCCTCCAACCGAGGACCAAACGAGCTCGACTGACGTGGCCGCCGTGTCCGCCCTCACCGCCCGCCTGCCCCTCTCTGCCGGCTGGATCGTTCTCCCCCTCGGCCTTTCCCGACGCGTGTGGTCGCTCTCTCTGCGTGTGCCCTGTTTCGCCGCGCGGCCGCCCGCGTCGCTCCGGCGGCCGCTCGCAGCCCACCCGCCCGACTCCTCGTGCGCCTCCCGCGTTGGAGGCGGCGGCAGTGGCGGCAGTGGTGGCAGTGGCGGCGGTGGTGGCGGCGGCCGTGGCGGTAGCAGCGGTGGT
>ENA-ORXR01003022-ORXR01003022.1-marine-metagenome-genome-assembly--contig:-NODE-3022-length-15433-cov-8.651276_pt1 | contig 15433 bp, 14 predicted proteins | sample MGYA00237866_ERZ511479 | MGnify/ENA metagenome assembly ERZ511479 | reverse complement strand
TGCCTGCGGCCGTGCCGCCGCCCCTCCGTCGCTCGCGGGCTACTGTGCGCCTTTTTTTGGCGGCCGCTGGGTGGTGCCAGGGTCACTCCCCCGGCCCTCCTGTCAGGGGCGCGGCTGGCGGGGTCGCTGAGGGGGGGCTTCGGATGCACCGCCGGCACGCGCGCTTGCGCGGTTTTGGTGCTGTGCGGCCGCGCCACGACGCCGCTGGCGACCGGCTGCGGTACCCCCTCCGGCATGCTTCCGGGGGGGGGCTGCTGGCGGGGTCGGTGGGGGGGTGTTCAGATCCACCTCGCCGGCGTGCGCGCGCGCGGGCTGTTGCTTTCCCGCCGCCGCGCACCCAGCCTCGGGGCTGCCCTCCCGCGGAATGCGCGCCTGTTTTTGCGGGCCTCGCGGTGCCGTGTCCGGCCGGGGGTCGGCTACCGGGGGGGCGGTTGCCTGCCTCCGCCACGGCGCCGGGTCGCACCCCCTCGCTGGTTTTTCTGCCGCTGTGACGTAGCGCCGTCGCGTGGCGGCGGCGGACCGCACCGCCGTACGCGGGGCCGCCACGCTACCCGCGCGCGTGGGGGGCGGGGCGGCTACTGCCTGGTGTCCGCGGCTTTTTTTTGGGGTCGCACGTGCGCGCCCGTCGTGTGGTAATGCGCGCCTGTGGTGCATATGGCGGGAGAGGGGGGGGGGGGAAGCTGCTTCTGGCAGCCGTGTCGCCCCTGCAACTCGCCCCCGTACTTCCACATACCGGTTGTTCCGCCTGCTGGGCAACGCTTCTGTGCGAGGGACAACGGGCGGGAGGTGGCGCGCCGCGCGATACGCGCCGCGCGTGGCGGGGGGCGACGGGAGGGAGGTGACGCTCGGCGCGTGGCGGGCGGCGACGGGCCGGAGGTGACGCTTGGCGCGTGCCGGGGGGCGACGGTCGGAAAGGGACGCGCGGCGTGTGGCGGGGGGCGACGGGCGGAACGGGACTCGCGGCCGGCTGCTGGAGGCGCCAGGCGGGTGGTGACGCACGGCTCTTCGTTTTTGCAGACAACTGGGGCGTGCCGTGCAGCGGCTTTTGGTGCGCGGCGGTCATTTGGAGGCCGAGGTGGGCGCAGCGGGTGGCGCTTGGGACGATGGCGTCTGGGACGGCGCTGGCTCGCGCACCTCTCTTATCTGCGCCTCCCGTCGCGATGCCGTCGCTTCCCTTTCACCCCGGCGCCTCCCCGCCGCGGCCCATCACTCGTGTGCTCCCTCCCGGACATGACCCGCTCGGCTCACTGCCGTTAGTGCCGCTTGTTAATACCACGACGCCGTTACCCTTCTCTGGTGGTATGCCTCCCCGTGTAGCGACCGGGGAGACCACACTGTCGGCCGCTCATGCTTCACGCGTGCCACTCGGCCAGGTGCCTGTCCCCCGGGCTGCCCCCAATACTCTTGCTGCTCTCGGAGCAGGCGCGTCGCTGCCGTCCGTCGCGATTGCTTCACGCGCACGGCCTCCTACGCTGCTGTTTCCTGCATCAGGGTCTTCATCTCCTACTCCAGGTATGCCTTCATTTTCGCAGCTGCCCCCATGCACCACCGCCTACTCTCGCTGAGTCAACGTTGGCTCGGACTTCATCTGCCGCGAGACGGAAGCCACCAAGCGGCACGACGTCAGCACCAACTCGGACGGGTGCGTCCCCGCCTGCGCCGTCGTCCAAGTCAGCGCCGGCAATGGCGCTTTTTTTCAGCATATCCTCGTTGGGGTTGGAGCTCGGGCGCATCGACGAGGGCTTCTCGGGCGTCCACATCGTCGTGGAGCGCGGGGACGGTTCCAAGCACCACCCGTACAGCGGCGAGATCATTGATTGCAAAGACAGGGAGATGACGCCCGACTTTATTGAGAGCTTCAAGGCTACTTGGTGGGAGGGGCGTCTGCCGTCGCTCGGGTTGGCGCCGCATGCGGCCGGGTCTGCGACCAAGAGCAAGCGCGGGTCGGGCGAAGACAGCAGCGGCAGCACCAGATCGCGAGACGGTCAGGACGCAGCTGTCTTAGACGACCTAGCGTACGCGGGCCCGCGCTTTTCCTTTCACAAGCCATCCATACTGTTGCGCGCGAAGTCCCAGAACATGGGCCAGCTCACACTGACCAAAAAGGTGGTAACCGACGTCCTGCACTCCGTGCGGCTGACGTCCCTCGCCCAAGTGACCACGTTGCGGGTGAAGAGCGTCTTCAAGCTCATCAGCGCCACCATCGCACCAAGGGGCAAGGGCCTCAAGCAGTGGACGTGGCCGCAAGTGTGCCCAGTCGACCTTTTGATGAACCAGTGGCTGGTGGAGGGCGACGGGGACTCGAACAGCAAGGAGGAGACCGACAAGAACAAGACCATCAACATCAATGCAGCCAGTCTCTACCCCCCGTGGCACAACATCGTCAAGACCGGGTACCTGGAGCGCAGCCTCGCGGTCATCCTGGCCGCGTGACTTTGCGACGTTTGGATGTTTCACTTGTGCCTGGCGCTCAACGTCCAGTGGACGGCTGACCACCGGTCTAAGCTTGGGTCGGGCGATGTAGCGGTGGCAGCGGTGCCCGGAGCCCTCACCAAGAAGCGCGGGCGCTCCCCGAACGACCACTTGAGAGACGGTGGCAAAAAGACGCGGGTCACGGACCCTACCAAGAACGGCGAGTCGGCGGCGGCTCCTTCCTGCGACACAGCGGCGGCGAGCTGTGCAACAAGCACTCGTCCCCTCCAGCTCGTGCTGCAGGAGGCCAAGTGCTCCTCGCTGCGCGACTTGGCGGACGCAACGGTCGTAGACGTGGCCAGCGCGGAGTCCTCCGTCATTGAGAATACGCCGGTGTCTAACGAGGAGCGAGTGTTCGCCGCCGTGGCCAGCGAGACGTCGTCGGTGTTGCTGCCCTTCCAGGTCGTCGTCGAGTGCATGGGGTACTACTCGACCAACGTCGATGCGACGGCCTCCACCACCTCCGACGCCGTCCTCAAGGTACATTGCACCACCCTGCCGACCACGACCATCACGCGCGCGGCGGCCATGAACATGCTCGCGGTGCACACGTACAACAAAGACGTGATTATGGTGCAGGAGTCGTTCTCGTGGCTACGCACGTTGGAGGAGTCCCTGGACTACTTCCCAGTAGACCTTCGCCCCGTATTCTCGCCCACCTATTCGGTCGCTGCCATTGCTGTGGACGTCAAGCAGGGGCTCGCAGACGCCCGCATCAACGACGACGCGTGGCGGTACGTTGACGAGGCGGCTGGTGCCGACGGTGCCCAGGCGGGGAGCCACGCGTACGGCGGGCAGACCGTGTCCGTGCGGGAGGTGGTCAGCAGCTGTCGTGCGTCGTGGTTGACATCCGTGACCATCAACGCCGCCATGGTCGAGTTGCGGCTCTCCTCGCGCTTGGTCGGTGGCTACGCGTTGTTGACCGAGCAAATGGCGTCGCTGTTACGCATTGACGGAAAGTTGGTGGAGCTAGAGGCGGCGCGGACGGCCGCCGCAGAAGTCGCCACCGAGGTCGGCGGCAGCGAGTGGCTGGGAACAGTCATTAACCTGTGCATCTCGCATTGGGTGTCGGCCGTTATTGACATCAAGGGCCGGGAGGTCGTCGTTTACGACTCGCTGCCGGGCGGCAAGGACCCCGAAATCACATTGGCCGTGCAGAGGGTCGTCTTGCTGTGCGACGCGGTGGTCAACCAGCAGGCAGACGCTCCTTGTTGGGTCCACCACGAGTGGAAGGTGACCACGTCGGCGGGCCCCATCCAGCCGGATGGTCACAGTTGCGGAGTGTTTGCGGTGGCCCATGCTGTTTGTGCTTTATCTGGATATCCTTTGAGTGCCGTTTGCCCCCGCGCGGACCTTCTGCGGCTCGATTTTATCCACCATGTCCTATCTCGTGGGCGAAAGTACAAGAGCGCGCGGTTGGCATCGGTCGGCGCGTCGCAGGCCGGTAACTCGCGACCGGGTGGCGGTGACAAGACATTCTAGATTCCTTCTCTTCGTCTTCTCTCTTTTTTCTATAAAGTCGAGCTCAATGACCTACGAAAGAGTTGGTTCTCTATCTCCGCAGTCAGTGAGGCAGCGGAGAGACGAAGGCAGCGCCCACCAGGTGACTATGCGGACGGTTGGGCGATGCGCCAGACGGAGGATCCTGAACATGAAAATGCCTGCCGGGGGAGACACCGCGCTGATGGCTTTTTGCGTGGGATGCAGCCACCGCCGCGCACACCCGCCACCGCCGATGCCGCCGCCGCCGCCGCCGCTTCGTCGGCCGTGCGGGCCGGCGGCGAATCTGTCGACGGAAGCAGCGGCAGCGTTGGGCGGCTGTGCAGGGGTTGTCCACCGCCGTCGCCCCGAGCGCCGCGTCGACGGGGAGGTCTCTCGAGGGTCGACGCTCCCGCGTGCCCGGCGGCGGCGCCCCCCCCCCCCCCCCTCCACGCACAGCACCATGGAGCGTGTGCAAAAGGGCGCCCCCCCCCATGTCGTGAAATGAGAATGTACCCCTCACGCACCCGCTCGACGGGCGCCCGCTCGGATGCGCTCTCGGTCGCAGCCGCGGCGTACGTTTCCTGTGGGTGGGGATGGAGGCCATGGCCGCTGACAGCGACACTGGTGGCGGTTGGGGTCGGACGATGGCTGTGCCAAAATATTCGGGGCCGATACGAAATCTCTCTTCTGAACGGTGGCCAAGAGAGAGGCAGCTCACGTACAGCAGTCGCCGCGCGAAGCGGCAGAGACGTTGGCCGCTCCTCGCTGTGGCGGCGGATGAAAACAACTGATGAAGGACGACACAGAACGTGGCGATACCTGCACCACCCAGACGATGCCAAGAGGCGCGATATCTAGCGTCTGACGTCCTATTGGCCCATGTCACGAGAAAATCTTTTCTATTTTTAACACACGTTTTCGAGATCGCTGATATGGAGGGAGATCACGGGTTTTTGTGGCCAGATTCCGTCCGTTGACAACGACGAGGCACCGCGCACGGTTCCGACGACCAACACGGACGCGCGTGCGTCAACGTTCTTGTGTCCAGCGTTTCCCCACTTGGTGCATCGCCCCTGTGTCGACAACCTCTTACTCTTTGCCACCCCCCCCCCCATGCTCCCCGATTTCCCGAACACGCCGTCTTGTACTGGCATCTACGCACCCTGTGGATCGTCTGTGGGTTTCTTTGTGGCTCCGGGTGTTTTGCAGCTGTTGCTGACGCGCGCTCGTCAGTTTCTTTTCCGGCACGGACAACGTTTCCGCTCACGGCGACGGCGGTGGCAACGGCGACGGCAACGGCCGCGGCAACGGCGGCGGAAATGGCGGTGGAAACGGCGGCGGCGAGGGCGGTGGAAGCAGCGGCGGCGAGGGCGGTTCTGTTTCGCTCTCGATAACCACAATGGCGCGTGCCGCGGACGGGGCCGCAGCTTCCCCCGTCGAGCCGACGGTCGCGGACGTCGAGCGCTACGACGTGCTGATGCACAGTGCCTGCGACTTCGGGCCGGGCTGGCCCCAGTTCGCGCCGCTGGCCCCGCCGCCGCCAACGTCGTCGTTGCCGTTGCCGCAGCCGTCGTCGTCGCCGTCGCCGCGACCGCCCCCTCCGCCGCCGCCGCCGCAGTCGCCGCCGCCCCCGCCGGCGCTGACGCCGCTCCAGTCCGTTCCCGCGCCACAGCCGTTGGTCTCGCCGCTGCTGACCCCCTCAGGCGACGGGCCGTCCACTGGAGGCGGCGTCAGCCAGTAGCGGGCTGTCTATTACTCAGCGTGGCCAGCGACGGCGTTGAGGGCGAAGACACCGTGGGGGTAGGGGGGCCTTTGGCGGTGGACTGCTGTTTCTTCATCTTCACAAGGCGGGGAACTGGTGGCAGCGTGGCGGGCGGGCGGCGGCGGTCGGGCGGGGAGGCGGTTGCGGTGTGGCGGGGGGGCGGCGGCGGGTGGGCGGCGAGGCGGTTGTGGTCGGGTGGAGATGCGGTTGAGGTCGGGCGGGGAGGTGGTTGCCGTGTGGCGGGGGGGCGGCGGCGGTTGGGCGGCGAGGCGTTTGCGGTCGAGTGGAGAGGCGGTTGCGGTCGGGCGGGGAGACAGTTGCGGTGGATCGGGGAGGCGGCGGTGGTGGATGGAGGAGGCGGTGGCGGTGAAGCAGCGAGGAGATGGCGGTGGGACGGGGAGCCGCGTGGAGGTGGTTGCTGTGGAGCTGGGAGATGGTTACAGTGGAGTGGGGACTCGGTGATGGTGGAGCGGGGAGGCGGCTACGGTGGAGCAGGGAGGCGGTTCCAGCTGAGCGGGGAGGCGGTGGAAATGGGAAGGGGTGGTCGTGTCAGTGTTTGTGCCAGTAGCAGCCATCATGCTCTTTGGTGTGTTTTTCAGTTTCTGGAAACGCAGTGAGTCTGTCGGGCGGACGAGGAAATGGAGATGACGGAGCCGCGGTCGGTTCACCCCAACAGCGACCGCATCGAAAAGAAGTAGGGGAGCTCATACGCATGCACGCAGTTGCAGGGAAACTCCTGGGGGATGTGTGCGTGTTCATATGTGCTCTCGTGCATTCCGTGCTGACACTGCATCATCCAGTGGATCACGTGCCTGCGCTTCGTTTGCACTCGTTTTGATGCCAGAGCTGTCCCCATGCGTGATTCTCAGAGAAAAAACAAGCGGGGTGTCTTTTGCGATATACTGCATTCTCGTACAACGAGTTTGGAAAGTTTTTGCTTCGTACCGTCATGCCTCACGTTCTGGCTGCGCCATGCTGCCCCACAGGGGCTGTAGTCGTGTACAACCAAGCCCAACTTGACCAAAACACCATCGGGACAAGAGGCCCAGTATCTGTCGTCTGAAGAGCACTAAAGATGACTATGTTGACCATTTTGTGAACGTACTCCTCTTTCATGTGTTTTTGGGCCTTCCAAAGTCGGGGGGGGCGTCCGTTGAGTGCCACTCCCGCTGTCTCTACAGCTTCTCTGCCCTAATTTTTTACACCATCAGCATCCATATACGTACGGCAACCGAACGCGCACAATAACCCCGGAAAGAAACTGACCCACCAAGCTCCAGCGGGTACATCGCGTTGTGGTGCTGAAGCGGTGTTTTTTGTGCCCTTTCTTTGCCCCTCGTCGCACGGCGCAGCGTAGTGGTGCACAAAAGCAAGAAAGGAACCCCCCCTGGTCTCCCTAGGTCCTTTTGGCGACGTGGGCGCGTTCCCACCAAGAGCGCGCCCCGCTTGAAGCCAAAATGGACCCGTCGCATGGCAACCCGAGCGTGAAGCTATTTTGTGGCTCAGCGACGTAACAACGCGCTGAACTTTTCATGAAGTCACCCTCAAGGTACCTGAGTGTTTTTTTTTCACGGCACCGCTCCAATGCGGTGCCCAGGCAGCGAAAGGCAACTATGTACTAAAAAGGGATGTATTAAGTGCGCAAAGTGTACCCCAGTGGCGTAGCCGACCCGGACTGCTTCCAAACTATACCTGAAGACCTCACAAGTGCGCTTGTAAAAAAAAAAATGGAAAGAAAGCGATGTCTGAAGCGCACCGCGTCGCCTGGATGTGACCTGCAAGCAGACCAGAGATGGAGTGGGTCGTTCTTGTCATCGGCTGATACGGCGAGAGGTAAATTATGTTTGCTGAGCGCGCGTACGCACCTGGCGAGGGCTTTCAGAATGCGGGGTAGAAGCGAGCCAGGCCTTTGGCGGCGTGGAGGTTGGGGAGGATGCGCTGCCAGTGGCTATACCTCATCGGCAAGAAGGATGCGAAGCGAAGAGAGGAGCACCCTAAATTTAGATCACTGTGGAGGGGGTCCAGAAATGTTGGATGTAGTTATAATTGGCATAAGATATCATTCTTCTTTCGGGATGACCTACTCGATCGCATTTCTTCGACAGTTTGCCTCCTGGCGAAAGAGCAGCTCTGCTTGACATGGAGCATGCTGTTCTTTCTGTCTCGTCGCCGTCTCCCACATCTGCAAAAAGTCATCAGACGTACCTGCAGCGATACATTCGTGGTCCCGGTCACTCGCGCAGCCAGGTGGCAGCCTACGGTCCGCCCCTTTCTACGAAACAGGTGCGCGATTCTTCCGAACATTCTCATTATATTTGATGGTGGGAATTTCTGATGATGTCCTCAATTTTGGAAGTGGCACTGCTTTTTTTGAGTCAACTCCATTCCTTTCGGGGGCACTCTGTCGCCGTCCAGTGATCGCACCCGTCTCGTCGTGCTCTTGGGCCTGCTGAGCAATGAGCGGTGTACAGGTCGTCCTCGTTCTGAGTCTTTATCGTGGCCCGGGCCATGCCATGTGAGGAGTGACCGACCAGCGTTGTCGTTGCCCCTTTGAGAGGTGTACGTGACTGCCATTGTTCTCTGGGCGTCCGCGTGTCTTGGATCGTGTGTGGTTCTGGCGTGTGTGGTCTTCGCGCGGTGGCAGCCACACCTGTCGTGCGGCAGCCCGACATGGGCCGCATGCAGGCCCATAACGAGAACCATCACGATAGCATGCCGGTTTCAGTGGGCACCACGCAAGTTCTCACTCCTGGCCTGGCCTGTTCTGACGATACCATGCGCCTCGATGGCTCTTCCTCTTGACTGCTTTGGCCTTTTTCTTGTGCGGGCCTTTGCGTGCTCCGCCTCACTTTCGCGCGCGCGCCTCCCTCCCAATTGGTGCGAGTGCCGTTGGTCTGTTGCGATGGCCCCAACGTCTGGCCTTGATATCGTCGCAGCCCTCTTGTTAGCAGCGGTTTCTTCCTTTCCGTCGGCTTTGCTGCTGCTCCTTGTTTTGGTCGTCCTGTGCGCGTCTTCGGTGGCGGCCGCGAGCGGAGACCATGGAAGTGGCTCGTCTTCTTTGACGAACGACGAGCCCCCCCCCCTGTCTGATGTCACGGCCTGCAGTATGGTGGGAAATGAGCTCTTCTCTGCGGCGCGGCCGGACCCCCCCCTCCCTCGGCGGCCACACCCAACCACCCACGTGTCTAGTTCTTCGGCGCGCCGCTCGGGACGCATTGGCTACAGCCGCGCAGTCGACTTGCTAGCCGAGGGCGGGCCGGCCGTCGGGGACCTTTTTGGAGCAGAGCCCAACGTTGACGCGCGGAGGCCCGCTAGGCGGCGGCGGCGGGCGGACGGGCGGTCGACGAGGGCCGGCCAGGACAAGGGCTGGAAGGACCCTGGGCTTGGTCGCGGGCGGAGACGGGGCCATAATTTGCGTGAGCGCATCGGCCCCGTGCTCATTGCCCATTTCTGCAACGAGCTGCACCACAACCTGCGCGAAAACTACGAGACCGACGCTGTCGCTGCGCGGGAAATGGTTGGCTTGGAAGCGCTGCGACTCGGGACGGGCGTTTCTAAGAAGGCGCTGCGCACGCGCGCTTGGTCGCTTGCCCGTAGCGGGGCGGTCGGCGTCCTGCTGAAGCTCGGCCACTCCAAGTCGCGCGCCGACGCCTGCAAGCAGCATACCGTGGCGGTCAGCGTCTCCCTCGAGAGCACAAACGGCCACAACCGCCTCGTGTGCGCATGTAGCGGGCCCGAGAAGTGCTTGGGCACTGGCTGCTCGTTTCAGGTGGACATGGCTATCGCATTGGAGGCCGTCCGGGCGTCGATGGAGATGACGCTGCCGGAGGTGTTTGAGGTGTTTGGGTCGTCTGTGCGCGGGGTGGCCGGCACAGCCGGTACTGCGGTGCCGTACGGCGCGATGCTGTGCACGATGGCTGGGGGAGCGGGCAGCTGGCCGTTTGCCGTTGTGCGCCGGACTCTGTCCAAAAGGTGGGTGTGCGTGTCTCGTGTGACTGCAGACGGAGAGTGTATCCACCAGGCATCAGCCGTCGCTGCGGCAGCGGGCGGCGGCGACGGCGGGTTCAACTCTGGCGACGACGGGACGCCGCAAGTGCGCTACCCCGATGATGACCCAGTCAGCGACGGCGAGCCACCCGCGGCCCCGGGCAATCCCTACCTGCTGTACTCCCGTTTCAGCGAGGTTCACAAGTCGCGGCTCGTGCGGGACCTGGTGCCTCTCACGGTCGCGCAAGAGACGCGCATGGACCTTATGCGAGCCGCCGCGTCGTCCGAGACCACCCTCGAGTTCCCCGCCGCCCCGTTGTGCCCCTACTGCGAGGTCGGGCCGAGCCCGAACAAGCCGCCCATCCCGCACGAGTGCCGCATTGAGTTTGACGACGGGTCTGTGGTGGCCAACGTGTACTCCTGGCGCTGCCAAAGCTGCCTTTAGCGTGCTATGCCCGACGGGCGGGAGCACGGCATCGTTTTCTCGTCACCCTTCACCGCCTACTCGGAGGCTTTCTTATTCGAGGTCGCGGTCAATTTGTCACGCAACGGCTGCTCGTTGCGGTCCTCCTCCTACTTGCGTTCTGGGTACAGCGAGCTCACGGCGTCGCTCAAGTACGCGCCGCGCTCCAGCCGTTTTCGCGGCGTCGCTACTATGCGCAAGGCGCTGACGCTGTACTTGGAGCTCTTCATCAAGGGCCTCCCGCTGGCGGTGTCGACGTGCTCGCGCTGCGTCTCGCCTGATGGTGTCATCGACGTCGTGTGCTTCGACGGGTTGCAGTTGGGGTACGAGCTCAAATACAAGAAGAGCTTCACGCGACACACGCCGCGCACGAGTGCCATCCCGCGGGCGAGCGTGCACGCGCACCTCATCACCGACTCCTCCGTGGCCAAGGCGCTCGGCTCGGTCTGTAACACAGCAATCAAAATGCCGGATGGTTCTTCCAAGACAGTTACGACGGTGACCAGCTTGCGCGGGTACGTCATGGCCGTGGGCGCGCTGCTCGGCGACGTGTCGGTCGACGGCCAGCGCAAGACGTTTGCGGGGGCACAGAAACACGGGACGACGGCATCAACGGTGGGAAGGGGTTGGTGCCCCACCGTCGACGGTGGCGTGCGGCCTGCCCTGTAGCTGTTTTTGAAACGCTTCTTCCGGTGTGAGCCCGTCGCTTGCTCCCTGTGCACGCAAATCCTAGCCGCAAGCCTCGACTTGTACCGTCGGGTACCGACCCCGCTCATGGACATGATAAAGGACGTGGTCCGCGCGCGCCCGGCGGAGGTGGAGCCGTCTCCAAACACGGCCGCAGTCGAGGCGGCGGCAACGAACAGCCAATCTTCGGCGGAGACGGGGAGCCCGTCAGTGGCGCCGCCAAGCGCGGCTGCCGCTGCCAGTGCTGCCGGGTCGGGGGGTTCAGAAGCGGTCCGTGCTGTCGCGGGTGCCGACTTGCGCCCCGCCGCCGAGCCGCCCGCCCGCACCCGAGAGGATGCTGGTGGTCGTACCGCCATCGCTCTCTCCGTTGAGTCCGAGATAGAGGAGACGGACGAGGAGCTGACGTCGGCCGACGACAGGGTCTCCATCGATGGCGAGTCGCCGGCCGCGCCCCATCGCTACTGGGACTCCTTTGCCCCTCTCGTCCGCTTTGCTGAGCTGTTTACGGAGCCGGCCCTGGCAGATACGGGCGGGGAGAAGGGTACAATGCTGGAGGCGGATATGCTCTTTCGCCTCCACTCCAGCATCCCGACCACGTCGGCGGCCACCCTCAAGGTCGTTGACTTTGTGCGTGCCGTGGCCGTCGACCCTTGTTTTGTATGGGCGCCCGACGGGGACTGGGGCGCCATAGACGCACTGGTAGAGGTGTTAGGCATCGACGACTTCACGTCGGCCGACCTGGCCACTGTGCTCGACCGGCCGGACGTTGCCGAGCTGCGGCTGCTCCGCTCCGCTGTGGCCTGTCTCGGGCCTGGACTCGTTCGCGACGCCGGCCTTCGACCCGTGCTTGCGGACCTCCTGACGGCCATCAAGGACACCGCGGGGGCGTACAACGCGTTTGTTAATAACAACCAAGAGTCCCAACCTGGCGGCGAGGACGGCATGGCGCCGAGCGCTGGCAACCAGCCGCCCGTCGACGCCTTCACGAAGGAGGAGATGGCCAGCGCCCACCCGCTCGAGTGCTTCACCCCTGCACAGTACACGGCGACGTGGATTGAAGCGCCTGCGTCGGTCGCGTCCTTCAACACGGCGTATGGCATCACGAGCGAGGCGCCCGAGGACTTCCTGGTGTCTGGCGTGTGGGCGCCCAACTTCCCCGTGTTGAGGCCCATCCCACCTTTCTACGGCACCTCCCAGGCGGCTACAGACGAGCTCGAGTGCAACCATCATATGGGCAAGGAGAACAAGTACACGGGAGGGACGTTCGGGGCGTTCTGCACCTGCAGGCACCCCAAGTGCATTGGGGTTGTCGTCTTGGACGGCTCTGAGGGCCAGCGCATGCCGGTCGAATTCATCACGCAGCGGTGCGCGACGCTACCCTCCCAGGTGATTTATGATTTCTCGTGCGCGACGCTCAAGACGGAGTTGTGCCGCCTACCGTTTGTCGCGCGTGCTGTATCGTTCTTGGTCGACCGCTTTCATTGGCGCAAGAATCACGTCTCTTGCACCAAGGCGATGAACCCGGACTCGTACTGCTCAATGGAGAGTATCAACACCTCTTCTTCCGAGGAGCGGAATGCCCTCTCCCGCCGGCAGGAGCACCACATCCGCCTGATGAACCAGGACAACTTTGTAATCTTCACGACGTATCAACAGGCGCTCTCCAACGTGATTGCAATGTACAAAGACGTCGAGACGGAGCTGTCTCCCAGCAAGTGGCCTCGCTGGTACCGGGAGAGGTTCGTGGACGGGGTGGGGAACACGGAGAGAGGGGAGGTTGGAAATGTATAGTGTGGAGCAGTGGCATGCACTAAACAATATTCTTCATTGCAAACATAGGAGCCAGCGAAAAACACAACAGGGGACTTGGCGACGTGCAAACCAAACCGTGGAAATGGATACAAGGGGTACGGCCGCACAAAGGCTAATGGAGGCCGGAACGCCCCCCGCCCCCCAGCAAAAAGTCGGAAAAAACGTCCTCCTTGGCCACCCAAGGACGCCACCGCATCGCACAGAGTGCCGCCCCCCAACCAGGCCACCCCAAATGTCGACCAACCCATCGCGCCCAACACGCCAACCGACGACCACCCCATCGCGTCCAACAAGAAAACCGGCGAACGCCCCATCGCGCCCAGAATGCTACCCGGCGCGCACCCGAAGACGTCCAGCTACAAGAAAGCGGCCATACCACCCACGATGACTAGCGCCCACGAAAGGTCGGGCCCCAAGACGCAAGCTGGAAAAGGCCGGACCACCTCGAGTACCCCGGACTACTGGCGGCGCGGCGCGTCCAACACCCCCAGCGACGGGCGGTGCGGCGCGCCCAGCACCACCAACGACCAGCGGCGCGGCGCGCCCAGCACCACCAGCGACAGGCGGTGGGGCGCGCCCAGCACCACCAAAGACCAGAGGCGTGGCGCGCCCAGCACCCCAAAGGAGCAGCGGCGCGTCGGGAGAAGCGCCCCCAACGACGGACGGCACGGTGCGCCGAGCACCCCCGAAGATGGGTTGCGCGGCGTGCCCAGCTCGCCCAGCGATCAGCCGCGCAGCGCAACGAGAGCCCCCATCGACGGGCGGCGCGGCGCGTCCAGCACCCCCAAGGACCGGCGGCGCGGCGCGCCCAGCGCCCCCAACGACCGACGGCGCGGCGCACACAGCACCCCCAGCGACTGGGGGCGCGGCGCGCCCAGCACCACCAACAACCGGCGGCGCGGCGCGCCCAGGTCCGCCAACGACGAGCGGTCCGGCGCACGCAGCACCCCCAACGACCGACGGCGCGGCGCGCACAGCACCCCCAACGACCGACGGCGCGGCGCGCACAGCACCACCAACGACCGGCGGCGCGGCGCGCCCAGCACCCGTAACGACCGGCGGCGCGGCGCGCACAGCACCCCCAGCGACGGGGGGCGGGGCGCGCCCAGCACCACGAACGACCGGCGGTGCGCTGCGCCCAGCACCCCCAACGAACAGCGGCGTGGTGAAAGAAATGCCGCCAACGACGGACGGTACGGCGCGCCCAGCACCCCCAACGACCGACGGCTCGGCGCGCCCAGGTCCGCCAACGAAGAGCGGCTCAGAGCACGCAGCACCCCCAACGACCGACGGCGCGGCGCGCACAGCTCCCCCAGCGACGGGAGACGCGGCGCGCCCAGCACTACCAACGACCGGCGGTGCGGCGCGCCCAGCACCCCGAACCACTGGCAGCGCGGCGCGCACAGCACCCCCAGCGACCGGGGGCGCGGCGCAACGAGAGCCGCCATCGACGGGCGGCGCGGCGAGACCAGCGCCCCCAATTACCGGCGGCGCGGTGCGCACAGCACCCCCAACGACCGGCGGTGCGGCGTGCCAAGCACCCCCAATGGCCGGCGGTGCGGCGCGCCCAGCACCCCCAACGCCTGGCGGCGCGGCGCACACAGCACCCCTAACGACCGGAGGCGCGGCGCGCACAGCACCCCCAGCAATGGGGGGCGCGGCGCGCCCAGCACACCCCCAACGACCGCCGGTGCGGCGCGCCCAGCACCCCAAGCGACCGCCGGTGCGGCGCGCACGGCACCCCCAACGACCAGGGCCGCGGCGCGCCCAGCACCCGCAATCGTCGGGTGCGCCACACAAAAAGCGCGCCCAGTCAACAGTCGCTCCGGGTACAACTGGTGGCAGCGGTCGGCAACCAATCAGTGACCAGCTGTAATCCCAAGACGCCGAGGGCACCAAAAGTGATCCCCCGCCATCCGCCGCCACGCGCTCCCTCCAGCCGTCCGGTGGCCCGCCCAGCGGCCCCAGCGAGCAGCGCAACCCGCCACCCCGGCGCCCCAGCGAGAAGCGCAGCCCGCACCCCAGCGGCCCCAGCGAGCAGCGCAGCCCGCCACCCCGGCGCCCCAGCGAGAAGCGCAGCCCGCACCCCAGCGAGCCCAGAGAGTAGCGCAGCCACCCACCCGGGCACCCCAGCGGGGAGCGCAGCCCGCACCCCAGAGAGCCCAGCATGCTGCCATTCCCCCCTCACAGCGCGCCCAGCGCGCAGCCGCGTGCACCGACCCGCGCGCCCAGCGCACGGCCGCGGCCCCCCGCGAGCGCGCCCAGCGAGCAGCCGCACGCCGCGCCCAGCCCGCCGAGCGCGCGGCGTGGCGCGGCCCGTGCTGCGGCGCCGCCCATCCGCAGCGGGCGCCGCAGCGCCCACCCCAGCCGCCCATCCAGCGCACCAGCGCGGTTGCACCCCATCGCTCGCGGGTCCATGACGCCGCCAAAAGAGCCCGCCCGACCGTTCTGCCCCCCCCCTGCCGGCCGCCGAATCTGGCGGCGGTGCGGGCCGGTGGCGCCAATCTGTGCAGTATAAATAGAGGCGCGGTGGTGCCCGTCGCGCCAACAGGAGCCAGGCAGCTGCACATAACCCGCCACCGCCGCCGGCCGCGCGAGCGCCAAACGTTGTAAGTCACATTGACTTCAATTGCGATTCTGTCCTTGAACAACAAGTCATCATGACCTGTCGAGATGACGTGGCGGGGACCTCTACGGAGGATTCTCCGCCAACTTACGTGCCACCCCCCCCCCAGTGGCTGGGATTAGGCTCGAACGGACCCCCCCCC
>ENA-ORXR01003021-ORXR01003021.1-marine-metagenome-genome-assembly--contig:-NODE-3021-length-15440-cov-9.961661_pt1 | contig 15440 bp, 6 predicted proteins | sample MGYA00237866_ERZ511479 | MGnify/ENA metagenome assembly ERZ511479 | reverse complement strand
GGGGGGCATTCAATTGAACTGATTGCCCATGTTGGGCTGGCGATTTTTGGTCCGCGACAACGATTCCCGCCCATCCAGGACCTCTTCCGGTCGCCTCCGAGCATCTCTGTCATGATGAAGCGTTGTGGATTGGGGCCAGCCTGCCTCATGCACTGGGTGCGTGGCGGTCGATCTCGTGCGCGTCGTCTCCGCGCGCGCGTTTCGCGATGGACGATGGGACGTCGTCGTGCATGTTCCCCTCCTGTGCGTTGCGTCGAGCTTGACGCGCAGTCCGCGCCTGCGTGACCGCGCGTGGCTGACGGCTTACGCTTCGGCCACTCACGCTACTGAGGCGCCATCTTCACTCTCTGTCGCCGGTTCCTTGCCCCCGTAGCACTTTGTGCCTGTTCGCCACGGTATGCATGGTTCTGTTCCCGACACCTGCTTCTTGTTTTCTATCATGCTGGTTCTGGTTGCCCCAGTCCCTTCACCGCTCTTTCTGCGCGTCCTGTCACTGACGTTATCTCCTATGTTTCCTTCGTTTCTGCCGCGGCGTGTGCGCTTCTTTGACGTGCTGTTCCACCTGGACTTTCTCCCGCGGCAGAGCAATGGCGGAAGGTGATGTGAGCCGCGCCGAGCGCCAGCTCTACCTCCAATTCTTCCACCACCTGGGGATCATGGACGACCAAAAGACCGGCTTCCTTGCCTCCCTGCTGCGCAACGTGTTCGACGCGTGCTCCAAGCTGGACATGCATCTCGCACCACACGGCGCTGCGGTGCATGCAGCAGTCAGCCGCATGGTGGTGCCGACGAATCCCCGGGATGCCCCCAGCTACCGGTGGATTCGCGTCGTCGACCGCGTCGGTTACTTTTCCGATGCGGACAGCCACGCCGTTCGCCTCGTCAACATGGGCTTGTCCTACGCGTATCGCTTTTTGGAGGCCGACGCTGTGGCTGCGTCTAACGCCACGCTACTGGACCAAACGCAGCAGGCTGCAGCATGCTTGACCGCTTCGGCCGCTGCCGTCAAATCGAACGGCCGCGTGCGCACCGGTGGTGTCGAGGTGGCTGTCAAGAAGAAGGGAGACGGCGGGGCTTCCAGCAGCGCCCTACCGGCACATGGTGCCCTGCCATCGGACGGTGCACTGGGTGATGCAGATGAGCATGTTACAGCCGGTGGCCCACGCGCTTCCAACAACGGCGGCACGAGCAGGGACCCGGGTGGGGCGGTTGGCGATGAGCTGCTCGATGATCGCCCTGTTCGTGACGGTGGCGTTGTGGTTGGAGGACGCGCTGCCGCCGGTCGCTCCCTATCCGAGATTCTGGGCGCAGCGGTCGAGAAGGGCAGGCCCAATTCCGCCGGAGGCGCTGCCCAAGGTCGTTTGGAGAACGCCGTTGAGACGCCGGTGGTTGCGGGGGGGGTCGTCGTCTCCGTCGGCGGCAGCCGGTCCCAGGGCGCGAGCGCTGGTGGCTCCCTGGACATGAACGATGATCCGCTTGCCGGCCTGACGGACATTGAGGACGACGGGTCTGATGCAGACGTCAACTCCCCGGCGCATGTCATCCACGAGAACCAACCCCATGTCCTACCGTCGTCAACTGCGGTTGAGGCGGTTGGGTCTGTGCTGCGGACGGTCAGTCAGCGCCGTGACGATACGGGAAAGGGCATCTTGCGCAAGCTCCTTATCGACAGCCTGTTGTGCTTGGTGCGCACCGAGCCCGGCTCCAAGCTGGCAGGTGGATCCTCGGGCGGCAGTCGCGCGGACTGGACGGCCGTCAACGAGCTCACGGGTAGGTGGTGGCCAATGTGGAAGGCCCCGGACAACCACGGCCGCATGCCGGCTCCGGCCGGCACGGTTTCCTCGATCGTGCACAAGGCGCGCCCCGCCCAATCGTCTCGGTGGATCGTGCTCGTCAACATGGAGGAGATCAGGAAGTCGGTCGAGGAGCTGGCCGTCCAGTCCAGTCGATTCTTCCCCAAGATGCAGCTCCCGTCGGAGGAGCCAGTGATGCGGGTGCACTACGCAAAGCCGCTCCGACTCACCCTGGTCGTGGCCAGCATGCTCCTGCTCTCAACCAAGGAGGAGCGCTTCCCGAGCATCATGGCAAGGTTAGCCGCCGCCGGGCGCTCCGTAGTTCCGAGGACAGCTGGCCTGTCGGCCGCCGCGCGACACGAGTTCTTCTCTACTGGCCTGGGCGCCCCCACTGCGGCAACGTCTTCTGCTCCTGCTACCGCGGCGGGTCCGATGGGCAACCGCCCAACCAACATCTCGCAGCAGATGGACACTCCCTCTACAGACCAGCCGTCGGACGTTACGGTGCGCATGGAGCAGATGGAGGTCACCCTGGCGGAGGAGGGCGTGCGCGAGTCGTCCATCAGCCGCATCAAGCGGGTGGAGATCCTTCGCCTTAAGGCGGCGGCACGCGCGGCCATGGTGGCCCGAGCTGCTTCTCCTCCGTCCGGGTCTACCGGGCCTGGCAGTTTGGCAACCAATGCAGCACCGCGGCCAACTACACCTGCATCCGCTCCTGCTCGTCGAGGGAGTGCTCCTGCGAGGCGGCGTACACCAGCGAAACCACGTGCAGCAGCAAAGGGCGCCAAGAGACCAAGATCTCCCACTCCGCAGCGAGGCCGAGCGTCAAGCGCGGCGGCATCACCACCGAGCTCGTCAACGCCCGCGAATGGTCGTACACCAAAACTGACTGCCCCGCGGGGTACAGCAGCTGCGGCAGCGACACTCTTCACAGGCGCACCAGCATCAAAATCCGGTCAAGTTGTCGCTTCTCTGCCACCGGCCCCTCACGTCCATGCGCTTGCCCCGCGCCCCCATCCTGCTGCTGCCTTTCCTTTGCTCTCCCCGCTCCCCCTTCCTATTTCACATCGCCCTCTTTCCGACTCTCCTGCTCCCGCGGCGGCTCCTGCTGCTGGCATCGCCCCCGCTGGTCCGGTCCCTCACGCGGCTCCACACGGGCCTGTTTTCTATGCCGCCCCACTTGCCGCGGAGGGGCCGATGACGCTTCCAGCGGCTGACGGAAGGACGCACCCCGCCAGCATGCCAAGGGTGGAAGAACAAGTGTTGGACAACCCACCGGCCAGTCTGTTGTCGGCGGACGGGACGCCGCTTCCGGCGCCGAACTATGTTTTTGGGGGATGGGGGGGGACGCTCAATACCACTGGTGCGGCGCTGCCGATGGGAGGACAGGTTTTAGAAGGTGCCGGTCCCCTTCTGGATCCAACGTCATTGCCGCCCTCGCCCGCCTTAAGTGCGGTGCCAGCTCTGTCCCCTGACCAGCGTGGGGTGTAGCACCAGCGCATCCAAGCGGATGTGCCGAGGGCGCTGGTATCTTGGTAGCCATTCATGGCTTGCGTGTATCCATCACTGCAAGCAGCGCCAGCAATAAAGAAGTGTTTTCTACAAATATTGATACGTTCCCATTGCCTGTACAAAGACACGACAGCGAACATAATAGAAAAGAGAATGAGCTACAGGCGCCCCCACTCTTTGTACACCCTCAAAGCACGTTGGTCCGCAAACAGGCGACTGGCCTCAAACGACTTGATAAACAAGCGCTCCTTGTCCGACACGCGGCCGAGAGCCGTATGCACCATCCCTGCCTCAAAGGCCTTCTTGAGGTCCAGCACAGCCGCGGAGAGCGTCAAGCTCTGCGACATGTGGACGGTGCACGCCCAGCCAAGTACAAAGGGAACTTGCGTGCGCACCGCCACAGCCCCGGGGGTGGAGAAGAGCCGCGCCGTGTACTCAACGGGCGGGCACGCCACCTCCACCCACGTGTCGCCACAGTCGAGCAAGCCCGACTGGCCACGCTCGATGCCGGCCGGGGGCGGGTGATTCTCCAACCGCACCACAGGGACGTTGTTGCCTTCGTACGCGACGATGACGCCGGCACTGCCATGGCAGATGCCGAGGTGCTTCATACGGTTGGAGGTCATCAGCACCCGGGCTTGAATGCAGTGGGCAACCATCAGCGGCGCCACGCAGTCCGAGAGCGCCGCATTTCTCGACCCGATGGAGACCGCCTCCAGGTGGGGCCGCGGCAGCTGCATGTCGCGGTCCTTGTCCACCTCCACCGAGTCGACCGCGACGGACACGGCAGGCTCGCGCCCCTTGCACAGGAGCTCCAAGCAGTCCCGGTTGTGCTTCACGACCTCCTTGTGCAGTGGCATCAGATGCATGACGTCAGTCTTGACGGTCGCGTACTTGGACTCGTCCACCTCGCAATCCTTGACCAGCTGCATGACCTTGGCCGAGCAGTCACCCAGACGAGCGTCTTGCACGGCCCGCACGTACAGCGGGTCCTGCTGCCGGTACGTCGTGGTGAGCTCCAACAGCGAGTCGCCAAACAACACCGACCACGACTTGGCGGTGAACGCAAACTCACCAAAGACCGGCCGGAGCTGCAAAAAGTCGCCGAAAGCGAACCACAGGGACGGGGGAGCAGGACAAGGGCGAGCTTGTAGGAGGAGGTGGTGCATGACGTCGAGGTTGGCAGCACTGACAAGGGAGATCTCATCCAGTAGTACGACCTGCACGCGACTCAGGCGCTCCTTAATCGGCTTGAACCGCTTCGAGCTGAGCAGACGCGCCGCCTCATCAGCGGCGTCCTCCTGCTGCGGCTTGTACTCCCGCCCAAATCCAAAGAAGGAGTGGTAAGTCATGCCGCCAGCCGTCTTGGCCGATGTCCCCGTCGGCGCGAGTACCACCACCTCCCCGTCGGCGGCAAAGCGGGTCGTGAGGAAGGCGTGCAGCTGCTTGAGGAACGTGGATTTGCCCACGCCCGGTCCGCCGGACACAAACGTGCTGGTCCCCCGCTCCAGCAAACGGACACAAACAGCGTCCCACTTGCCAGCGGCCGCCAATCGCCCAATCTGCCCCGTCGCGGCCGGCAACGGCGAGCAACCATCAGCAGCATCAACCAGCTCAATGTCCTCTGGCGACCGCGGTTCAGATGCCCCGCCACTGCGCCGCTCGGGCTCCCGACCGGTGACCAGCCCGAGAGCATCGACGCCGGTGGATGCCCCCGTCGCCGGTACAGCGGCCGTTGGGGCTGAGATTGTGCGCGCAAGCATGGCACGGCCACGGAGCCCCCACCGCCTCCGCGGGGGCTCGTGGTCGGACACCTGCTTAGCCTTCCACTCGTCGTAGTGCTCCTTCATGAAGCCGCTAATCTTGGCGCGCGTAAAGATGCGGTCGGTGCGGTCGGCTCCCGACAACGGCGGGTTCAAAGCCGTCGACGGCTCGCCAGGCATCGTCTTGGAGAGCTTAGGGCGCTTGGAGGGGCGCTCCGCGGCAGCCTCCAGCTCCTCAGCCGCGCGGATGTCGCGCTCGACCAGTTGCGACACCTCGTCGAGTTCTCGTTCCCACGCGTCATCGTCAAACGGCTCATCAGCATCGGAAGCCACTGGCACCGGCGGGGGGGTGCCAGGGAGAACCATCACAGACTCCTCAACGGGGATGACGGGCGAGGGAAGTTGAGTCATCCGCGGGGGGGGCCGTCCGAGAGGAGACGGGGCAGGCGCGTGCACACGTGTAGGGGGACATCCAAGTGCGCGCCGCGTAGGCGGGGCAGCGACAAACGAGGCAGAGAGCGGTCCGCGGCTCGGAGAGGAGCCGCGCGCAGGCGCCGATGAAGAAGCCCGAACAGGCGCCGCCATCGCGGTTGGCGCACACGACTTGGAGCGGGGCCGTGCCTGAGCGCCAATGGGCGGCTGCCCAGCCTTTGAAAGCCCCCCGGCAGCCTCACTCGACGAGCGCCATGACGCTGGCGCCGAGGACCCCCGCCGTACGGAAGCCGGGGATCGCGAAGATGGTGCAGGCGACGCCGATGGCACTGCTCGCAAAGTGGCCATGGAGCGCGGCGGCCGTGGAGGCTCGGCCGAGTCGGCGGAGGAAGGGGTGGTCGTCCGCTGGGTAGTAGGCGGGGCGACACGGGTCGTGACGGTAGCTGCAAGGGCGGCTGCAGGCAACGCGGGGCGCTCCACGGAGGAGACCAGCGAGCCGGAGCCTGCCGATGCGCTGGGCTCATCGTCGATGATGTTGATCACAGTAGATGAATGCACCGCGGTTGGCCCGCCCGTCGCATCGTCCTCCTGCGGCGCCGCCCAGTAGACGACGTCAAGCAACAGTTGGCCGGCGTGGGTTTCAATCCACCGCCACGCCTCCAGCGAACTTGAAAACCGCTGCACGACGCACGCTCCCTCCTGGGGGTCTCCCACAGTCCCCAAGACGATACCCACGCCCGTCGCGTCCGCAAAAACGCAGCTTGCCCTCGACCGGGTAACCAAAGCAAACCAACGGTGGCTCGTGTGGGTGGCAGGCGGGGCGGCCTTGTCCACGACGGCGCCGGTGCCGACCACCGCCTCGGTCTGCACCGGGTCCGTCAGCCAGCACAACGCCTCGTTTTGCGTCATGAAGCAGCGCGTGACGACGACGTTGCCGGCGCCGATGGAGAAGATACGCCGCAAAACGTTGACGCCGTCAGACCAGTTGTGGATGGCACACACCTCGGCCGAGAGAACCCCAATGAAGTTGGCTCTCGCCGCCATCGTGGGCAGGCGCAGCTGGCGTGCAGGGAGCCCGCAGAAAAAGAGGTGCGGGGGGGGGGGCCGGGCCCGGTGGGGGGGGGGGGGGGGGGCGGGGCGGGGGGGGGGGGGATACGCTCACTCCAACAAGCGGGGACGGGGCCGCGGTCGCGGACACAGCGGGGGGAAACGGCGAGCCGGGCGGGGAAAAACGCGGCACCATTCCAGGGCATCAGAGGCGGTGGGTACGCCCCAGGGGTGTCTGAGGGGGGGCGCGACTGCCCGCGCGGGGCGGTCAACCGAACGACCTCATCCCGCCAAAAACCGCTCGGCAGTGCAACGACCCGATACGGCGGGGGCTACATGCCATCCAGGGCAGCACAGGATGTCTCAAGACCGCCTGCCGCTTGGCACAGCTGCTGCCTGCAAGTCACTGGATGCAAACAGAATTCCGTACTGGCCACAATGATCTCGATCAAGATCGGATCAGATTCCGTGGATCAAGGGAGTTAACCCTAGCTTCGTTTTTGCTAGGGTTACGGTTAGGGTTACGAGATAGGCGCGTACGAACCCCTGGCGGCTGCGCAGCTGTGTCTCTCTCATTCCAGTCATGCGCGGTGATAGAGATGCGGTTGCAGGGCATTCTTGACGCGGTCAATGTCTCTTGTTAATGCCAGCCGTTGGGCTTCAAGATGGAAAGCGGTGTCCATGGGTCAGCGGTTTGCGCTCCTGCTCCCGGAGGGCACGAAAAGTCTCGGCATCTGGCTGGCTCCGGGTCACTGGAGGTTTCTCTCTGCTAGTGCTAGCTTTGGTGTGTCGGCTCTCTTGGGAGTACGAAGTATGCCGGGTGATCGTTGGTCACGTAGTGTCTGCTCTTGGTGCTCATCGAGACATCCTGACTACACTCGAAACGTGTTGACGTGCGTCACGGGTGGCATGGGAGTGACAAGAAGGGCTCAGCAGCCGTTCGACAAACGTCCCTCACTCTGGATAGTGCCCACGCGCTTCTCTTGTTCGCTCTGCTGATGGACCACCTGTACATCATCTGCACGGGTAGTCGTAGCTGTCACTTGCGCATGAAGAGTATAAAGGTGCGCAGTAGGTGCGGCCGGGGCTGGCCTCTGGATAACACACGCACTTTCGAAAGTCATTCCTGTGCTTTGCTCACGTAGGAGCGGTCACTGGGATCAGCGCCACGTTCCCTGCACACCGCACCAGCGCGCGCTCCCTGGGTTCTGCTGTGCGGCTGCCCTGCCTACGCATGTGACAGCAAGTCATGGTTGGGGAGGAACGGCCAGCTGCGCTGCAATGGCACTGAACCACCCCGCAAACGAGTCTCACCGGTTTCCCAGCTCGCTTCTAACAGAGCCAGTCCTGCACAAAGACTGCATGCACCCACATCTGCCCCCAATACAATACCGCCGCCGGTGGCAGCTGCGTGTCGAAGGGGTTGACTGAGATGACGTCGCGCCTCCTGAACAAGAACATGCCATCGGTCAGCACAGATGACAGAGGTCGGCGCCAACAACAAGATACCGACACGAAAGAAAAGGGGACCAGCCATTCCAGGTCGACGTGGGCTGAACAAAGGACACAACATCTGCAGCGCGCCACCGTACGTTTGCGGCAGGACTACCGAAGTGACGAAGACGACCAGTGCGGGGACAAGCGACCCATTTATAGAACACGGCCGCTGGTGCGCCGGACTTAATCAGCCCGTCATCTTCCCGAACTATTTTTGCGGGAAGCAGTTCGCCGCACGAAGAAGACCCCCTGATGCACCCGCTGCACGCCATATTCAAAGTTTGCTTTGAGCACTCTTGTTGCCGCCTTATCTAGTGGGCAGGCGGCAAGCTGGTCCTCGTCTTGCTCCCGCTTCTTTTTGCCCGCCTCTGCATTACTGCATCGACCAGCCCGAGCTGGCACTCACTTGTCAGTCCTCTGAGCTACCCTCGGGCGCTCTGCTCATCGTTCTCATTCTGCACCTGTGGTCACTTGTTTCCGTGCCTGCCGTCGCACTGGAGCCAGTCTGACTGGGAGCGAGTTGCTACTCTGCGGCTCTGTTTTTCTCGTGTGCCCTGTATGTTCCGTTTTGCTTGGCGTGGGCACAACTGTTGTGGGCGTCCATCGTGTGTGGAAAAGCGCAAGGCCGTTTCCACGCCACGCTCAGCCGTCTAGCCGCGCTCCGTTCTTGTAAAGTCGGGAGCCCCCTGGTGTTCGTGTACCGTAGCTTTCTTTTCCGAGTCGCTTGTTGAAGTGAGCGCAATTATTTTATGCTCAGCCATACGGAGCGCCTTCGTCCCCCGCCCCACTTCTATCCTCTTCATCTTCGCCCCCCCCCCCAGTGGCAACCCCCTCGCCCTCCTCGTTCTGCAGCACCCCTTCCTTCCCCCTATCGTCATCGTCCCTCTCCTCATCATCACCGACCCGCATTGCCGCCTCCCGCCTCGCCCTCCGCAGCAGACCAGGCCATGTCCTCAGTGCCGCAGCGTCCCCCCCCGCCAAGTGCGTCCCCGCCCAATACCTCATCAATCACCGCGTCCTCCCCGTCAGCGTCGTCGTCCGACGACGTGAAGCCCAAGCTGTCGCCATCGAGCAAGCCGGCCGAGCACCGCAGATCGTCAAAAAACAAAGCCAATGCCACGCGGTGGCGCATGGTCACCATGTCCTCTTGCGCAAAGGCAAGGGGCTGCCCAAGGGAAAAGCAATCTGCCGCAGCCAGCACAAACACACCACAGCTGCCGCCGTCGAACTGCTCCGGCAGTCCAGCTGCGTCCGCCAACGGCCACGACTGTACGCCCCACTTGGCGGAGGCATCGGCGCCGAGTCGAGCGCGCACCTCATCGTCCAGCCAGCGCCGAAGAGTGGAAACAACACCGCCCGTATCCAACGTACCAAACGAGTCGTAGTAGTGGAACTTCCGGTCCTTGACGCTGATGGCGACGAGCACCCAATGCGTGCGCATGAGGTTGATCGGGACTAGGATTGTGTCAACGTCCTCCAAGTCGAGGCCCACCTTGACGCCCCACTTGCGCACCCCCGAGTAATCGTAGCACCCAACTCGTGCAGACAGCCGCGAGTAGAAGAACGTGTTGAACATGCGCGTCCTCGGCGTCCGCGACGCGTCGGCCTCCGCCGAGGCTGAGGCAATGGCATCAGCCGCCGCCGCACGCCGTTCCATCTGGTCGCGGTCGTTAATGAGCGCCACAAACGAGTTCATCAGCTCGTCATCCAACCAGCTCGCCCCGCACAGCCGCTGCAGGTCCGAGAGCATCAGCGTGATCCGCCCCTTGTTGACGGGGCGGACGGCGACGGCGGACGAGCAGTCAGCCGTGACGGCCAGCAGCAGTCGCTGCAACTTGCGCGAGATGGGCGGCGTCGCCATGGGCGCGCTCATGTTTCCGGGTGCCCCAGCCACCCACCGGTCGTACGCGCCCAGCGCCTTGGAGATGAGCGCCATGTTGGCCGTCTTGGTGGAGCGCGCCGTCATGAACGCGGAACAGGAGACCGCTGGCACTGCCTCTGCGGCACTCGGCGCAGCACCAGTGTTCTCGACAGCGAGCAGGCCCGCGTGCTCCCGATCCTCATCATTTTGTCGTTGTCCCGCGTGAGCATCGACAAAAGCGTCACCGCGGTCGACGGCGCCTTCTCCCGTTGCAGCGACACCGCCGTCAGCGACGTCTCGTCCCGCGGCTGGGGCCAGAGAGCTCACGTAGCCCGGCTCCGGCTCGTCGACGACGTTGGACGCGGCGTCGCACGCACACACAGAAATCCGCTCGCACTGGTGCACCATCTTGGCGTGGAAAAAGGGCGCCAGCCGGACGTGGTCATTCTCCGCCGTCGCGTTGCCCGAGTGCAGGCGGTAGATCTTGCGCAGGTTCATAAACGCGACTTGGACCATGCGGTGCGCCATGTACGTGGTCGGAGACATGTACGCGAGGCTTGTGCGGTTGACGACTGAGATGGAGTGGGAGACTTCAGCGGCCTGCGTGGCGACGCCAGAGGTTGTGCCCAAACTCTCGTCCGGCATGTACACCGGCGAGCAGGTGTGCGTGATGGAGTGCGGCCGGTCGAGGATGCAGCGCACTCCTTGCTCCCTGAAGATGGGGCGCACGCGCCGCATGCTGTTCTTGTCGATCTTGCAAGCCACATCGTAAAATATCACCCGCGGCAGCTTCGGGAAGCGCTCGAGTACAATCGACAGGGCGTCTCCGACGCTCTCGGCCTCGAACAGGCAGCGAAATCCGTAGGTGATCACGTGGGGGCACACCACATTAAACACCCCCTGCGTGAGCCCCGTCTTGACCGAGAAGGCCTTGCCGCAGGCGTCGCCGTCGCCCTCAAAGTCCGCCACATGGCGGTCTTTGCCCTTGTAGCCGACGCGCCGCTTGGCCGCCTCCGAGTCGGTGATGCCGGGGCGCACACGGGGTAGGCTCGCAAAGAACTCGTAGGAGATGAGCGGATCGTCCTCGTCAGCGTCGCCGAGGTCCTCCTGCTCCGCGCGCCACTCCTTGTATGCCCCCAGGGTCGGCGCGTGCTTCCACCGGCGGCAGTACTCGGTGTTGCGCCACCCGCGCGCGACGTCGGCGTTCTTGGCCGCCTTCTCAAACTCAGTGTCGACGTACTGCTCAATGGCCACCGCAGCGAGCAACAGCTCGCCCACCCCCTTGCGTAGGCGGACGTCATCGTCCATCTCGTCCGCAAAACGCCCCAAAAAGCTCGCCAAGAAGCCAATGTCATCAACCACGTCCATCACCTCCCGCCAGTCGCCGTTGGTGTGGAGGCGCATGGTGTTCGCCAGGAGGGAGACGCGCCGCTCGTCCTTGCGCTGGAACATGCTGGTTGCCGCCTCTGTGAGCATGGCCTGCAAGAATGGCCGCACGCAGATCCAAACGCCGTCGTCAACGCGCGGGTAGCGGCCAAAGTTGGGCGCGCAAAGGCCCTTCCTGTCCCGCCACGTCTCCATCGGCAGCTTGGCGGGAGCACCCTTTCCACCAAGGACCACGTTGCCGTCGGCGTCGAGCCGCAGCGCGCTTTCTAGCGTGCGCTCCGTTTTTGCACGCTTGGCGCTTGGTGCGTCCTCAGAGGGAGGGGCGACAGTAGCCGCTTCCTTGGCCGGTTGTGACGCGCCGGCCCCGTCGGCGGGCGCGGCCGGCCCCTCCACTCCCAACGGAAAGAAGCGAAAAAAGACGGCAGCACCGGCTGCATCAGGGGAGAGGCGCCCGAGGTCCAAGGACTTCTTGTGCCATCCGCGTAGCAGCGCTGCTTCGGCGGTGGTCAGGGGCGCCGACGTGCGTAGCACTTTGGTGACCGCCGCGCGCAGGGCGGGCGTCTCCACAATGCACAACTTGGCGGCGGGGATGTCGAGGACAGGGCAGTCCTCGCCCGGACGGAAGGGGTGGGTGCTCTCCGGGTCGGTGCAACCCAGCGACTGGGCGTCAATTACGATGAACTCCGGGTTGGGCCCGCAGATAGGGCACCGCCCTGTCTCGGGCGGGATACGAAAAGTCTGGATGGCCGCCGTCCCGAGCTTGACCACGTCTTGGCGGCGGAGGGTGAACGAGTGCACGTCAGCCGACAGGTGGCGCGTCGCGGCCGTGTACGTGGTCCTCCCAGTGATGATGAACGAGATCAACTTGTCAATGAGGCCGCGAGTGAACAGCAGCCACTCCTTCTTCTTGTTGCGACGCCGCATGGACACGATTGAGTCGGCGGTGCCGTCGTACTCAACCACCCGCTTGCAGGTTCGCACATCGCACAGCCATCTTCCCACCCACAGCTGCGCAAGGAGTAGAGCAAAGCAAGTGAGCAAGATGACGTCAGACTATGTGATGGACCGTGTACCCGAGCACCCGCGCCACTGCAAACAGGACAAAGCTCATGCCAAGGAGATGTCAAATCAAGCGCGGCGCTCGCCCACGGACCAGACAAAGCTTACCTTGATCGGCTCAGCGGTTGGGTGGTGCGTCGTCAGTAGAGCACGCTCTTTCTGGATCTCGTGCCGCTCTTCACGTTGTTGGCCACAGCTGCCGCAAAACGGCTCGAAGAGCGGGTCGCGTAGGTCACGCACGGCCCCAGTGCACATCACCGCCGAGAACAGCCGCCCGAGCTGGCGCAAAGCCGCCACCTTGCCAGCGACAGGTCCAGCACTTCTGCGCATGAACATCGTCCTCCAGTCGGCCGTCCGGTTCCACACCTCTCCTTGGGAAACCTCCCCGCTGCAGGGGAGCAGGTTGCGCTTGATTCGGTCGCACAGGCTCGCCAGGTCCGCATCTTGGGGGGCTCGCATCGTGTCCGATGGCTGCTTCTCAAGCCCTTCGTCCTCCTCCTCGTTTTTCAAAAAGCGGGCACGAGGGCGAGGCGGCGGCGGCATGCGCCCAGCCTTTCGGGCTTTAACCGCCGTCAAGGACGACCCGTGCAACGGGTCATTGAATCCGTCCGGCCCGTGTTTGTTGCGCACGACACGGACGTGGCCACACCGGCCGCGGAAACGTCGGCAGCCCGGCGCGATGCAAAGGGCTACATTGGAAGAGCTGAAGGACACCACCGAGTAGACGGAGTGGTAGAGCACAGCCCACAGGATGACCGACCCGTAATCTTGAGCGACCGTGTAATCGGCGGCGTCGGCTCGGATGCGCATCCGCGACCGAAACTCCTTGGGACTCACCCCCGACGAGGAGAGCGCCTTGGTAAACGCGGACGAGTGGGCGCACTTAGTGCCCCGTGCAGAGGCGGACAAGAACATTGCGTTCTCCGTGCCTTCAAAGCAGGAGCAAAGGAGACCGCCACGCGCCGACACCCACAAAATGGCCACGTCGCGCTTGCCCGCCCCAGACCTCAACACAATCGCTCGGGAGCGCGCGGTAGGGTCACCAATCACCCGTGCAGTCACTGGCGACTCGTGCTTCCTCATTGGGAGCGAGGAGGCCACGCCGCAGGACCGTTGGATGCATGCCGTCAACGCCTCTTGCATGAAGTCTTCCACCAAGATGGGCTCGTGCTGACGGGCTCGGCGACGAGCCCGCCTGGCAGCAGCCTCAATATCTGCCGGCGTGTGGCCATGGCCGTCGTTCAGGCCAAGTGCCGCAGCAGCATCATGGCCGGGGGAGCTCACGGAGCCACCCCCGTCGCCAACCGCGGCGGCTGCATCGTCCGACCCACCTTGCCCGCCATCGTCCTTTCCGAGAGCACGCTCCTTGCGCTTATTGCCCCGCCGCCGAGGAGTACGACCGCAGTCGTCTGGCGGCTGGCGTCCACCTCGTGCTTGTGCAACCAGGTCGCTCCACCCACCAGCAGCAGGGCCCGAGCCCGATGCAGAAGAAGCATGATGCACCGACCGACCCAGCCGTGGAGGCGTCCCGGAAGCGACGAGGCGGGAGAGGACTGCACGAGCTTCTGCAGCCGTACCGACAAAGGGAACCTCGTGTACTCTGGTCGGCAAGGCCCGCTCCCGCCCGCCCATGGCGCTGACGTGGCGGCGCCAAACGTGACGACGCGCCCGACCGACCCCCACCGCCCAAAGCCGCGCGCATCCGGCGACGACCAGCACCGGAACTAGAACGCTCAACGCGATTGGCAACCAGCTACAGCAATCAGCAGCGTGCAGCAGCACAGGGGGGAGGGAGAACGCACAACAAGCAACCAGACCAGCCGCGTGCGCGTGCCCCGGCGGGCTCCGCGAGCGGCGGCGGCGGCGCCCCAGCCGCCGACCGATCCGCCCCAGCCGCAACCCCAGCCGCCGTAGACGCACACAGCAGCGTGCAGCAGCACTGGGGGGAGGGGGAAGGCACAAAATCTACCAAACCAGCAGCGCGCGCGCGCCCCGGGGGGCGCCGGGGGCGGCGGCGGCGGCGGAACGCCCGCCGCCTACCGATCCCCCCCCCCCGCAACCCCAGCGACAGTAGATGCAGGCAGCAGCGTACATCAGCACCCAGGGGAGGGGGAAGGCACAAAAAGCAACCAAACCAGCCGTGCGCGCGCGCCACGGGGGGGGGCGGGGACGGCGGCGGCGGCGCGCCCGCCGCCGACCGATCCCCCCCCCCCGCAATCCCAGCGGCCGTAGACGCTCACAGCAGCGTGCAGCAGCACGGGGGGGAGGGGAAAGGCACAAAAAGCAACCAAACCAGCCACGCGCGTGCGCCCCAGGGGGCGTGCCGGGGAACGCGGGCGGGAGCACGACGGGGCGGGCGACCGCCAGGATTGGGCGCCAGGATTGGGCGCCAGGGTGGCGGTCGCGACGACGGTGACGGGAGATACAGCCATGCGATCTCACTGTCAGGTAGATCCCAATGGGGCCCGGGCCAGGCAGTCCGATTGATGTCTGGGCGTGGTTCCGTATCCGGCGTTTTGACGTTCGGCGTGTCTGGGCGTGTCTGGGCCCTGGACGCCGTGCAGGCCACACGCTCGCTGGTGTCTGATGGCATCCCGGGCGCTTGAGGAGCCTCAATTTTCGCATCTGATTGGCTGATGTAGGTCTCACATTTGATCTCACATTCCAATTGTGTGAGACGTAATGACCCCGTTTCCTTCACGCGATCACGTACCAAATTTTGGTGCGGAGACGCGCGCTCCGCTCTCCGAGGCCAGCCACCGAGCCGCGCACGAGCGGCGACCGGGCCCGCTGCCACGAGTCCCAACAGTGCCACGTGCCTAGTTTGATACTTACCTACCATCCGCTGATGCACGCGTGTATGAGTAATCACTGCAGCGTGGGTGTGACCCAGCGTGCCCGCCCCCCCCCCGACAGTGTGACGCACGACCCCCCACACCTGCCTCGTCCGGCGGTGTACACCGTGACCGTCATGACGGACACGCCGCTGCCGCCGCCCCCGCCGCCGCCGCCACCGGCCGCGCAGCCGCCCCCGCCACCGGCCGCGCCCCCGCCCCCGCCCCCGGCCGCCGCCCCCGCCGCCCCCGCCCC
>ENA-ORXR01003020-ORXR01003020.1-marine-metagenome-genome-assembly--contig:-NODE-3020-length-15445-cov-12.361791_pt1 | contig 15445 bp, 21 predicted proteins | sample MGYA00237866_ERZ511479 | MGnify/ENA metagenome assembly ERZ511479 | reverse complement strand
CTGAATGTACCGCACGTGCGCGTCTCGAATATGGGACGCAAGGATCGAGGGCGCCAGCGGCACGCTCCCCCCACCCCTCCGTTCTCCCCCCCTCCCCCACGCGTGCTCCCCCCCTTCCCCGCACGCGTCCTGATTCCGGTCCACTACAACACAGAGGAGGGGTGCTGGTGCGCGCTCAAACCAATCGGAGTGGCCTTGGCGTCGGTTTCGGTGAAAATTTGTTTCCCTCCTGTGCGCGCTCCGTCCGCCGGACCGAGCGGAGCTGTATCAGTACAGCCCTCCTCTGTGTGTGCTGCAGGAATTGGGTCTTGTGAAATGATGTGGCCCCCCTTTACAGCGGTGGAGAATAACGTGACAGCGGTTGAGCTACAACCTGTGCTCGTCACACTGGACCAACCAGAGATGCTGGTGTCATGTGCGTCTGATGCGCTCCCCATTCGGAGTCCTGCCAAGGGGGGGTCTGGTGGCCCCGATGCGCGCTCTGGAGCGTGCCGCCTGAGAATCACGAGTGCGCCCAATTGAGCTGCTGGTCGGGATCCGCTTGGCGTTTTTCCGTGCCGCCGGCCCTCAGCGCCGAGCACTGAGCATCGAAAAACACTCCCAACATTATAGGCTGTTTCCGACGTCCAGAAGGGGTTGAAGCGATCCGCAATACCCCCCTCTATTGCCCATCCAGACGTCGCGCAGTCTCGATACTTGAAGCGATTGTGGCACGTGCACACACGTGCCTGCTCGCTCACGAGCCCTCGGGCCGCATGGTCTACTTCTTGTACCAGACAGGGTCACTTTGTGTACATCGCGGTATTGATCTGCGCTTGTTCGGCCCGCCATGCGGCACAGCGGGCCCGCGGTATTTGGCGCGGCCCAGCACGGCTGCATCGGCGATGCTCGCCGCTACGGGGCGCGAGCGCGATGGGCACCCGTAGCTCGTCGTGCGCTTCTCGCCCGCCTTTTTGCGGGCTACGGACCGGCGCCGCACCCTGTTGTAGCTCTGTAGTTGCTGAGGCGCGCTGGAGGGGGGGGGCGCGAGGCAGCATGCGCTTCCGGGGGTGGCCGCACCACGACAGCGGCCGGGGCCACCTGGGTGTGGGGGCCGCTATTTGGGACGGGCGGCCTGGTGGGCGTTACCACATCGGGATGTGCGCATCGGCATGTTCCAGGCGTCCGTGGTGCGCTGCGGTACGTTTGTGGCAAGGTCTGTGGTGCGACCCGGGATGACCTGGTCACAGCCGGACAGTGGCGGTTGTGGGGGAGCGTGGGGCAGGCCGGCGTCGGTCTTTGGCTCGCAGGACCCCACGGGGCTACAGGGATGGTCGCGCGCTCCGCACGGAGCCTGCGGCCTTGGGAGCCAGGCGGAGGAGCCTCTCCAAGAGACTATTTTCCCCACGTGGCTGCCGACGGCGGCGCTGGACTTGGCGCCTGGGATGGTGGCCGCAGCGCCGGCGTGTAGGCCTCTGGGTGTTGGAGTTAAGCGTGCGGTCTGCCCCCCCCCTGGACTACTCCCCCTACCGCCTTTGTTTCCCTCTCTTAATGCTACTGGACCGCACCCGCATTTACTGCGCCACACGGGGATCCCCGCCCTCCCGGGCCCAACCGGCACATTTGGGGCGGAAGCCAGGGTTTGGACCACCTGCGCACCCGTCCCTACGCTGCCTCCAATTGGTGTGTTGCGAGATCACCTCGTGCTGCCACCACTCTCGCTCCCATCCCCGCCGCCGCGGCGGCTGTCCCCGCCCCTGACACGACGGTCGCTGCCCTCGCCACGACGGTCCCTGACCCCACCACCACTTTCCCCGCCCCCACCACCACTGTCCCCGTCCCCTCCACTACGAGCCCCGCTCCCGCCATGACGGCCCCGGCCCCACCACCACTATTCCCCCCCCCATAACCACGGTCCCCATCACCGCCACCACGAGCCCCACCGCCGCCACGACGGTCCCTGCCCACACCACCGCTGTCCCCGCCCCCACTACCACGGTCCCCATCCCCGCAACCACAAGCCCCGCCCCCGACACAACGGGCCCCGCCCTCACCACCACGGTCCCCGCCCCCACCACCACGGTCCCCGCCGCCGCCCGTGCGGTCCACACCGCCGCCAATTCGGTCGCCGCTGTCGCCGGAGGATGCCTCATCCGTTCCTCAGCGGCCGGGCCCGGCGACGGCCGGGGCTTTCACCCTTAAGAAGGCGGCCGGTCGTGGCGGAAAGACCACAACTCCCCCCGCGGCCTCACCACCGATCAAGGCCGAGGCTGCCACCCTGCCTCTGGCGGGCAACTGGTTGCGGGGGGCATCGGGGGAGATACTCGGCGTGGTTTGCGTGCGCGGTCGGCATCTTTGGAGCATGGCTGGCATGGAGCCGAGATGGAAGGGCTTCTCGATTGTGCTAGAGACCGGGGACGGGACGGCTGCGTCGCCTTTCACCAGAAAGGTCATCAACTGCGGGGTCGGCGCCAATGTGCAGCAAGAAGACTTTTCCAAGGACTGGTGGAGTTCGGGGGCGGCAGAGAAGGCCGGTGGCGGCGTCAACAGGCCGCTACTCAAGACTCTGGGGCGGGGGACCGGACGTCGAGTGGAGCGAGAGCCGGCGGAGGAGCTTTCCGAGACGGTGGCGGACCCGGTGGTGGCGGCCAAGACGGTCAAGGATGCAACAGGAGCGAGCAAGACCTGGTCGACGCCAGTTGGGACGCCGCATCCTCCGACCCAGCGGCGTGCCCGCTCATCCAGATGCACACGCGCGGCACCATCGCCGCTGTCGCCGGCGGGGTGCTGGGTACAAACGTATTGGCGACGGCCGACCTCGACAAGCTTCTCGCCCGTGTGGGGCTCCAAAACGTGCGGGAGATCACGTCTGACGACGCGTCGGACCTGTTTAACGCCGCCAGCCACTTTATTCGGAAGCAGGCCAAGTCTAAGCCGTTCTCCTGGGCGTTGTGCTTCCCATTGGAGCATTTGGGGAACAAGTGAACGACGCCGGCGGTGGCGTTAGCCGTGGACGGCTCACACTACCTTCCCTTAACCCACCCGTCATCGAGGGGTCACGGCACAGACAGGAAGCGGTTGGTGCTGTTTGTGGCGGCCCATGTCTCGCCCTTTTGGGCCAAGATATTTGAGGTTCACTTCGCTGCGTCGCATGCGAGCGGGCGCAAGAAGGGATACCGCCCCAAGGACCCCTTCGAGGGCGCGGAGAACATGGGCGGCAAGACCACCAAGAAGCAGCGCCGGGCTAGCGACGAGACGGCGGAGGCGAAAACGGCGCGCACCGCGGCGGCTAATGCCGCGCGCCTGCGTAAGGCGCAAGCAAGGGCTAGAAAGTGGGTCGCGGGTCGCTGCCGCGAGAGCCGCGATAGCCGCACGTGTCGCCAACGTGGCTACGTCAGCCGCGGAAACAGGAGCCTCCGAGGCACGTGGTGCCAACGAGGCCGGTGCTCCTCTTTCGCCCGCTCCTCCGCCTAGTCACCGCCGTCGTGCTTCCCCTGAACCCCAAGGCGCTCGACCGGCCGGCTCTGGTCCGAAACCTCGTGGTGCTGCCGCTGGGGCCAACGCAGGTCAGACCACCGGCGCGTCCCGTACGCCGGACACACTGTGTGCGCTGGAGCGCGCCGCCACCGTGACGCGCATGCACGAAGTGTGGACGCGGCGGGCGGTCCCGGTCCTTCCCGCCACCCCGGTTCTTTTCGTGGTACTTCTCTCTGGCCCCCCTCGTGCTGCCGCCGTGCGGGCAAGCACCAAAGTGCGTGTGGTCCTCCCCCACGCGCTGCTCAAAAACGCGTTTGAGGCGTTGGCCGCCGCCGCGCGTAGCAGCAAAGTAGGCGTCCCCGACGGGCACGAGTTGGCCGTGCGCCTCGGCGACAAAGAACCTGTGTACGCGTTCGAGGCGACGCTCGACCAGAGGAGCTCGGTACTAGAATTCAGCGAGGGCATTGTGTCGTCGGCCAACTTTATGTGCTGACTGCGTGGGCTCGGGGCGACAGACGCGCACCTGCCGGCGCCGCTCAACTTTTGGTCGGGAGAGTCAGTAGCCATCTCGTCGATGGTGGACCAAGTGCTCGACAACATTTCCGGCCGAGTGCTCGGCGACTGCGTGTGGTCGCTCCCTCCCGCCCGCCGCGGGTCGGCGCCCACTGAGCGGGCGGCCGGCGTGTTCTCCGGCTACACGGTCAACGTGTGAGACGCTTGCGACGCTGGCCAGCGGGAGTGGATCACCAACGCGCTGATATAGGCGGGCTTGGCGGGGCTGCAGGGCAGGTGCGTCGCCGGGTCGGTGCCGATTGGCGTCCTCTCCTCTTCACGGTCGGCATCCTTCACGCACGCTTGCGGGGGGCAGGTAAGCCTGGAGAGTGCTGTTCCGCGTGTGCTCGAAGTGCTTGACTCTTGCAGCGCGTCTATCACGCGGTTTGTGATGGTGTTGAATGTGGATAACTGTCATTGGATGTCTGCTGCTCTGTCCTTGTTGACGGGACAAGTGACTCTGTATGACTCTTTAGGCGGGTCATCCCCGACAAAGTCGCACATCACGTCCCGCCTCCATCTCTTTGCGCGGTACGCAGAGCAACGGAGGCGAGCCACGCACCCGGATGCAGCTGTGGGTTCGATTAAGTGGCAGTTTTATGAGGTCAACACGCCACGGCAGATGGACGGCTACAATTGCGGGTTGTTTGCCGTCGCTTTCACCTGGTGTTTTTCCTACAGGCTGGACATGACATCGTTCCGGGTTGACGGTGACCAGTTGCGTCTCTCTCTGATATTCTTTATATTGATGTCTGGTGCTGCAGGGGCGGGGCCGCAGCGCGCTTGACGTCGGTGGGTGTGGCGTGCACTGCTTTGTTTTATTATTTATCCGGGCATACTCTCCTCCCGCACATGTACATCTCTAGTGAGCGACCAACAGCTGGTGCAGCAGCCAGCCGGTGAGCAGTGGGCTGCTCTGTTTCCTCTGGCCGGTCGCGGACGAGTGCGGTCGCCGCTGGCCGCCACAGCCACCGCGGTCGCCGCGCCACCATCAGTGCACGGGGCCGCAGCAGTCAGCGCGAGGACGACCAGAGAGCGATGCCCCCCCGCAAAGCGTCAGGAGGAGCCTGGGGTTCCCTTCATGATGGCATCGAAATCGCCGCGACTGCAGTGGCTGTGGGCCCACCGATGCAAGCCGCCCAGCGTGGGCCGGGTGTGCGGCATGGGCTGGATCAGAATGTGCGCAGAAAACCAACAATCTATTGGCAACAGATTGGCCAGAGCGAAACTGCTCAGTCGAACCGCAAGACTACAAAAACAATCTGCATCTCCACTGAGGACATCCCTTAGGCGCACTGTGACCCAAAACTAAAACTACCGCTGCCGTACTTGCACATACATATTCTGATCCCTGACCAGATTCCATTCCGTCCGCGTTTTCCATGGAAGACATGCAGCGCCCAAGTGCCAAGCTGTCGCTCAGACAAGCCCGTTTCCCTCTTGTTCAATTGGGGACCAGACCCGTTCCTTGTACCCATGGGCCCCCGAATGCAGATTTTGTCGCAATACTTCAACTGGACAGAATAAGTATTCTGTCGACATCTTCGGATGCCATCCTTCCGCCCATCGCGGCAGTATTTTGACCTCTACGGCATGGAGATTGCGTCTAGAATTCCGGACCCCATCTGAATGCCATATACAGCCACATTTGTGACCTTGAATGAGGGAGCGTTTCGTTCACGGTTCTGCTTTCTTATTCTGAAGCGCCTTTCCATAGACCTTTTCCTTTTTCTCGTGTGTCGCAGCATCTGTAGAGTTTCGGGAAAGGTGAATATCGTACCGTTGAAGTCTTGCGGTATTCTGTGTCGTTCGGACCAGGCATGCGGCTCTCAACCATTGCTGTGGGGGGGGGCCTGCAACGGTTTCCAGTGAAGGGTTCCTGCATCGGCGACTGGGGGGTCTGAGGCGGCGATTTTGGTGGTTGCCCCCGCCTCTCCTGAGCACTGCTGCTTCACCCCCCGTCCTCCATGCACACAGCTGCGCCTCCGACCACCGCCCCTGTGCACTACTTCCCCGTCTTTTCCCGGACCTATTTGTTGGTTCGAGCGCCTGCTGCCATGGCGGAGGCAGGGAGGGCAAGTGTGGCGCCAATACTCGCACTCCTGGTGTCCGTGGTGGGATAGTGGTGGCGCGATGGACGCACACCCCTGCCCCCGGATTTGCATCCCGCGGGCACCTAGCCTCCTTTGTGGGCGGCGCCGCGGCTGGACGCCCTCACAAGGGCCAAGGACGGGTACTCGGGGCCCTCCCGCTATGTGGGAGGGTATCCGTCTGCGGCTGGGGCAGCGGGGCGACCCCGTCTCCCCGAATCAGATACCGCGTGCAGACAGGGAAACACAGTTCCCCCCCACCGATTGGAAGACACAGACACTCGTGGTCCGCATGCCGACCGGTCCTTGTCCCTACTGTGGGCCGACACGCCAGTGTGGGTCGGCAGCGGTGGGAATCGCTGTGCTGGGCTCAATGGTGGTTTCGCCACGGCGGCCGCCACCGCTCCCTGCCATTCCCAGTCGCCGGCCTCACCGTCTCTAATGGCGGCTGCGGCACAGTGGCCGGCGCCCTCCACAGCCAGTCCCTGTCGCTGGGTGCGTCGCCACCAATCGCGGCTGCGGCACAGCTGCCGGTGGGCTCCTGCACCATTCTCGCTTTCTGGACGCCCCGACATGATCGGCGGGTGCTGCAAAGCAGCCGGCGCCGTCCACTTCCAGGCTCAGTCATCGGCCGCCACCAGTTTAGACTGCAGCACGGCGGTCGGGACGATTTCGTTCCAGTCCCTGTCCTCGGCCGTTCCGCCAAAAGCGGTGACTCCGTCACGGCGGCCGGCGCCCTCCACTGTCAACCCCTGGCGCCAGCCTCGCCGCCACCCTGTCTGCCGCCACCGCCACTCATTGAAGTGGCGGTACAGACAAACTCTGCTGACCTACAAGACCTGTAACACAACCCCATCACCACCAAGACACCACTCTGGGGAGATACGCTGGGGGGGGGCTGCGGGGGCTCGGTGAGAAGCTCTGTCAGGATGAGGGGATGTGTTTTTTATGTTCTTTGTGAGAAAGGATAGTCAAAGACAACTCTCTATTAATTTCTGTTACTATCTACACCAGTCCCCACCACGTCCACATGCAACCTGTGATACCACTCTGGCCACTTGTGAGCTGCCCCCAATGCCATGCTGTCCCTGTGCATGGCAACCGCACTGAAAACGGCTTGCTGGTAGACAGTGAACGTGATGAACTGGTCCTGCTTCATCTGCCGCAGGTGGTGCTGCTGCCGCCTAGAGAGGGCGTTGCGCTCCTCGCACGATGAAGTGTTGATGGCGTCCATGGACGAATAGGAGTTAAGGCTCAGCGCCGCCGAGCAGTCGGTGTGGTTCTCGCCCCAGTGGAACCGGTTGCACTTGGGCGCGACCCGCCGCGCGATCCACGGCAGCCGCACATGCGCCGACTTCAGCGTTGCGCACGCGAAGTCGGAGATGATCGTGAACGGCATCCGGACAAACCGCTGCGCGACAAACTCCAACGGCATCCGCTGGCTCTCCGCGCCCGTCAGCACGATAACACCGAGGCACTTGGGGTGAGAGCACGTGCAGAAGGCGCCGACCGTGCCTCCCGCGTGCGTGTTCTCTCTGCCCATCAAATGGTTGCAGTCGGGAAGGTCGGTGTTGGCCGTCGCCGCGCCCGAGAAGCTCGGCATTGGCCGCAGCACGGGCAGGTCGGGTGCCCAAATACCCGTCCGGAGGTAGTCGTCCCACTGGTCCGTGTGCTCGCCGTACACAGACCGGTAGGAGGCGACATTTGCCGGCGGCAGCAGCCACCCGCCCGTGTACGCCTTGTGGGAGAACATTTGTAGCGGGTACGCCGCCGCCATCTCATACCGCAACGCATCCACCGCGGCACTGTCCAGCGCCAAGACCCCGCCCTCGTCGCCGACCCACTTGTCGTACTCAACCACCCTGCGCTTGAGGGTCTTCAGCACCGCCGCCAGTAGCCTGCGCGTCTCCGGGTCGGCTTCAGGCAAAGGCCTAATACACGCGACCGCGCCGCGCAACCAGCGCTGCTCCTTGACCTCTGGCAACCTCAACACCGCGGCGAATGCGGCGACGGAAAAGTAGTTGGCGAGCAGCACCCCCAGCACGGCGTCCACCGCCGCCCACGACGCCTGCGGCGCCCACAAGAAGACCGGGTCGACCGTCACCGCGCGCACAAACTCCAAGACCTTGAGCATCGACGCTGCAGTTCCGGGCACATGCGGCAGACACGGCGAACTCATCATGAGCCGCTGCTCCGTGCCGGTGACGCCACCTGTCGTGCCCAACGCCGAATCGTCCAGCGCCTCGCCGTAGCTTAGCAGCGGCGCGCTCTTGTCCCACTCGACATGGGCGCGGATCTTGACTGGCGGCGGGATGTCGAAGCCGTCGTCGTCACTGGCGAAGACGTCGCCTTCGCTGCCGGTGTCACTCGAAGAGGGCTGGCTTGTCTCGGTAGTCCCTATCGCCGCCCGCCGCGCCCGCTTTCGGCAGCGATCGGCATCAGCATCGTGCAACTCGGCGTCGTCGACGACGTCGCCGTCGCCCCCGCCGCCCCCGACAAGTGGCACCACCGAGCCCAGCCCAACTGCCGCAGCTTGCGGCGTCGCGTCCACGACGAGCTCGTTGATGCGAGCCATCAGAGCGGCGGGTAATCGACGGCGGAGGTCGTACGACGCGTCAAGGATCGTCAACGCCAACAACCTGGCGGCGCGGCGCACGTCAAACACTCCTCGAAGCAGCGCAACAAGCTCCACCGAAGCGCCGCCGTCCACAATGGGATCCCACCCCCTCTCTTTGTTCCTCCCGTCAAGGTGGGGCCGGGTCCCCGAAAATGTCTGCTCCACGCCGCCACCGGAATTGTTGCCCAAGAGAAGGGTCACGGCCATGACGTGGCCTCGCCTCGCCGTGACCGTTGTGATAGCCTTGCTGCTCGAGGCAACCGACTTTTGGTCCCGCTTGGACGACAGCACCCGGCCAAGTGCCTTGGCCACCGAATCTTCGGCGATCACGCACGACACCCGCGACGCGCGGGGGACGGCGTGGATGATAATGGATGTGCGGAAGAAGGCCACCTTGTATTTGAACCGGTAGCCGAGCTGCAAGCCGTCGAAGGAGACGACGGCGTAGCTGCCGTCGGGCCGCCTGCAGGTAGCGCACGACACTGCGTCGTAGGGGAGGCCGTTGATGACCAAGGCCAAATAAAGCAGCAGCGCTTTGCGCAATGTCGTCACCGACCGCATGCGCTTGTTTGACTGAGGGTACTTGCAGCCCGTGTCGAGCTCCGTAAACGCCTCCCGCAAGTAGGCGGTGGCGTGCAGCGAAGTGCCGTTGCGGGCCAGGTTCACGGCGACCTCAAACAAGAACGCCTCGGAGTAGACGGTGTAGCACGAGTGGAAGATCACGCCGCGCTCCACGCCGTCCGGCGGCACTCGGAAGAGGCACTTGTGGCACCGCCAGGTCTCCTCCGTGGCTGGAACTACCCCGTCCTCAAAATCAACCTTGGACTTCTTGACAACAAGCGGCGACTTGGGGGAGCGGCCGACGCGGCAAAACGGGCACTGATGGCCGGAAAGTTAGTGTATCTTGTGCTCCTTGTGGCGGCGCGCGCGAATCAGGTCCGCGCGCTCGCGCTGCGCGACACGGAGCGGCACGAGGTTTCGGCTCTTGGCCGACCGTGACTTCCACTTAAACCGATTGACCGGCATCACTGGTGGCAAGCTGCTTGGCAGATGGGGTGGCAGCTCGACAGTGCCGGCGGCCTCTAGGTCGCGGCCGTCTGCAGCGGCGCGTGCAACATCCAGCAGTCGCGCCTCATCCTTGTCGTCTTCTTCCACATCCGAGCCCGGGCTGTCCTCGCCAGGCCCGTCCGCATGCGCCTTGCTTGTAGCCACTGCGATGCTGGAATGGTTGCAGGTATAGTCGCCCGTCCTGCAGGAGAGGCAGACCCACGCCGCGCCGCGCGACCGGCACATGGCCGAGAAGGGCCCGCTCGTGTTGCCGTTGCGCACGACGCAAACCTTGTCGCCATACAGCAACCCCACACTAGCGCGCAAGCGGCTGACCTTGATGGAAGCGTTGAGCACGTCGAAGAGGGCTGACAAGTCGACCCCCACCGTCTGCTGCACCTCCTCGAGGGCACAGACCATGCGGATGCGCAGGGAGAAACCTTCCGCTCCGAGACACTGCTCCTCCTCGCTGCAAGCGCACCGCACGACGCCGCCGTCGAGCCACGCTGTCGCCACCACCACCTGGTGCTGCCCCTCATCGTTGAGGGATCCGCTGCTGCCAAACCGCAGCACGACACCAACAGCTCCACTGGGGGCAAGATCCCACGCCCGACCCCGCAGCGCCTTGTAGGTAATCTTGGCGCGCGTGCGCCACATGATGCGCAGCGCCGCCATCGTCAACAACTTGTCGTCGCTCGAGTCAAACATCTGCTTGAGGCTTGCGTAGGCCATCGTACAAAAACGCACCTCAAGCACCTTGCCAAGCGACTCACGCAAGCGAAGCCTAGAGCCAAGCGCCCGTCCAGGGCCGTCCTCTTTCCATCCCGCCGCAGCTCGGGGAGCGGTGTGGTGAGCAATCCCGCTGGAGTACGGCGGCTGGGCGACATTGGCCGCCAGGATGGCGTCGGCGCTCAAATACTCCGTTGTGCCGCCGTCAAACTGGTAAGTGGTTGGCGCAGGAGCGGGCATTGCTGCCGCGGACGGGTTCAAGAGCATCCTGAGATCCGGGAACAGCGCCGCCGCCGACAGTTGCTCAAAAGGGGAGCGTGAGACGCCATTATCCAACGCGGAACCCCCTCCGACAGGCTGGGAGGATTCATGCGCCGACGGGGAGCGACCGGAAGCCGCAGCGACCGCCGTCTTGCAGCAAGCAGCGACGAGAAAGAACAGCAAGAGAGGGAGGCCAGCGCTTCCGCACGCTACAACCGCCATGGCAACACGAATTGCAGCCGGGTACCCCCGCATTGTAGAAAGCACGTAATATCAGAAGACAGCGGCGGAGGCGGCAGACGGCAAGGATGGCGTCGCCGCAGGGGCAGCGGCGGCGGCGAGGGGGGGCGGGGGAGCATGGGGGGGGACCACGGGCGCGCCAAAAAGAACAGGGATCAGCCGCGGGCGCCGGGTGACACCCGCGAGGAGGAGCACAGGTGGCGCCGCGGCAGCGGCCGCAGATCCGCCGCGGTAGCCGCGTGCAGCGGCTGCCGCCGCGCGCGCGGCAGCGGCCGCGACAGGGGTCAGCGGTGTGCGGAGAGCGCAAGGACGAATAAGGCACCGCCGCCGGCACAGGGCAGCGGCGGGGCGAATAAGCAGCTGTGGCGCCGCGGCAGCAGCCGCGGCTGCGCGTTGGTCAGCACCGGCGGCGGCAGCCACCGCACGTGCGGCAGCGGCTGCGGTAGGGGGGCGGGGCGCGGGGGGAGCGTGACGAAGAACAGGGCCCGCCGCGGGCACCGCGGACCAGCCGGACGGGCGAGCAGCGGTGGTGCCGCGGCAGCGGCTGCCGAACCGCCGCAGGTGCGGTGGCCGTGGCCGACGACGTGGGGGCGGCGGCGGTGTGATAGAAGCGGCGGCTGTGGTAGTAGACGCGGAAGAGGGACAGCCGTGTGGGGGAGAGGAGGGGGAGAGGGAACCTCGGCGGGGGGCGGTGGCGATGAGGGGGCGACCGCGGCGCGACGCCGGGGCTAGCAGCGCGACGCGGTACGACGGTGGTCGTGAGCACCAGCCAGATCGAATGCGGCAGCGACCCCTGTCCCAGGGCCTGGAGCAACAACCGATTGCTGGTCCCACGGCGGAACTGCACCAGAACATTGAATATTTTCAATTGGGCGGCCCCCCAACACGGCCCGCAGCAGAGGGGCATTGATTGGCTAGCAGCCGTCCACGTTCCCGACGCGAGACAGGCGATTCCGACGTTGATTGCACGATGTTTTAGCCTCCCTAAATGGCCTTTGATGGGGGGTGATGCGGATCGCTTCAACCCCTTCTGGACGTTGGAAATAGCCTATAATGTTGGAGTGTTTTACTGTGTACGCCGCGCGCCAGGAATGGAGTCTGCACAGTGCAGGAAAGCAGTCTGCGCAGTGCAGAAAGGGACCCTGTACTTCCTGATCTACAGAGACAACGGTCGTGCGGGTGTCGACTGATAGATTCTGGCAAGCCTCAAATCCTGTATCCCTGCGATGCTATTGGCTGAATTTCGTCGCGAGTGCGGCATTTCACTCGAGCCCTAGTGGTCCACTGATGGTTTGCGCAATCGGCTGCAACAGCGGCGTGGCCACTTTCTGGAAAACCACCATACGTGCAGCCTGTCCGTGGTGCACTGACCTGCGCAGTGGTGCTTATCGTGTGTTCACGCGCAAACGCGTTTTTCTTGTAAAAAGCTCCGTAACAATCTTGCGGACCGGCCTGCATGGAGCCGTAAACGGACATTTCGCCCACAACAATTTGCGCAGCGGAACTGCGTTTCGTCCGTTTTGTCAACTGTACACCATCCAAAGCGTCTCGCAGCGCTGAGCACGCCCATTGCCTTCCCTCAGACAGGTCGCCGCTTTCTTGCGCTACATAAAAAGTTGCGACACGCTCTTCTTGCGGAGGGAGTCTAGCTACAGAGCGATCATGTCGCTTCCGCCGTCGGCGTGTACGATCTCCCCTCAGTCAGCAGGCCATGAAGCTGGCAGACGGTGACACAGTCGACATTGATTGACCATTGGGTCAGAAGATCCTAGGCCGTCATGGCGATTGGCTCCGTGCGGCTCCTGACAGCACAAGATTTTTTTTGTACCAGCTTGTGGGTCACTCCGTAGCTTGCGGCCTCGCCCGCATTTTCTCTGCAGTTCTTCCACAAATCGACGTCCTTGCGGGGGATCTTACGGAGGGGGTTTCGGAGCTTTTTACCAGAAAAACGCGCTTGCGTGTGAACACACGATAAGCACCACTGCGCTGGGTGCGCGCCGTGGGGGGTTGCCGCCCGCCACATCCGGCCCGCCCAGACGGCGTATTGCGTCTCGGTGACAAAAGTGGACCCAGCGCCGCCAAGTCGAGAGGGAGGATCGCGCCTCCACCGCCAGCCACTGCGCCAATGCGCCGTTGTGCCGCGGTGAGTGGGGACACGCCAGCACCCGCTCTGCAGGGGTGCCACGTCACTCAACACCAACAGGACTGGGGGGGGGTGTCAGCCAAGTGCCAGCGCTGGGACGGGCAGGGGGCGAAGCGCATGGAAATACCCGACTAGTTGAACGTGGAGTGCTTGGACGCTCTCGACTTGGTGTGGAGAGCGAAAGAAAATTCCAGCAGTCTGACCATGGTCTATCGACGCTCCCGCCGGCTCCACGGTCACAGTAGCGCGTGCCTTTGTGTCCGCCACGCCGCCGAGGCAGGGAATCTGCTGTCGTTTCGGAGCATGGTGACCTGCTCATGGAAAGCGACGGCTGCTGCTCCCACAGCTTGAGCCTCACGGTTGGGGGCCTTGGGCTGGTTCCTTTCGGACTCCGGCCCGTGAAACTGGCGCACGGCGGCGGTGGAAGGCGACGTCAACGTCGTCTTCCGCGGTCCTGGCGCCCCGCAGACACCGGCTCGGCCGTCGCCCGCCGCAATGTGAAATGGGCGTGGATGGCAGCAGGTCTTTCTGGGGTGTCGGCGGCGTCGAACGCCACCCGACTGGTCGGCCGCTACTCGCCACGCCGACGAACCCGCGCGTCCTACTGTCCGACTCCCTCCATGGCGACCGCCGCAGCACCCACAGAGCGTTGGCAGCGTCGCGGCTGTGGCGTCCGGTCCCGCGTCTTTTCGTGGCCCGCGCGCCGCAGTGTCACAGATGGCCCCGTGCGTCGCCGCGTCATTGTACGAGCCGTGGGAAGGCAACCTCCGATCCTGTACGCGGCAGGTGTCTTGGTTGTGGCATGGGGAATGCATCGGCGCCGCGCTATCGTGAACGCCGCGGATGCGGCGGGCCGCAACGACGACCGCGTGCGCCCGGCATCCACGCCATCGCCACGGAGCGGTGGCAGCGCCCAAGCTGGACGCGCTTGTGGGGGGTGTTTGTGCTGCGGATGGAGGCGCCCGCCTGCTGCCGCTGCTGCTCCGCGGTGACTACATCCAGACATGCGATCGCAGCCTCGAGCGTTGGGGAGGAAGGGCTGTTCCTCGCCACCACTATCGCGACTTTCGGGCGCGGAAGGGGAGGGGTGCTGCCAGGCTTTATCCCCTCGCCGGTGCGGTCGATACATATGACATGCGCTAGTGCGGCGATTGCGACAAGCGATGGCGAACAGCACAGACTTGCTGCCAAACGTGGCGCGATTGAGGGTCTGTGCTTGGGAGGGCGGATGCGGCGCCACCGCCGCGCGCGACCGCCATCAGTAGTGTGGGCGCGGGGGCAACGCGCGCGCGGCGACGGCGTGTGGGCGCCGCCCGCGCGCCGCGCGCCGTGCCACCCGACGCCCCGGCACGCCATGAGCCAGGTTTGACGGCATGGCCGCCGGCCCGCCGTCTTGCGTCCCGGCACTGCAACCACACCGCCCCGTGGGAATCTGGGTCGGGCGGCCACCGTGCCTGATGCCACCGGCCCGTCGTGCAACGTCGACTGGGCGCCCACTTTGGGACAGAGGCGGTCCGACATTGCTACTGCCCCCGCTCTGGCCGCACCTCGCGAGCGGCGGCAGACGGGGTGGCGGCAGCTGACGTGTGCAGTCGTGGAGGCGTCCGCATCGGGGGGGTCATGGGCGTCGAGCGCTGTCGAGCGGCGGCGAGTCGGCGGGGATTGGGCAGGTGCGCTTGGTGTTGGTCGCTGTGGGTGGAATGTATCATCCACAGCGCTCGTACGGGAGCTCTGCAGTTGGAGGCAACGCGGCGTTGGCGTCGTGGATGTGTTTTGGAGTGCCGCAGCTTCGATTCCTGGTCTCGGTTCTTTCACCGATTTGATTGCATGTTCCTTGACCTCGGTGTTTTTATCTTTCTACTGAATCAGCGCTCTCGACGGCGCACGTGTGGCAGCAACAGTGCACGCGCGGGCGTCACGCAGCACGTGCTGGACACAGAGCTACAGGGAGAGGGCTAGCGGAAGCAGAAGCAGATGGGAGCAACGACACACTGAGGCCCACGGTGGGCCGAGCGCACGAATGGCGCGAGACCTGCTTGAGACGCTGCAGAGATGAACAGAGGGAGACCGCTCTGACAAGGACAGGCCAGGTGGCAGCGTGACAAGCACCAACTGGATGGCAAGCGAGTCGGCGTGCGAGACGGCACAGAAACGCAGCAAAACGAGATGTGACTGGCCAGGTGCACCACGCCGCCCACGTTGAACAAAACAGGGGGCACCACCAGCTCACCGACCACTCCCCCCCCCCCCCCCCCCCCCCCCCCCCCCCCCCCCCCCCCCCCCCCCCCCCCCCCCCCCCCCCCCCCCCCC
>ENA-ORXR01003017-ORXR01003017.1-marine-metagenome-genome-assembly--contig:-NODE-3017-length-15453-cov-19.965271_pt1 | contig 15453 bp, 15 predicted proteins | sample MGYA00237866_ERZ511479 | MGnify/ENA metagenome assembly ERZ511479 | reverse complement strand
CTCGCGTGGCGGCCACCCCCCCGCCGCCCCCCGCGTGCCATTGATGGGCCCGAGGTGCACCCGCAGCCGCGCCCCCGCGGGCGCTCGTCTTGGCGCGCCGCCGGCGGCGGCCGCACCCCCCCCCGCCGCGGCACCCCCTGCGGCGGCGCCTCCCTCGGGGCTTTTGCCACCCGCCGCGTCGGGGGCGGACATGGATGCCATGGACATTTCGGCGTCGGGCGGCAGGGCGGACTCGCACGGCGGGGACAACTCTCTACCGCCTCCGGTGGCAGGTGCGGCTGCCGTGGCTGCTGCTGCAGCAATGGCAGAAGCGGAAGGCGGGGAAGCACCAGGCGGGGCTGGTGAAGGCGGGGTGGCCGCTGCGCAGCCGGAGACGAGCACCAAGCCCCACGTCGGTGCCACGCCAGGAGCTTTGTTGGGTGTCTTGCGGCTCCGGTGGTGGCCGACGTGGAAGAGCGGCGGTGTGCGAGCTACCGCCCCGGACGGCACCGCTGCCAACCCGCTCGGCAAGACACACGCCAACATGAAGCGTTCCATGTGGTGCCAGCGGGTGGCGCTGCTGGGAACGAAGGCGTCGCTGGCGGCAGCTGTGGAGAAGAACGCCGCCATGAAGTCCGAAGGGTCGGTCGAAGACGTGATCGTCATCGCCGACATGTCCGACTTTCGTCGCAAGTCGATCGTCGATCTGCTGGCTCTGCTCCTCCTCTTATGCGAGAGGGAGCCGGCGGCTACACGTATCGTCAAGGACACGCTTGCGGCCGGTGTGGCCGAGCCTCCCAGGCGCCGCGCGACTCTGGTGGGGTCGGCATTGGAGCTGACCCGGTCGGTTGTCGGCCCAGGTGGCCCAGAGGACAACGACGCTGCCATGGATGACTTTGGAGACGTGGGCGGCGGTGAAGGCAGCGTGGGGGGGGCAGCAGACGGCGCTGTGTGTGCCAGCGAGGCAACAAACGTCACCGCAGACGGCAGAGCCCCCGAAGGGGGCGGTCAAACCTTCGGTGCGATGGAGCAGCTCGAACCAGACGCCCGAGGCGGGCGGCGTGGTGGCGGTGGCCGCAGAGGCAGAGGTGCTGGGCGTGGGGGTCGCGGTGCTGGCGGTGGCCGCGGTGCTCGACGTGGGCAAGGTGGTGGAACGGCAGGGCGCGGGGGAGGCGCACGTACTGCAGGTGAGCCGGACCGTCGGGCGCATGGTGCTGATGCAAGTGGGGTGCTACTGCCGTCGAGAGCCCCGCCCGGGCCACCCGTTCTTGGCAACGAGGACAGCTTTGCGGCTGGCCGCACGCTGGCCACTGACACGGCGCACTACTATGCCGCAATGCGTGCTGCTGCTGATGCTGGTGGCGCGGCTGGTGCTGCCGCCGCTGCGGATGCCAACAGCGCTCCCCACGCCGGACCCTTGCCCGCCTCAGTCATTCGTGCTATGCGGATGGACAAGCTGCGCGCGGCTCGGGGCCGCAGTGTGAGCAGGCTGGCACGCTCCCCGCCAGTCTCCAATCCGCGCAAGAAGAAGGGGCGCCAGGCGACCGACGGTGGGACGGAGGCGGCGGGGGCTAGTGCGTCGGCGGGCGCCGGCTCATCGTCTGGAGTCAATTCCATGGCGGCATCCAGTGGAGAGCATGGAGCCGCCGCAGCAGGCTATCGCCCCGGGGGGGACGCCGGCCGAGCGACTGGAGGGACTGGGGCGGGGACGGGCGGCGGTGGGGCGGGTGACGGGACGGCAGGGGAAGGAGCCTCTGCCGGCGCGGCCGACGGGACAGCGGGGCCGGGAGCCTCTGCTGGTGGGAGCGCGGGTAGTAGTGGGGCTGCTTAGGTCAGAGTTGTAGATGTGCATGTGCTCCATACCCCCGCCCCCTCCACCCCAGTACACTGCAGGTTTCCTTGCGCCTTGTGGTGGATTGGGCTTGGTCGAAGACGCCTCGGTCGATGGCGCCCAGAGCGCGCAAGTTGACACGACACGACAGCCCGTACTTTCCGACGATTTCTTCAATCCAAATAAATATACTTGAAAGTACATGTTTGGTATTTGAACGATTCGTCGAATCAGCGGATCAAGTGCGGATCTGGATTCCAAACCCACAGCGTCGGGTGCCCGCGCTTTCCATCCGGACCGAGGCGAGCCACCTGCAGCCTGCCCCTCAGAGGCGCTGGCAACCCGCGACTTTGGCACCATCGCACCCACAACTTCCTCGCTTTGGGCGCTTCGCCAGGCGGCGCCTGCGCCTCCCCCCCTTCGCCGAAGGCGCCACAGAGCCCCCAGAGACCACACCCACCTTGCCCCCCCCCGTCGCCTCCCCCCACCACCGCTTGCATTCTTTGTTTCTTCCCCTGTGTCGCCACTGGGTACGCTTGTCGATGGCTGTGGTGGTTGCCCATGCCGGGCCGGCTCGTTCTGGCACAGCACGCTTCTCTTGGATAGCGTTTCGGGCTGGGGACGTCCAGATTGTGGTGGACATGAGCAAGCCGGTGCAGCTAGCCCGCATGCTACTATGCTGGTCGACGACAGACCGCGGTGTGGCGCTGCTCCGTACCTTTCCAACTCGCCCGGCCGCGCGAGCTTGGGCGCGGTTACCAACGTTGCCCGACTGGGCCACGAAGACCTGCCGCCGGGATGAGGACGAGGGCGTTATATGCCTGTCTGACGACGAGGAGGAGGCCACCTCCGACGTGGTGTTTGGGCTCCTGTCCAGCACTGGGGGCTACACGGCGACATCGGACAACGTGGACGTCGCCCGCCTCGTCCACACGCTCAAGGACCTGCACGGCGACTGTCTGGTCGGTCGCACCTTTCCCTCTACGAGGGATGCGGAGACGTGGATTGCAGATCCCTTCGTGCCTACTTGGGTGATGGCCATCATTGATACCCGGCTCTCACCCAAGGTTGAACCGGACGCGGGGTCGCCCATGACCGCCCGCACCATCCACGGCGGCAGCAACACCCTGGCGGCGACGAACGGCACCCAGCCGGACGGCGCTGTGCTCGTCTCGTCACAGACGAACTCTTCCCCATCGGACGCAGTTATCCTGTCGTCTCAAGAGGAGCCTCTTCCAGTGATCGACGAGATGCACTCTGCGTTGGGCGCCTTGGCGGACTTTGTGCCGCCCCCCCCCCCCCCCCCAAACACTCAATCATGTCGAGGCGTTCTATCCACGAGTCCATGCCCCTGACAGCCACGTTTGCGCGGGACCCCAAGTCTTCCACCTTGGTGCATGTCGACCGCCCGACGGAGGGGCATGGAGTGGCGGTCGGACGCGCGGCTATACCGCGTACGCGTGCGGCGCCGATGGGGTTAGTGGCGCGCGGCTCGGGCGGCGACGACGGGAGCGCTGCTGGGCAGGCCCGCAAGAAGATGCGTGTGTCGGGTGCCGTGCCCTATGACAACGAGCGGCTGGCTACGAGCATTCTCCGCCGGTCTAAGAGCTTGTTTGTGACAGGAGGGGGGGGGGTCGGCAAGACCGAGCTGCTGCTACGGGTATTGCAGCGGTACCGCGACGCTCGCGAGGGCAGCAGCAATGGCATGCACGTCGTTGCCCCGACGGGCGTCTCTGCGGCCGTGTGCAAGGGCGTGACCATCCACGCCTACCTCCGCTTACGCGCCGGGTGCTTTGACGAGACCATCTCCGAGATGGCCGACGCCAAGCGCCTCTACAGGAAGATGGACGTCGGCACGCGCAATCGGCTGGCCCATACGTCGGTGCTGCTGGTGGACGAGGTCTCCATGGTCTCCAGCCGCATGTTCACAACGCTCTGCTACGCCATCAACGAGGCGCACAAGCAGCTGAACGAGAACGGCTCGTGGCGGGCGGTCGTCTTTGGAGACTTCTTCCAGCTACCGCCTGTCGTCAAGTGCGACGAGGACACCTACGACGTCCGCGGCCTCTACTCGTTCCGGTCTCCGTATTGGACGGAACTGTTTGGGCGCGAGCAGCTAGAGCTGCGGTATGTCTGGCGGCAGGAGGACCTCGACTTCATCCAGATGCTCTCCCGTTTGCGCGTCGGCATCGTGTCTGATGACATGATTGCCTTTCTCAAGCAGCGGCACGACGCGTACGCCGCAGAGGTGGAGGGCGGTGGGGTGGTCGACCTCGACACAACCCACATCTTCCCGCTGCGGAAGAGCGTCGTGCGGCACAACAACGACTGCCTTTTGACGATGGAGGTCATCCAAGGCACTAAGCGCATGCGGTACGAGGCCAACGACTACCCCATCGGCGTCAACCTCTCGCCCGCGGAGGTGCGCAAGCAGCTCAACGCCGCTTTGATGGCGCCCGCCTTTTTGGACGTTTGCGTCGGCGCGCGCGTGGCTGCTTGCGCGACGCTCAAGGACGGGTTGGTGCCCAACGGCACCATTGGTGTCGTGCGCCGGTTCTCGCAGGTGCCTGGCGGCGGCTTTAACGGGGCGTCCAAGGTCGTGCCGATCGTCGAGTTCAACACTCCGGGTGGCGCAGAGACGGTGGAGGTTGTCCCCGTGGACATGGAGCTACGGGCCGTTGCCCACGACGGGCCATACGCGTGCCGCAACCAGATACCACTGGTGCTCGCGTGGGCAGTGACCGTGCACCGGTGCCAAGGTTTGACCATGGATGCGGCTGTGCTCGACCTCGCTCCTTGTTTCGTGTGTGGGATGGTGTACGTGGCTTTGTCTCGCGTGCGGACGATGGGCGGGGTGCACATCATGTCCTTCAATCGAGCGAAGGTATCTGCTGATGCTCGTGTGGCTCACTTCTACTCCACGCAGGAGAGCGTCGCGTGGGAGTTTTCATCTTGTGTTGATAGCAATTGTCGTGCGTGAGCGTGCTTGTGTGTGTATCGTGTGGACATGACAGTATGCTTGTGTAGCTTGTTCATGGATACGACCCACCTGAGTGCTCGAAAAGGATGCAGTAGAAATCAATTGCAATACATGGCACACTCGTGCCCCTCTACTCAACACAAGGCCAGCCAACAGCAGAGAAAAAAAAGAGAAAAAAGAAGCGACCCCACATGAAGTACGACAACGTCCATTGGCTGCATCGGGCACTGATGTGCCCCCACCATCACATTATCCACTACGAGCCGCACCTCTTTCAGACGCTGGGGAACCACGGCGGGCCCCCGAGCGCGAGCCAGCACCACTCGTGGCCGAGGCAGCCGGGCAGCCTTGCGTACTAGCTGTGATGGAGTTGCCAGCATCAGAGGGTAGCCAACGAGGTGCACGACCTCCAGAAACATTCCCCAGCTCGGGCTCCCGCCGGCGACGCTGCCTCAGCGGCAGGATTGAGCTCGCCAACTCTGCACTCGCAGCCCGCCGCACACCACCGCCCCCGACCCGGCAACCGTCGTCCAGCGGCGCCGCCGTCGCCGCCGCCCCACCGGCGGGCTCTTGCATGGCCGCAACCAGCGTGGCCATATCCTCCAGCACCTCCACGGTGGCGGCCGCCGCCTCGTGCTGCGCGACGAGCATCCCTTGCACCTTGGAGGGCGACGGCCACCACCCCACACCTCTTCCACTCCTCCCGCCACCGTAAGGCGGCGCCGCCGTAGCCGCTATCCCGACGACGCTCCCGTCCGAGCCTGCAGCCAACTTGGCGAGTTCCGCGCGGACCGCAGCGGTAGCTGCCGCTGCCTTCATCTGTGCCGCGGCAATCTTCGCGGCCAGGCACGGCCGCTCTTCCGCGGGGGTGCCCAGCCGGGTGTCGGTAGTGCCACCCGTTTTCGCAAGCCCGCCAGGCGCCGCGGGAGGTCCGGAGCGGAGAACGGCCAGCGAGGGAGCCGCCGTGAGCGACGGTACCAGAGAAGTCGGCGGAGTGCGGGGGACCACCGAGGAAGCCGCCGCTGATGGGGAGGCAGCGGCGTCGGAGAGTGCCACCCGCAGGCCGCCCGCCCACGAGCGCGCGGCCGCCATGGGGGGGGCGATCGCGTCCACAGAATCCGGACACTCGACAAGTGGGGAAGAGCACCGACCTCCGGCCATGAAGCAAATGGATACGTCCCCAGGGGGGCACGGGGGCGGGGGGTTGTAGTGGGAGAGTGGAAAGGTCGGAACACTTCAGTCCGAGAGAGGGCGAGAAAAGCAGGTCCGTAGCGGGTCAGGAATGGTCCCCAAGCGGGCGAAGAAAGGGAAGCACCGGGCGGGTACGATGCGGGCGGGCCAAAGAACAGAAAGGAGGAGCTGGCTCTCCCGAGGTGTCACGATTACCAGCTGCTCAAGGCTCGCACTCCTTACTTCGGTCGTCTCAAGTCTCATGTCAATTAATCTGGCCCCCTTTCAGAGGCAGTGCCAAGCATGGATGCAAAAAAATAAAAAATGATCACCGAGAACATCTAAAATTAACTTTAGTAAATCATTAAATGCATCAGATATCGGTCAATCAAAAATCTTATTACATCATATTGCTTCGCAAGTCCACCACCAGCGGAGCCGGCGCCCTTGTCGCCGCTCCCGATTAAGGTCGTGGCCCCAGAATCCTGGTCCCGGCAGCAGAAGCCATTTCCTGGTATTAAAAAGAAAAACCGGATAAATGTAACCGATGGTGGAATGAATAATTGTACATTCAATATTAATGCAGTAAGAAATATCAAAGGTATACTGTGCTTTCTCGCAATTAGATCGCCTGTCATAACATTGTTTTTGACATTACCTGCGTTTCCAGGTCGTCAGGCGGGGCAAATACGAAAATTGGAAGGGCCTGACTAATTACCCCCGTTTATTTTAGCGGGAATTCACTGTACATTGTATCGAGTTCATCCATGGTGCCAAGAGATTTTCGTACCCATGTTAGGACTTGAGTGATGCCCATTTACCAATTTGCACACGGTTCTCTCTCCGCTCTGCCGAGATCAATCCATGTTGCCTCTCTTGCCTGCATCTCGCTCCCGCCGCCCTCTCCTAGCGCAGCCCACTGCAAAGAGACTCGCCAAGGACCGTTCGGGCGCATGTGGACGGTATTAGGAGCAGTCCAAGTGCGTACTGCTTATTCAAACAGCACAAAAAAGTACTGTCCATGACGAGGGGATGACACATCGTTCGGAGAGGGGGTCCGTGGGGATGCCGATACAGTGCCATTTGGCTCCTGCCTCCTGCCCACTTGCATCAAAAGTGCGTGGTATGTCCCTGGCGACAGGTGCGGAGCGGTTTAGAGTGCGTGGATGCTGTTCAATGGAAGTTGCACAGCAGCGAAGCCGCATTGGGGGAGGACTGACTGCATACTCGTCGGTTGAGCATGGAGCAGACATTTTCACCCAGTTCTGAGACCAGGAGCGTGATCGGCGACCCCACTTCGTCCCTCTGAAGTGATGTCCAGGGCGCATGTGCAGTATTTTTTCTGGGTCCCCTCGCTTTCTGCAAACAGCATGTCATCTGGCTTGCAACCATGTGTCGTCCTTTCTGACAAGAGATAAGGCCAAAAACGAAGTTGCCCCAACGTGGGGGGGAACGAACGCTTTCGGGCAAAACGAGGTCGCTGAGAACGCCTGTGCTGCCAGAACAGCTCAAAACGGCCCCCTTCACTGTCAAAACAGCCCGTAGAAACCGTCTTTTGACGCATGTGCGCCTTTCAGTCGCATCTCTTCTGGGTCGCATGCAGGGTACCACAAATGGGCGCGGTACCATCGTGTAGCCCTATAGTAGCGATGCCCGTCAAAGTTGGGCTGTGTTGCGTCCGACAAAGGGCTGTGCCGGGGTATATAGCCCGGGACGTCGACGGCCTCTCTTGACAACCAAAGCGTCCGTGGCCTGCGATCTGTGGCTCAATCGAACCCTGGGGGTCCAGGGCAGAGCTGTATATGCGCGAGGGTCCGCGAATTGTGATATCCAAGCGCCCAGGGTCTGCTCTGCGTGGCCACCGTTGGCGTTGTGCTTTTCTGCTTTCTGTGTGTGTTTGCGTGACACGAGCGGTGCATAGCGAAGCTGGGAGACCCAATGGACCAGGGCAAAAAGGCCAGTCTCACAGTGGGGCATTCGCAGCTCTGCTAGAGCACTATGAGCTCATTTACGATCGAAAAAGTGCCTCAGGGTGCTCAAAAGGAGGCAGTGTGAGGCGTTTTCGGTTTCCATCGTCCGAGGGGGCCACGGGCGGGCTGTTCCTCCGTTTTTCGCTTTTCGCTCCTTCTTCTGTGTGCCTCAGTTGATGCATAGCTGACCCGTGAAGCGCTGCCCCAATTTCAAGTGCTTCTGGGCATTCCTACGCCTCTCCACGAGGTCTACTTTTCTCATAATGCAAACTCAAGCAGAGGGGGGCTCCATATGCACTTTCCAAGAAGTAGCATGTCTCGAGCCTCGAAGCGACTGGCAGTACAACGATGCAACCGCTTGTGCCATGGGCAGCATGTCTCTGGGCTTGGCGAGGGGGACAGATACGCAAGATGGTCATCTACCGCTCAATGATGGGGATGGCTTCTGCCGAGGGTGGCAGTTGACCAGAATGCCACCTCTGCCCTCACGTCAGCCAACTGTCTAGCGTTTCACAGCCACACGATTAGCGCAAGCACCTACGCATCGCCATGCGTTCTCTCTTTGGGGCAGCAAGAGAGACGAGCGCGCCTCTCTTGTCCACGTTCAGAAACATGACGCTCTTCACAGCCATCGGTTTCCATTATAAAGGTGACCATTGACCAAACATCGCAATGCGCTCGTTTAGCTGACACTCATGCTGACAAGGAGAGCGTCTATTGGCCCACGCCGACACACATGATCCGCTGGAAGGCGGAACGTGTCCAGAAGGCCGGTACGAGGCAGAACTCTGACCACGCGCCTGGCATTATCTTCTGATCATAGCACATACTTGTACGACTTGATCGCAGAAAAGTCACCCATTGAGTTCCTTTTACACCAAATGGGCTCCGAGCGACTCCAAGTGCTCGCCGTCCATGTCGTCTCCAGCTGCGAAGTGCAGACAGGCACGTGCAACGAGATGCTATCAGGACCCTTTACCAGTCCAGTCCTGTTGCCTTGAACTATTAATGCCTCCTCTACACGGCTGCTCTTGCCGACTGTCAATGTTCCGACGATCCTGATGCATCATGAAAAACCCAGCGGCCGGGGAAACGGCCCCCCATCAGCCCTCAGGTGCATTGCTCCTGGACCGCTGCTGGCCAGTATAATCGCTGGGTACGTGCCGAGATACGTTGGGGCATCGTATCCATCGTCATGAGGGCATCCTTTTTACCATGTTGTGGGCTCACCTCGGGTGTGAAACGATAGCAATCCTCGCGGGGGATGGGGTCTCCGTGCTTCTTCGGTGGAGGCGCTTGTTGAGCTGCTCGTGTTCGGACCATTACGGAATTTATGTCACATTGATGCACATTGTGAATATATTTATGTAAACATAATTGATTTGTTGAGTATTTGAAACTCGGTTCTAGAATGGATGGTCAGCCATCCTTTCGCCGGATTTTCGTGTGGACGCCAGCAACTGTCTGCTTGCCGGCATACAGTATTGCCGCACCCCGACAGTGCTGGCCGGCGTGGGCGTTGGCAACGGCGGTGACCACTCCGCCTCTCGCCGGGCGGCTGCCCCCCATGTCTTTGCTGTTGGACACTGCTTCCGAGCGGTATGGCTCCTTCGTCGTCTCCCTCGTGCCGGTCGTCCTCCGGCCCCTCACCGTGGCACCGTTGCGGGGGGCCGATAGCCGTCGTTTCTGCGTTGCGGGACGTGCTTTGCTGCCGCTGTTGCGTTTCGTCGGGCAGCCCTTCACACCCCCGCCGCCCCCACCGCCTCCCCCCCCGACGCGTCCCTGGCATTCCTACCGGTCATGCCACCACTGCCCCTTCGGGAGATGGCCGGCATGGAGCCAGAACCGGAGAATGTCTCCCACCTCCGTTCCCGTACCACGCAGATGGGGGTGATTGCCTTTTTGAAGCTGCAGACATCGGCATCGGCCCCGGTAGCTCGGCAGCTGGTTCCGCGGACAGTGGGCGCTCAGCGTGTGCGACGAGTCGCGATGGCCGCGGCTGAGGTCAGCGGTGGCGAGGCGAGCCCTCCTGCCGGCGAAGATGCTGCCGGCGACGCGCATCCCCCTGCGCTCGATGACCAGGGAGCTGCTGCTCCTGGCGGCGGGTCTACACGTGCGCACCCCCCCCCACCCCGCCTGTCGCTGCACGCCCGCCGCACGCCGGCAAGGAAGAGGACCGAGACGTTGCAGGAGCGCAAGCAGGCGCTGACGGGCATCATCGGTGCCGCTTTGCGGCGCGTCGTCGGCATGCGCACGGTCAACGCGGCGTTGACGGTCAGCGGCATGATGGCCAAGGTGGTCGGCAGCCAGAAGTCTGCTGTGCGCTCCCTCTTCTGCGTCGTCGGCCCACGCGCGGTCGACATGGCCTCCCTTTGGTTTTCACGAGCTGGAAATGTGCTCTGTTCGTGTTGGGACGGGCGAGAGAACGCCGCGCTGCTGTCCCTAACCGGGAAGGGCAGTACGTGCTGGCACGCGGACTGCTTTCGCGCGGCACTGGCTGAGGTGCGGGAGCACGTCCCCAATCTACAAGCGGCGCTCCAAGTGCGGCCTGGCACGGAGGCCCACGCCGTGGACGTCGAGCTGCTTCGCGGACGCGCTGCCGTTGCCTTCGACGGCAAGGTATTCAGTCCGGTCGTCGCCTCCAGGCGGCAACACATCAAGTGCGTCGCGGTTTGCTGCCGCTCTGTGCAGCGGCGCTGCCAGCACGCAACGCTCGTGCGGAAGCTCGAGCGGTTCGCCGAGGCGGTCAAAGATGACGACGGGTCCGATGGGGAGTCGGACGGCGTCGAGTCCCTGGACGAGCAGGACAACGTCATTGACGAGGAGGAGCTCGTTCAGATTACCAGGTTTAGGGCGAGGCGCAACCTGCTCTCGTGCATGGTGGAGGACAAGCTTGCGGAGAAGTGGCAGCGGACCTCGGAGTGGGCGTCGGCGGAGGACGTGCCAGCGTGCTTGTTTGCCCCACCGCCGTCGTCGTCCATGTCGGATGGCAATGCGCTGCCGGGCGAGCCGCCCGACGAGCCGCCACCCACTACGCCAGTGCAGAGGCTGGCGAGGTGGGGCATGGCTTTTGATCCTGGAAAGGCGCTTTGCGAGACCCATTGCCCTGTGTGCGGCGTGGTCAAGGCACTGGGCACGCCGACCGAGAGTCGGCCAGCTGATGTGATCGGCGACGGCGGCGCTACCAGACCCCTACCGGTACGTTCCCGCGTCTCATTGCAGGTATCTTTACAGTATGTTGTAATGCAGCCGTCTGTAGTACTGTGTCGTACGTCGGCAACGTGCTTGACGGCCGTGCGCACGAGGGGGATACCACTTTCGCAGTACTCTTACTTTTCTTTGTCCCGCATGCTGGTTGTTGCTGCTCCCTCCCATATGTCCCGTCTATACGCATGTTTTGGTGGTCATGATTCTCCCGCAGGTCGTTGTTGAGTCTTGGACATGCCCCGCAGGCCACGACGTGCAATACGACGGCTCCAACGACGGTCTCTTCTCGCTGCGCAAGCAGGACGAGACCGGTGCCATCATGATCTTCCAGCGCTCGTTCTGCGACATGCTGTTGTCCTTCGTCTACAACTCGAGGTCGTCCTACGCGGCGGCCACCAACTTTCTTGCCTCTCTGCGGCCGGGGTACAACATTTGTCGTCAGAACATTGTGCTTCTAGGTCGGGCTTTCGTCGCTACTTTGGAGCCCGCCCCGGACCTGTTTGTTTGTCCCAAATGCGGGGACAACCCGAGGTACATCGTCATTGATGGCCAGGCGGTCGGCTTCAAGATGCGCAGCGGGTTGGAGATCACCCGGCCAGCCCTCCATCTGCCAAACCTGGGGCTGAACACAAACAAGTACGCGCTCCTACGGGAGCCGACACTACGAGCGGCCGTGCGCAAGACGATACGAACGGGGGACCCACTCAACAAGACGGACGAGAAGGCGATCAAGAAATTCAGCGCCGCCCGCCTGTCGATCTTTCCCCGCAACGCGTCGGGCGAGACGATTGAGGTCTGGCGCCTGAAGCGGGCGTCGGCGACTGTCTTTTTCCATTTCTTCCCGCACACATCGACGGCCACGGAGGGGCTGGACACGGGAAAGGGAGGACGCGCTGCTGCGAGTGGCCACACCGACGCTTCCGCGGCGGGGAGCGACCCGTCCGCGTCGGACGGTGGCCCGGCGTCGGCGGCTCGTCGCGGCCAGGCCGGCGGAGCCCCTCGACCACGCCGCAGCAAGGTCAATGCGGCGAGCGACGCAGCGTCCCCGTGGTACACGCGCAAGGGCCTTTTCAGCCCGTCGTTTTCCAAGGCTGCGCCGTCCAGCACCGAGTGGGCCACGGCGCGGCCCTTCCTGCTGGGATTTCTGGGCGACCCGGTTGTCAACCTCTTTCAAGGCCAGGACCGCGACGCGATCAAGACGCTCGCCGACGCCCTCTCGCACGACGACGGCCGGCGGTGGCACGACGTTGCCGCCGCCGCCAATGCGGTGGGGTTTGTTGCCAACTTTTTGGCTCGGCACGGGGAGGATTTGGCCGCCATTGCGCCTCTGCGCAAGGCAGTTGGCAAGATGATCCAGTTCGGGATCAATGTGGACGAGAAGGCCGACCAGCACTTCCAGGCGGCGGCAGAAGCGGCGGCGGCCGCCGGCCGGCCCCTCACCAAGGAGTATTGTGAGCAGTGGAAGGGCCGGCCGACGCCGGAGGACTACAAAAAGTTTGCTGCCGAGCACCCGGACTTTGTGGGCAAAGATCTGGACTCGCCGTTCACCTGCTACGAGTACTTTGGCTACCTGCAGCGCGTTCGTCCCGCCATCTTCACACCGCGGGTGAAAATCAAGCGGCGGCGGCAAGACGAGCGGCGACGGCGTAGGGGAGTGAAGGGGTCGCAGGCGGACGCTGAAGATCCGACCGATCGATGCTCCAAGTCCTTCCCCAAGCACCCTGACCTGACCGCCGGGGTTTTCAACGTGGTCTGCCCTCACGTTGTCACCATGGGCTTCCGCGTGATGTTCCAGGCGGAGAGCGTGGCCGACGCACTGTCTGTCATCCTCGAGCGCTTCCCGCAGCTGCCCAAGGTCGTCTTCTACGACGTGGCGTGTAAGATGGACCGCAACGCCATGCAGCGGGTGCGCTCCATCCTCTCCGCCCACAACGTGCGGTTTTGCCTCGACCGCGTGCACGCGAAGGGGCACACGTGCTCGTGCATTTACTTCCCTGACGAGGTGCTATCGGTCACGAGCGGCGTGTCCACCCAAGCTGCGGAGGTGCAGCATTCAATATCGGTCAAGTTTAGGAGCCACCTCGCGTACATGTCCCCTGCGTCGTTTATGGCGCACCGCATTGCCCAACTCTCTTTTATGAACCTCACCGCCGCATACAAGATCAAGCATCCAGACGCCAAGGCTGAAAACGACGGCGTGCGGCTGAACGCGTTCTACTACGGGTACCGCAACGTCACTTGCAAGAGGAGGAACTGCACCTGCCCGGCAGCGGCCGAGGAGCACGTGGCCCTTACCACAGGTGCGGCAGGCCAAGTTGGGGAGTGCGCGGTGACGGGTGCTCCCGTCGAGGCCGGCGGGGCGGACGTGGAGGCGCCGGCACTGGGCGAGGAGGAATCAGTCGAGCAGGTGGAGGGGGTGGACAGCATGGATTCCATGTCGGACGGAACGACCTCGGCGACAATGGAGGAAGGGGCGGACCCGACCGCACAAGGGGTGCAGTGTCAAATTCTCGGTCAGGATTTGGGTGGTGGGGCGGTTGGCCGGTCACCCGTGGGTGCCTTTGGATCCTCTGCGAGTGGGGCAGGGCTGGGTCGGTCGCCCGCGACCGGATGCCGTGGGGAGATGGGTGATGTGGAGGGGACGGATGTAGACGTTTTTATGGAGGAGTAGGATGCATTGCACTAAGACAAAGCAGGCCGTACCCCCGCTCTGGCTCCCTCGCTCGCGACCCACATGACCGTCTGGATACGGTACCTCGCTGCGCCTTTCTCTCTGCACCTTTCTCGCCGTTGCCGATTGCTCTCGTGGCCCAGAACCTGCGTGTGGCCCACTCACAGCCATTGGCAGCCGCTTCTCCTTGTTGGGGGTGGGGGAGGGGCACGCAGGCCACCAGGGGTTGCCCGCCATCCCTGTGCGACAGGTGCGGAGGTGGGGTCGGCGGTTGGCATACTCGGCCGCTGCGGCTGGCGGGGGGGGGGAGGCGCAGGAGACGACCTCGCAGGCACCTGCCCGGCGCTGCAGCATGGAGAACAGTGGGGGGAGCGCCCATGCCTGCCACGGCGGCAGGGGTGCCGACGGGGGTGTCGACGGCTGTGTCGCCGCCTTGTCGGCCGACGCGGTCGACAGGCGCCCCTGCTCGCGACTCCCTGAAGGAGATGGGGGTCGGAGCGACAGGGCGGGAGGGGTAGATGGCGTGGGGGGGAAAGCACCCGCCGCCAACGCAGTCGTGGACGACAGCCACAGATGCCGGTACCAACGGTGGCGCGGGCGGGTGCGGCACCCGTTGCGGCATGGGGACGAAAACGGCGGTGGTGTGCTGCATGACGGCGGGGAGGGAGGCCAATGCGGGCGGGCTTCGGTGGCGCGAAGCCAAGCCCAGAGTGGGGTGTGTCACTGTAACTTTTCTCGGTGGAGCAATTCAATTGCATGTACGTTTGTACAGCCATGGTGCATAAGTGCGAAAGTTGAGTCTAGAGAACGCACCAGATCCCCGTATTGCGTGGTACTGCTGGCTGTGAGAAGCAGGCCTGACGCAGGCAATGGGGCGATCGCGGTCTGGGGAGGGAAGGAAAATCTGCAGAAGAAGACGTCTCTCACGCCGACCTTCTCGGCCAGAGTCCCTCCCACCCGCACTTTTTCCAGTCGCAAAAACAACGCGCAGGCAAACAAACGACCTACATGAACCAGAGCAACATTTGAAAAAAAGCACAGGCCGGAAAGAAGGGCGAGGGGGGCGGGGGGGGGTGCCCCCAGCGACGGGCCGCAGCCCGCCCGGCCGCCGTCGACGGCCACCGCTGCTGCCCCCACGGACCTCCAAGGTGGCTGGGGGGGGTGCAGGGAGCAACAAGAGGCCAGAAGAGTCCATGGGGGGCGGGGGGGGACGGCCAGGGCGGGCGGGGGGGCCGGGGGGAGCCCGCCCGGCTGCCGCCGCCGGCCACCGCTGCCGCCCCCACGGACCGTCAGCATGGCAAGGAGGGGGTGCGGGTGCAACAGGAGGCCACAAGAGCCCGAAAAACGGGGGGGGGGGTGGCCAGGGCGGGCAGGGCACCCCCGTAGTTCTCGTCGGCAAACTGTTGACGGTATACCCCACCGGTGGTGTATACGCCCAGGCGGCTGTTGCCGGTCACCCCGTAGCTGGCGCGCAGCTTAAGGTCGGTCAGGAGCTCCGAGTTGAAGAAGCCTTCGTTGTGCACGTTCCAGCCCGCGGAAACGGCGGGGAAGGTTTCGGTCCGGTTGTTGGCGCCGAAGCGCGTATCCCCAACCGTACCTACGGACACCGAGAGGAGATACTTATTGTCGAAAGCGTAGTTAACGC